>Ga0310690_10005223_pt1 | contig 17774 bp, 13 predicted proteins | sample AusTroGonzalo_MG_2_FD_207661 | JGI IMG/M metagenome (GOLD analysis project Ga0310690, IMG submission 207661) | Bovine rumen microbial communities from tropical cattle in Woodstock, Queensland, Australia - Gonzalo_04 (v2) (version 2) | ecosystem: Host-associated > Mammals > Digestive system >...
TGGCGGAGGCGCCGATCCCGGAGGTTCTGGAGTTGTGGGCGGGCGCCGACGACGGGGAGATCATGGGGATCCGCGCAAAGCGCGCGCTCATCGAAGGGATCCAGTACCATCCGGAGTCGATGATGACCGAATACGGACGGGAGCAGATCGCCAACTTTCTGAAGGAAACGGAGGCTTGAGATCATGCTGAGGGAATTGCTCAAAAAAGTCGTCGACGGCGCTTCGCTCCCGGAGGAGGAGAGCCGCGCGATGACCGCCGCGATCGCCGAAGGGGAAAATCCGGCGGCGGCGGCGGGATTGCTCACGGCGCTGTCGGTCCGCGGAGAGACCGTGGAGGAACTCACCGGCTGCGCCCGCTGTCTGCGCGAGCGCATGACGGCGGTTCCGGTGAAGGGAGCCTGCGCGGACATCGTCGGCACCGGCGGCGACGGAGGACGCTCCTTCAACATCTCGACCGCCGCCGCGCTGGTCGCGGCGGGGGCGGGGGTGCGGGTCGCCAAGCACGGCAACCGGGCGGTCTCCGGCAAGTGCGGGGCGGCGGATGTCCTCGAAGCCCTCGGGGTCCGGCTGGAGCGCACCCCGGAGGAACTCGCCGCGGCGGCGGAGTCGCGCGGCATCGCCTTCCTTTTCGCCCGCGCACTGCATCCGGTGATGGCGAAAGTGGCGCCGCTCCGGCGCGACCTCGGCGTGCGGACGATCTTCAACCTCGTCGGACCGCTGGCGAATCCGGCGAAGGCTTCGGCGATGGTCGTCGGCGTGTATCACGAAAAGTTCCTTCGCCCCTTCGCCGAAGTGCTGCGGAATCTCGGCGTCGGCAGGGCGCTGATCGTTCACGGCTGCGACGGACTCGACGAGATCTCCAGTCTCGCGCCGACCCGATTCGTGGAGCTTCTGCCGGATGGTTCGCTCTCCGTCGGGACGATCCTGCCCGGCGAAGTGCTCGGCGATGCCGCCCTGCGTTCCGGTTCGCTCGCGGGCGGCGACAGTGCGGAGAACCGCCGGATCCTGCTCGACGTGCTGGAGGGACGCGACCGTACGGCGAAGCGCGGCGCGGTGCTGCTGAATGCGGCGGCGCTCTGCATGGTTTCCGGAGCGGGCTCCTCGCTCGCCGAAACGCTGCCGCTGGCGGCGGAGTCGATCGATTCCGGAGCGGCGCTCGGCAAACTTCGGGAGATGGCGGAATGAACGACATTTTGCATGAGATCGTGGAGAAAAACCGTCCGTTTCTCGCGACACGCCGTCGGCTTCGGCCGTTCTCCGAACTGGAACGCGCCGCGAAGGATCTGCCTCCGCGACCCGGTTTTGCCGCCGCCTTCGCTTCGCCCGGGATCCATGTGATCGCCGAGCTCAAGCAGGCTTCGCCCTCGAAGGGGCTGATCCGTGCGGAGCTCCCGGTCGCGGAGCTGGCGCGGTCGCTCGAAGCGGCGGGGGCGTCGGCGCTGTCGGTGCTGACCGAACCCTTCTACTTCCGCGGTTCGCTGGAAAATCTGGAGACCGCAGCCGGGAATTCCCGGCTGCCGCTGCTCCGCAAGGACTTCATCTTCGACCCCTATCAGATCGCCGAAGCGCGGTGCGCGGGAGCGTCGGCGGTGCTGCTGATCGCCGCGATGCTGGAGGCGGGGGAGTTCCGCAGACTCTGCGACTGCGCCCGCGGTTTCGGTCTCGAGGTGCTGGGCGAGGCGCATTCGGAGGAGGAACTCGCAATCGTCCGCGAAGCCGACCTCGTCGGCGTCAATGCGCGCGACCTTCACGATTTCTCCACCAGCCTCGACCGCGCCGCCGGACTGATCGCCTCCGTGAAGAGCAGCCGTCCGGTGATCGCCGAGAGCGCGGTGCGTTGCGCCGAAGACATCCGGCGGCTTCGGGACGCCGGAGCCTGCGGTATGCTGATCGGCGAGACCCTGATGCGCGCCGCCGATCCCGGCGCCGAACTCGGGAGGCTCCTCTCGTGTTTCTGAAGATCTGCGGGATCACCCGTCCGTGCGACGCGGAGGCTGCCGCGGCGGCGGGGGCACGCTGCATCGGCATGATCTTCGTGCCCTCTTCGCCCCGCTGCATCGACGTAGCGAGGGCGCGGGAGATCCGTGCCGCCGCGCCCGGCTGCCGGAGCGTCTGCGTCGTGCGCGATCTGCCGCCTGCCGCACTCGAAGCGCTGATTTCCGCGCTGCGTCCCGACGTGGTGCAGCTCCACGGAAGCGAGAGTCCAGAATACGCCCGCGCGGTGCGCGGAGCGGAGGTGTGGAAGGCCTTCGACCTCGCGTCGGAGGCGGCGCTCGAGGCTGCGCTCGCATTCCCCGCCGCCATGGTCGTCGCCGATTCCGGCGGCGGGACCGGGCGTCCCTGCCGCTGGGATCTCGCCGGAAAACTGGCGCTCCGCCGTCCGACCGTGCTGGCGGGCGGATTGTGCGCGGAGAATCTCCGGGCGGCGATCGCCGCGGTCCGTCCGGCGGCGATCGACATTTCGGGCGGAGCGGAATCCGCTCCCGGCATCAAAGACCGTTTCAAACTTCAGCAGATAGCGGAAAGGATCCAATCATGAGAACGACCCACTACGGGATCTACGGCGGTCAGTACGTCGCCGAAACCCTCACCGGCGCGCTTCGCGAACTCGAAGCCGCCTACGACGCGGCGAAAGCCGATCCCGCCTTTCAGCGGGAACTCGACGAGCTGCTGCACGACTACGTCGGCCGCGAATCGCCGCTCTACTTCGCGCGGCGGCTCACCGAATTGTGCGGCGGGGCGCGGATCTTCCTCAAACGCGAGGATCTGAACCACACCGGCGCGCACAAGATCAACAACACCGTCGGTCAGGCCCTGCTCGCCCGGCGGATGGGCAAGAAGCGGCTGATCGCCGAGACGGGGGCGGGCATGCACGGGGTCGCCACGGCGACGGTGGCGGCGCTTTTCGGCATGGAGTGCGAAGTCTTCATGGGCGCGGTCGATGTGGCGCGTCAGTCGCCCAACGTGGAGCGGATGCACGCGCTCGGTGCGAAGGTGCGTTCGATCTCCGAAGGATCGCAGACCCTCAAGGACGCGATGAATGCCGCTCTCCGCGAATGGACGGCGACCAGCGGCGACACCTTCTATCTGATCGGGACCGCGGCGGGGCCCTATCCCTATCCGAAGATCGTCCGCGACTTCCAGTCGGTGATCGGGCGCGAGGCGCGCCGCCAGTGTCTCGAACGCTGCGGACGTCTGCCCGACGAGGTCGTCGCCTGCGTCGGCGGCGGGAGCAACGCGATCGGGATCTTCGCCGGATTTCTCGACGATCCCGAAGTGAAGCTCGTGGGCGCCGAGGCGGGAGGCTTCGGCCTGGAGACGGGGAAGCATGCCGCGAGCATCAACGGGGGCAGGGTGGGGATCCTTCACGGCATGAAGGCCTATTTCCTTCAGGATGCCAACGGGCAGATGCTCGACACCCATTCGGTCTCCGCCGGGCTGGATTACTCGGGCGTCGGTCCGGAACACTGCTTTCTCGCCGACACCGGGCGGGCGCGCTACGCCGTCATCAACGACGACGAGGCGATCCGCGCCTTCGACGCGCTCTGCCGCACGGAGGGGATCATCCCCGCACTGGAGAGTTCGCACGCGGTCGCGCAGGCGATGAAGGACGCTCCCGCGCTCGGGCGCGACGCGGTCATCGTGGTCAATCTTTCGGGGCGCGGAGACAAGGATATGGAGAACATTCGCAATTACAGGAGGGATCATGGATCGGATCGCTGAACTTTTTGCCGCGGGCAAGCCGCTGATCGTCTTCACGGTGGCGGGGTATCCCGATATGGAGACAAGCGAGGAGGCGATCGCCGCCGCCGTCGAAAACGGCGCGGGGATCATCGAACTCGGAGTTCCCTTTTCCGACCCGATGGCGGACGGTCCGGTGATCGCCGCCGCGTCGCAGAAGCTCGCCGCCGAAGGCGTTTCCCTGCGCGATGTGCTGGCTCTTGCGGAACGGCTCCGGAAGCGTTTCCCCCGGACCGGGATGATCCTCTTCAGCTACATGAACCCGATGCACGATTTCGGATACGAAGCGCTCTGCCGCGAACTTGCCCGGATCGGCGTTGACGGCATTCTGCCGGTCGATCTGCCGCTGGAGGAACGCGAAGAACTGCTGCCCTTCTGCCGCGCCGCCAAATTGCATCTCATCCCGCTGGTTTCGCCGCTGACTCCGCCGGATCGGATCCGTGAGATCACGGAAGGCATGAGCGGTTTCGTCTATGCGATCAACGTCGCGGGGGTGACCGGGGCGCGCAAGGGACTGCCCGCCGGATGCGCCGCGATGATGCGCCTGGTGAAGTCGCTCACTCCGCTGCCGGTCGCCTCGGGCTTCGGAATCGCCGATCCGGAAGCCGCCGCCGAAGCGGCGGAATGCGCCGACGGAGTGATCACCGGTTCGGGATTCGTCAGGGCGCTGGACTCGGGAACGGCGGCGGCGGCGGAATTCGTCCGTTCGCTCGCCGCGGCGGTCCGCTGACTCTTCCGGCGGGAGGACCGGAAGAGGCGCGGATCTCCGGAACGGTCCTCTTCGTTTCAGGCGGGCGAGCGGACCGTTCCGACGATTTCCTTCACGCTTGCGAAGCGGTGCCGGTCGAGGTATTCGCCGAGGAAGCGGATCACTTCGAGCGGCGCGGTCGGTTCGACGAAGTTCGCGGTGCCGACGGCGACCGCCGAAGCGCCCGCGAGCAGAAATTCCACCGCGTCGGCGCCGTTCATGATCCCCCCCATGCCGATGATCGGGATCTTCACCGCCTGCGCCGTCTGCCAGACCATCTTGAGCGCGACGGGCTTCACCGCCGGCCCGGAGAGGCCGCCGAAGCGGTTGGCGAGCACGAAAGAACGCTTTTCGATGTCGATCGCCGTTGCGCCGAGGGTGTTGATGAGCGAGACGGCATCGCTGCCCTCCGCCTCGGCGATGCGGGCGAATTCGGTGATGTCGGTCACGTTGGGGCTGAGTTTTGTGATGATCGGCAGCCGGGTCGATTTCCGCACTTTGCGGATCACCTCCGCCGCCAGCTCCGGCACGGTGCCGAAGGCGGCGCCTCCCGCCTTGACGTTGGGACACGATATGTTGATCTCCAGCGCGGCGACGCCGTCCCCCTCGGCGTCGAGCCGGGCGGCGACATCCCCGTATTCTTCGATCGAGGTCCCCCAGATGTTGACGATCACCGCGGCGCCGGTTTTCCGGAGTCCGGGGAGGTAGTGGGGATCGGTGAGGAACCGGTCGATGCCGGGGCCCTGCAGCCCGATCGCGTTGAGCATCCCGCCGGTGACTTCGACGGTGCGGGGCATCGGGTTGCCGTCGGAGGGCGCAAGGCGGATCCCCTTGACGACGACCGCGCCGAGCTGCGAGATGTCGTAAAACTGATGGTATTCCAAGCCGTAACCGAAGGTCCCGCTCGCGGTCATCACCGGATTTTTCAGGGAGAGCGGTCCCAGTTGCACAGTAAGATCAGCCATGAGATGCACCTACTTTCCGAGATGGATCCTGTCGAGCGGGAAGACGGGGCCTTCGACGCACGAACGCGCATAGCGCCATCCCGACTCCGAGGAGGGGTCGTTGATTTTCACCACGCAGGCGAAGCACGCTCCGACGCCGCAGCACATCGCCTGATCGACGCTGAGTTCGCCGTCCCATCCGCGTCTGCGGAGTTCTCCGGCGAGGGCGAAGAGCATCGGCTTCGGTCCGCATCCGTAGAAGAAGAAGCGCCTGCCGGGAAAGCGCCGGGCTGGTTCGTCGAGCAGCGCCAGCACGTTGCCCTTCACTCCTTCGCTGCCGTCGTCGGTGGCGACGCCGACCTCCCATCCGGCGGCGGCGTAGTTTTCGGTGAGCAGAAGGTCCCGCCGGCTGCGCGCGCCGATGAGCAGCATCCCCCGGCGCGGACCGCGGGTCAGCATGAAGGTCGCCGCGGCGCCGTATCCGCCGGCGACCGCGACCGGCACGATCTCTTCTCCGGGGGGAGAGAAGGGGGTCCCGAGGGGGGCGAGAAGATCGCAGACGGTGCCGGGCGCGAGACGGCTCAGCGCCTCGGTCCCCGCGCCGACCACCTTGTAGACGATGGTGAGGGTCCCGGCGGCGGGATCGGTGTCGCAGATGCTGAAGGGGCGTCGCAGAATGCGGTCTTTTCGGCAGTCGATCCGCAGGTGGATGAATTGCCCCGGCCGCGCGGAACGGGCGGCTTCGGGAGCATCGAAGACGGCGCTGAAGTATTCGTGGTGGAGATGCCGGTTCTCCGCAAGTTTCGATTGTGCCATAAGTCGGTGTGCTGTCGGTGATGGATTGGTTTCAGTTCAGGTAGGGATTTCCCGCGATCTCCCCGCCGATGGTGGTGCTCTCCCCGTGTCCCGGATGGACGGCGGTTTCGGGCGGCAGCGTGAAGAGACGCTTGCGGATCGACTCCGCCAGCGTGTCGAAATCGCCGCCCCAGAGATCGGTCCGTCCGACGGACCCGGCGAAGAGGGTGTCGCCGGGGAAGAGGACGCCTTTGCCCGCTTCGGTGAAAAGATAACCGGTCCCCCCCGGCGAATGCCCGGGCAGCGGGATCGCCGTGAAGTCGGCGCACGACTCCGGCGCTTCGGTTTCGGGGAGGTCTCCGCAGGCGGGAAGCAGGGGCATGATCGCGTTTTCCGGCGAACGGTAGAGCGGCAGATCGCCGGGGGAGAGCGTCACCCGGTCGATGCCGAGCGCGGCGGCGACCGCTCCGGCGGCGCTGATGTGATCGACGTGGGCGTGGGTGAGCAGGATCCGGGCGGAACCGAAGGGACCGATGGCGCCGATCGCCCGCAGGATGCGGGGCGCGTCGGCGCCGGGATCGATCACATAAAGGCTCCCGGAAGCCTCCGGGATCACGAGATGGCAGTTGGTCGCCAGCGGACCGACGGGAACGGTGACGAGTTTCATTTCTGGTTGCTTTCTCCTTTGGTGGCGGGGGCGGGGCGGGAACCGCCGAGCGGTTCGCGGCTCCTCCGCTGCAGAACGATCATGGTCGTCGAGGGTTTGCCGAGCTGCCGCTGCAGCCGGATGAGTTCCGGGTAGTCCGCGGGCTGCACAACTTCGGGCGGAAGGGTCATTTTGCCGTCTATGAGCAACTGTTCGTGGGTAAAATCGCTGTGTTCCCGGTAGAGCGCGGAGCCGAAGCGGCCCCAGTCCCGCTGGCGCTCGCGGCGCGGCGTACGGTATCCGGCGGGCAGGGTGATCTCGTATTTCCTGCTCACCTTCAGCGCTTTCGGACGCCAGAAGGGCGTCCGGCGGCTGTCTTCTGCGCAGCGGATCGCCTCCGCGAATTCTCCGCTGCCGGGGAGCGTGAAGGCGAAGCGGTCGCCGCCGCGGAAGGCGAAGCCGTCGACTTTGAGCGACCATTCGATCGCGAAGGGAGTCCGGTCGAAATGGAAACGCACCGCGCCGTCGATCCGCGCCCCCGGAGCGATCCTGCCGGAAAGCTCTTCGACGAAGCGCCTGCGTTCCTCTTCGGTCCGCTCGGAGAGTTCCTTGCGGAGTTCCGCTCCGGCGGCGCCGGAGACCTCGTGGCGGCGGCGGATCGAGGCGCTTCCGTCGGAGGAGATGCGGATCGTGTTCGTTATCCGGGTCTTCGACGAGCATCCCGTCGACGGCATGACCGCGGTGAGACGGACGTCTTCGAGATCGAGCGCGAGGGCGTTTTCATGGGCGACCGCACCGAGCGCGGCGTACTGATCGGTGTCGTTGAGGTAGAGGTTGTATTCCGGCAGATAGACGAGCAGTTCGTCGAAGATATCCGCGGGCACGTTCTTGAAGCGCTTCGCCGTCTCGGGAACGAAGGGAAGATCCGATACGGCGACGAAGCGGAAGCGGATGTCGCGGCAGCGGAGCATCGCCGCCAGCAGCAGCGCGCGGTCGGCGGAGTTTCCGTAGCCGGATTTCAGCGTGACGTCTGGCTTGCTCAGAAATTCCGGCGGCATCGCGTTGAGCGCCGGTCCCGCGGCGCGGATGTTGACCGCCGTGAAGTCGCGGATCGCGGCGATGAACGCGAGATCGGCGGCGCGGCGCGGCGTGACGGGGAGCTTCTCGGAAAGGCGGGCGACCGTCTTGCGCACTTCGGGGGCGTCGTCGGCGAGCCTTTCCGTCAGGATGGCGCTGAGGCGTGCCGAATACTCCTTGTAACCGCGGTACGAGAGGTTCAACTGGGGAAGAAAGAGTTCCGGCGGCGGCTGATTGGATTCGAGCGGGACCGGCGAGGTTTCTTCGGCGCTCCAGTGCCGTACGACCGGACCGCGCTCCTCCCGGCGCGTCTTCATCCTGACGTGGTTCGGCGCTTCGCCGATCCGCAGTTCGAGCGAGTGCGGCGCGACGAGGGTGAATTCCCGGCGTACCGCCGGAGAGAAGTCGGCGAAAAACTCCGTGTGGCTGAAGAAGGAGCGGTCGCGCACCTTGCGGATCACCGTTCCCCGGATCTTCGATCCCGGTTCGACTCCGGGCAGCGCCGCGATCAGCACCTTGCCCGCCGGATAACGGGGCGCGGCGGCGAACGCCTCGTCGTCGAGCAGGTTGAGTTCCTTCGGGGAGAGGGCGAGGGTCGTTCCGTCCGGGCGGATCACTTCGGCGTTCACGGTGACCGATTCGTTCGCCGGGTGGAAGGCGAAGCGGAGTTCCGAGGCGTTGCTGACGCCGTTCCGGTTGAGCACCAACCGTTCGAAGTCGAGCCGATCCTCCCAGCTTCTGCCGTCGTCGCCGAGGGTGATCCGGCGTTTCTCGAAGACGGAGAAGTACGGGGAGTCGGGAAAGAAGTCCGCCATCTGCGGCACCGAGAGCGTCTCGTACTCCAGTTCGACAAGCGGAGCCGCGCGGTCGCGTCTGCCGACGGCGGCGAGGATCGTCCGCATCTTCGCGTATTCGTCGGGAGTCGCCTCGACGGTGTGGAGCGCGATCTTGCGGCGGAACGAAAGCACGCCGTCCGCGAACTTGAAGCCGCGCTCCCACGAGAGGGTCTTCGCGTCTCCGAGACGTTCCTCGTCGGGGAAGGAGAGCAGACGGCGGTTTTTCGGCAGCCGGATGGAGCAGCTCTCGTCGACCGCGGCGGTGATGGGGAACTTGCAGTTGTAACGCCGTTTCTCAAGATCGAGCCGGGAGAGGAGGCGGTGGATGAAGCCCATCCGGCGGCCGAATTCCGGGAGCGGCAGCGCCGCCGTTTCCGAACTCGCCGGGAGCGCCGAGATCAGTCGGAACCCGAGACGGACCTCGAGAGGACGGCTCAGGTCGCGGAGATCCGCGGGAAGAATTTCCAGATGGACGAGTTCGGCTCCGGGCAGCACCGATTTGAGCTGACGCCCGAAGTATTCGGTCCTGAGGTGTTCCGGATTTTCCAGGAAGGCGCGCCGGTAGCCGTCGTTGACGCCGAGGAAGAGCATCCGGGTCGAGCCGGAGAGCGTGCCGTCGATGCCCAGCTCCGCCTCGGTGACGATTTTCAGCGTGTTGGCGGAGGCGTCGGGAACGCCGGTGATCCCGAGTTTGCCGCCGTCGGGAGTGAAGAGAAGGTAATTCCGGTTGTTCATCCATTCGGGGAGCATCGCCTTGCCGCCCGCGTTGGTGGGATCCATCAGCAGGAAGGATCCGTCGGGCTTCCGGACCGCGGCGATCTCGTGATCGAAACGCCACTCCGGAGTCAGCGGATCGAGCCGGAGATCCCGCATCAGGAACCCGACCGGCCACGCCTCGAATCCGGCGAGCCGGAGCATCGCCACGAGAAGAGCCGCCTTGTCGCGGCAGACTCCGTGGCGGCGGTCGAAGGTCAGGCTGACGTCGTGCGGCTCCATGCCGGGAGAGTAGTCTTCGTTGGTGATGCCGAGGTAGCGTATCCGGCGGGTGACGAAGCGGAAGATCGCGTCGATCTTCTCTTCCGGAGTCTTCGCGCCGCGGATGAGTTCGGCGACGGTCTCCTTCATCGCGGGATTGACCGCCGCGAGGTGCTTCTCCTGGATCGCGTAGAACCAGCGCGAAACGTCGTTCCAGCTGCCCGCCGTGTTGGCGACGAGGCGCTGGACGACCGCGCCGAGCGGAGGCATGTTCGGCTCCGTGACGATCATCGGCACATCTCTGACGCTCCAGCGGCGGATGATCCTGCCGCCGGCGCTTTTCCGCGAGTGTTCGATTTTGCCGCCGGTCGGATTCAGCACCTTGGCGGTGAGGAGCGGGCGCGATGCCGGAGCGTCGATCTCGACTTCCGCCTCGTAGACGGGATAGCGGTCCTGCAGCGAGTAGCTGCAGCTCCAGTGACCGGGGATCCGTGGCTTGACGGTCGTATAGCGCACCCGCCAGTGGAGGATCTCGCCGATCGCCAGCTGCGGTACCGCCACGGTGAGCATCTTGTCTTCGGGAGAGTAGATGTTGCTCGCATTCATCGAATTGTCGGTGACGACCCGGCTGTTGGCGGCGGGATCGACCTTGCGGATCCTGCCGTCGGCGCCGATCACTTCGATTACCTCGACTTCGGCGGTGGTGAAGCCATCGCGGAAGGGAAGTTCCAGGGTGCGGAATTCGCGTCTGCCGCGTTCGGTGAGGATCTTGACGTAAAGTTCGCCGACGTCGGTGCCGGTCCCGTCCGGCTGATAGGTGCTGCGGGAGAAGTCGCGCAGCACCACGGCGTCGGCGTCGGGGTGATTCTTTCGGGTCGCGCGCGCCGCCGAAGCGAGGGGGGACTCCGCCGCTGCCGCCGGAAGAAGGAGAAGGGCGGCGAGGCAGAACGCCGCCGCGGGAACGATGGTTTTCAGCAGATGTTTCATGGAATCTGGGGCGGCGGTTCCGGAAAGTCCCGGCGTGCCGCGTGTTGCTTGTTTTTCGATTTCCGGGCGTCCGGGCGGGACGCTCTTCCAAATAAGATATACCTGAAATGGAAGAAAAACAAACATCCCGGCGGGAAATGTTTGAATTTTCGACGGAACGGCGTTATATTCTACCGACGGTTTGAAATTCGTGCCGCGAAACGGCCGAAGGAAAATTCACGGGATCATAGGAGTCTTTCTCATGGGTCAGCAGATCAACAAGGTGCAGAAGCGCCGCCGCCGCAAGGCTTATCTCGAACGCTGCAACGAGCGCGCGAAAGCCGCCGCCAAGAAGAAGTAATTCCGGCGTGCGGAAGACCGGCGGAGCGCAGGCGCCGCCGGTCTTTTCGTCTGTTGAGGCAAGGAGTCGCAAGATGTTCGATGCGCGGGTCGGCAACGGATTCGACGTTCACCGTCTCGTCGCCGGCAGAAAACTGATCCTCTGCGGCGTGGAGATCCCGTTCGAGCTGGGGCTGCTCGGTCACAGCGATGCCGACGTTGCGCTCCACGCGGTCGCCGACGCCTTTCTCGGCGCGCTCGCGCTCGGCGACATCGGCATGCACTTTCCCGACAGCGATCCGCATTACGAGGGCGCCGACAGCGGGGAGCTGCTGCGGCGGGTCCTGGAACTCCCGGAGTTCCGAGGCTGGCGGACCGCCAATGTCGATCTGACCATCACCGCCCAGCGTCCGAAGCTCGCCCCGTGGCGCGATGCGATGCGGCGGCGGGTCGCCGAAGTGCTCCGGCTCGACCTCGACCGGGTCTCCGTCAAGGCGACGACCACCGAGAAACTCGGTTTCACCGGCAGGGGGGAGGGTATCGCCGCCTTCTGCACGGTGCTGCTGGTCCGCGGGGATCAGAGCCGAGTTTCCCAGACCTGAAGTTCCCGGCTCCACGGGAGCGTGCGTTCCTTCGCCGTCCCGTCGGCTTTCCTCACGACGAAGCGCCGCCCCGAATCGGTGTCGGCGGCTTCCGCTTCGGCGCGGATCCCGCCGAGCCGGTCGGAGAGAACGAGGCGGAGCTTTCCCTGCCCGGGCGTTTCCGCCGTCAGCAGTTCGCCGCCGGAGCCGACCGAAACGGCGTCTTCGCGTTTTGCGCGTTCCTCAAGTTCCTGAAGAAATCGTCCCGCATGGCGGTCGAGCGGAGGCAGCCGTCGCCGCCGCACCGGCAGCGAATGTTCCAGTTGCGCCGCTCCCGCGGCACGGTCGCGGCGCGGACGGTCGAAGAAGATCGTTTCCACATGGCGCACTCCCGCGTCCCGGAGGTTTTCGGCGAGAAATTCCGTCGCCTCTCCCGCGACCGGATTGACGACCAGCGCCCGGGCGTTCGCCGGATCGGAGACGGCGAAGACGGCGGGAGCGGCGTTGGAACGGGAAAGCATCAGCAGTTTCGGCGATGCGAAATGCGGTTCCGCGATCCATGCTCCGAGCAGCGCGAGCGAGAGCGCCGCTCCTCCGCGCCGGAGACGCGGCGAAGCGTCTCCGAACCACAGAAAAAGTCCCGCGCAGTAGAGCAGGAGCGCCGCGGTTCCCGGTTTCGCCGCCGGGATCTCGGCGAAGATGCTTCCGAAGATCCCCGCGACCGCGGAGAGGAGCTCGAAGCACCCCGCGAGCGGCGCCGCGCAGTTCCCTCCGGTGAGCAGCTGCAGCGCCGCCGCGCCGAAGAAAAGGGGCAGAAACGGCAGCATCACCAGATTGGCGATCACCGATCCGGGGAGCAGTTGTCCCGGTCCCGAAAGGGAGATCCCCGCTCCGGCGAGAAAAGCGGCGGAACATCCGATCAGCGCCTCGACGGATTTTCTGCCCCACCGGTTCCGGGCGAGCTGCCGCCTGCGGTCGATCGGCGACGGGATCAGCTGCGCTTCGACGACGGCGAGACGCTGGAATTCCCGTCTGCGTTCGGCGAGCAGGAGCAGCGCGGCGGTGATGACGAAGGAATAGCGGAAGCCGAGGTCGCCGATCAGCGCCGGCTGCGCCGCGAGCAGCAGGACCGCCGCGCCTCCGAGCAGGTCGATCGGCGGAACGAATTTGAGCGAGGCGCGTCCGACGCTCCACAGGGAAACCATGATGCCGACGCGTACCGCGGGAGCGTTGGCGCCGGTGAGCAGCACATAGCACCATACCGCCGCGGGCAGACACCAGTGGCGGAGACGGAAGGGGAGGGGACGCAGCAGCGTCAGCGCAAACGCCGCGAGCATGCCGATGTGGAGTCCCGAAACGGCGAAGAGGTGTACCGTGCCGGAGGCGATGAAGTTCCGCCTCGCCTCCGCATCCAGACCGCCGGTCGTTCCGAAGAAGAAGGCGGAGATCAGGGCGCGGTCGCGGTCGGAGTCGATGCCGCGGAGAAGTTTCCGGAGCAGCGTGTCGCGCACCTGCCGGAGCGTTCCCGCGAATCCTCCGGTTTCGCCGTCGCGGATCTTGCGGATGCGGTCGGCGCGGAAGGTGAACTTGCAGCCGCGGGCGGCGAGATGGCGTCGGAAACTCTCCCCGAAGAGGATGCGCCGGAGTCCGCCGCCGTCGGTGTGCAGCACCGCTTCGCGCGGAACGACGCGCCGGAGGATCCCCTCCGCCTCGACGACGCTTCCCCTGTTCGGCGCGCGGAAGTGCCGGGGCAGCCGGAGCATGCATCGCCCCGAGGCTCGTTCCCATGTTTCCCGCTCCGGATCGCGGAGCGCGCACACTTCGGCGAGCACGTTCGCCGGGACCGGGGCTTCTTCCGCGCCCGACAGTCTGGGATCCTCCAGCCGGAGCCGCAGTTCCGTCCGCCGCGTCTCCTCCGGGATCCGGCGGTCGAGACTCTCCGCGCCGAAGACCGAGAGGGCGACGGCTCCGATCCCGACCGCGATGCCGCCCGCCGCCAGCGCGGCGGCGGAGCGCCGCGACAGAAAGACGAACGCGGCGCAGACGGCAGCCGCCGACGCCGCAAAGGGCAGCTGACCGGCGACGACCGCCGCGGTCAGTGCGGCACCGATCGCGGCGGCGGCTCCCGGGCGCGGATCGGCGCGGCGGAACGGGAGTTCCGGCAGGCAAGGGAATCGAGGGCGTTTCATGATCCATGAATATAATCCTTCCGGCGGACAAAAGCAAATCGTGGAGAGCTTGCAAAAATGAAAAATCGCGGTCCCGCTCCGAAATTTGCCGGAGAGTGAGCGGGCTTCCGCTTGCAACGGTGGGGAATCCGTGGTATTTTATACACCGTATCGCAAATGCGGAAAAATCCCCCGTCGTTCGGCGAAAGCGCGTCCGCTTCCGCCGGAGCAGGATTTTTTCGCGGGGAGATCGCGGGATCTCCTGAACTTCAAACGGGAGGGATGAACTGCAATGAAGAAAACAATCCTGATGGGGGCGGCCGTTCTTGCCGCCGGATCCCTTTTCGCCGGAAGCGCGGCGTCGGGAGGCGGTGCCGGATGCTGTTCCGCGGCGCTTCAAACCATCTGGGGGCTGCCGACGCTCTGGTGGATCACTCCCTTCTCCGCCGTGCTCGCCCTGCTGATGGCGGCGCTCTTCTACCGCCGCATGGTCGCCGCGCCCGAAGGCAATCCGCGTATGGTCGAGATCGCCGGATTCGTCCGCGAGGGGGCGATGGCATATCTTCGCCGCCAGTACCGGGTGGTCGGCGTGGTGTTTCTGGTGCTGCTGGCGATCTTTCTGGTGCTCGCCTTCTTCGGGATCCAGAATCCCTTCGTGCCGATCGCCTTTCTGACCGGCGGATTTTTCTCCGGTCTCTGCGGCTACATCGGCATGAAGACCGCGACCCGCGCTTCGAGCCGCACCGCGCAGGGCGCGAGCGAAGGTCTGAACCGCGGTCTGCAGATCGCCTTCCGGTCCGGCGCGGTGATGGGGATGGTCGTCGTCGGGTTCGGACTGCTCGACATCAGCCTCTGGTTCTTGATCCTCGACAAACTCGTTTACACCGCCGAACACATGGCGGGGGGCTTCTCTCTCTGCGGACTTGAACTCGTGCCCGCCGGATGCTCCGACGTGGAAAAACTCGTCCACATCACGACGACGATGATCACCTTCGGCATGGGCGCTTCGACGCAGGCGCTCTTCGCCCGCGTCGGCGGCGGCATCTACACCAAGGCGGCGGATGTCGGCGCCGACCTCGTCGGCAAGGTCGAGGCGGGGATCCCCGAAGACGATCCCCGCAATCCCGCCACCATCGCGGACAACGTCGGCGACAACGTCGGCGACGTCGCCGGCATGGGCGCCGACCTCTACGAATCCTATTGCGGCTCCATTCTGGCGACCGCCGCGCTCGGAGCCGCGGTCGCGGCGCAGTGCGGACTCGGCGGCGGCGAAGCGCTCAAGCTGGTGCTCGCCCCGATGATCGTCGCCGGGATCGGCATCCTGCTCTCTCTGCTCGGGATCCGCATGGTCCGCTGCAAGGAGGGCGCGAGCCAGCGTGAGCTGCTCCGCAGCCTTCTCACCGGTACGCTCGGCAGTTCGCTGCTGATCCTGGTCGCGCTGGTGCTGCTGATCCACATGCAGATCATCAGCTGGGGCATCTTCGGCGCGGTGGTCGCGGGATTGATCGCGGGCGTCGTGATCGGACAGGCGACCGAATACTATACCAGCAGTGAATACGCCCCCACCAAGGGGATCGCGTTTCAGGCGCAGATGGGACCGGCGACCACGATCATCGACGGTCTGGCGACGGGAATGTATTCCGCCGGACTTCCCGTGCTGACGATCGTCGCGGGGATCCTCTGTGCCTACGGGTTCGCGGGCGGATTTTCCGGGCAGGCGGGCGCCTTCGCCCGCGGTCTCTACGGCATCGGATTCGCCGCGGTCGGTATGCTTTCGACCCTCGGCATCACGCTGGCGACCGACGCCTACGGACCGATCGCCGACAACGCGGGCGGCAACGCCGAAATGGCGGGACTTCCCCACGAAGTGCGCGAACGCACCGACGCCCTCGATTCTCTCGGCAACACCACCGCCGCCACCGGCAAGGGATTTGCGATCGGTTCCGCGGCGCTGACCGCGCTGGCGCTCCTGGCGAGCTACGTCGAAGAGTGCAAGATCTGGCTTGCCCGTCTCGACGGCAATGCGGCGGAGATCGCGAAGATGAGCATCATCGACTTCGTCAACCGGCAGCAGGTCTCGATCATGAATCCGCTGCTGATCGGCGGACTTTTCATCGGCGCGATGGCGGCGTTCCTCTTCTGCGCGATGACGATGAAGGCGGTCGGTCGTGCCGCCGGCTCGATGGTGGAGGAGGTCCGTCGGCAGTTCCGCGAGATCCCCGGGATCATCGAAGGCAAGGCGCGTCCCGACTACGCGCGCTGCGTGGCGATCTCGACTGCGGGGGCGCAGCGCGAGATGATCGTTCCCTCTCTGCTGGCGATCATCATTCCGGTTCTGACGGGGCTGATCCTCGGGATCCCCGGCGTGATGGGGCTGCTCGCGGGCGGACTTGCCGCCGGATTCGTGCTGGCGACGATGCTCAACAACGCGGGCGGCGCCTGGGACAACGCGAAGAAGTACATCGAAAACGGCGCCCACGGCGGCAAGAAACTTGCCGACGGCTCGAAGAATCCGGCGCACAGCGCGGCGGTGATCGGCGACACGGTCGGCGATCCCTGCAAGGATACCAGCGGACCGGCGTTGAACATTCTCATCAAGCTGATGAGCATGGTCTGCATCGTTTTCGCGCCGCTTTTCATCAAGTTCACTCCGGTGATCCAGAGCTGGCTCGGCATCGGCGGACTGCTGAAGTAAATCACGTCGCGGAAAACCGCGATCGGACGATCGCCTCCGGAGCGCGCGCTCCGGGGGCGTTTTTTTGTCTTCCGGCGCGGGAGGGGCGGAGCGCGGAGCCGCGACCCCGTGCGCCGGGATGCTCGGAAAAAAAGCCGGAACTGCTTGACAAAATCTTTTTAAGGAGTTAAATTAATGAGAATAACAAAAGTATTTTTTTTCGGGCTGCTGCCGACGGAGCGGATTTCCGCCGTTTCCGCGGCACACGAGGAGGAGTCATGCAGATGCGTTCCAATTTGTCCCTGTCCGCCGCCGCCGTTGCGATGCTCTTCGCCGCCGGGTGTTACAAATATCCGCCGCCGCCCGCCTCCACGCTGGGGAACTCCTACACCCAGCGCGAGCGCGACGAGCGCGATGAGATGTTAAAAGGCATCAAAAGCCTCACCCGTGCCGACGCCCAGCGGATCGCCATCAAGAACAACCCGAGCTACCTTGCGGCATATCATGCCGTCAACGCCGCCCGGATGCGCTACTATCAGGCGATCGGCGCCTATTCGCCGACCGTCAATGCCGGATTCCAGATGCAGGAGAGCCACAGCTGGAGCCATCACAACGTCAATCAGACCGGCACCAACAACGATGCCCATACCGAATCCTTCACCACCGGCACTTCGGTTCGTGCTTCGCTGCTCCTCTTCAACGGCTTCGCCCGTTACTTCGCGATGAAGGCGGCACAGCACGGCGTCGCCTATCAGGAATCCGCCGAGGCGGACCGCTGCCGTACCCTGATGCAGGCGGTCGCCGTCGCCTACAACGAGGTGCTGCTCGCCATCGAAAACCGCCGGATCGCCGCCGAAGACCGCAAATACCAGCAGATCCTGCTCAAAGACAGCCGATACAAATACGAGGCCGGCGCCGTGCCCCTCAGCGAAGTGCTGAACTTCGAGATCCTGATGAACAAGGCCGACGTCAACATGATCACCGCCGACTATCAGTACGACGTCGCGGTCTACGCGCTCGCCGTCATGATGGGATATCCCGAAGGGACGCTCCCTTCGTCGATCACCTTTCCGACCGATTTCAAGTCCGACTTCGGCGAACTGCCCGCGATCGAGGTCTATCTCGATGCCGCGCTCGCCTCCCGCCCCGACCTCAAAGGCTACCGCGAACAGCTTGAGATCGCCCGCTACCAGCTCTACCAGAAGTACGGAGCCTATTCTCCGACCGTGAGCGCCTTCGCCTCCTTCAATTATTCGACTGCGCTCAACCGATACAACCGGAGCA
>Ga0310690_10005225_pt1 | contig 17772 bp, 13 predicted proteins | sample AusTroGonzalo_MG_2_FD_207661 | JGI IMG/M metagenome (GOLD analysis project Ga0310690, IMG submission 207661) | Bovine rumen microbial communities from tropical cattle in Woodstock, Queensland, Australia - Gonzalo_04 (v2) (version 2) | ecosystem: Host-associated > Mammals > Digestive system >...
GGTCGTGTGACGGATCATCGTATCGGTTACACTACCCACGACCTGCAGGGCTTCCTCGGCGGCGACATCCAGGCAATGATCGATGCCCTCACCGTTGCAGAGAACGCAGAACGCATGAAAGAAACAGAACTATAATATTATGACCAGACAAGAATTAATTGAGCAGATTATTCAGAAGCAGAGTTTCCTCTGTGTGGGACTGGATACCGATGCCAAGAAGATGCCCCAGTGCGTTTTCGACCTTCACGATCCCATCTTCGAGTTCAACAAGGCCATCATCGACGCTACGGCGCCCTATTGCGTGGCCTACAAGCCCAACCTCGCTTTCTATGAGGCCTATGGCGTAAAGGGTATGATTTCGTTCGAGAAAACCATCAAGTACCTGAAGGAGCATCATCCCCATCACCTGATTATCGCCGATGCCAAGCGCGGTGATATCGGCAACACCTCGCAGATGTATGCCCGCACCTTCTTCGAAGAATACGATGTTGATGCCCTCACCGTGGCCCCCTATATGGGCGAGGACTCGGTGACGCCCTTCCTCGGCTACGAAGGCAAGTGGGTGATTCTCTTAGCGCTGACCTCCAACAAAGGTTCTCACGATTTCCAGCTCATTGCCGATGCTCAGGGCGAACGCCTTTTCGAGAAGGTGCTGAAACAGTCGCAGCAATGGGGAAACACCGAGAATATGATGTATGTCGTCGGTGCCACCCAGGGCGAGATGTTCAAGGATATCCGTAAAGTGGCGCCCGACCATTTCCTGCTCGTGCCAGGCGTGGGTGCTCAGGGGGGCTCACTCGAGGAAGTCTGCAAATACGGCATGACAAAGGATTGTGGTCTGTTGGTGAACTCCTCACGTGGCATCATCTACGCCAGCAGCGACGACCACTATGCTGAGATTGCCGGTAACAAGGCCCGTGAACTGCAACAGCAGATGGCGGAGGAATTGAAGAAAGCTGGTATTATTTAAGAGGTGAACAGCGCAAAGATCATCAACGACCCGGTATTCGGGTTTATCAAGATACCACGCGGACTGCTCTACGGCATCGTGGAGCATCCCTTGTTCCAGCGTCTCAATCGTATTAATCAGTTGGGATTGGCATCGGTGGTCTATCCCGGTGCCCGTCACACAAGATTTCAGCATTCCATCGGTGCTTTTCACCTGATGACCGAGGCTGTTAGGTCGCTCCAGGAGAAGGGAAATTTCATCTTCGACTCCGAAGCAGAAGCCGTCGAAGCAGCCATTCTGATGCATGACATCGGTCACGGTCCATTCTCACATGTCTTGGAAGATACCCTGATTCATGGCATCTCTCATGAGGACATCTCATTGCTCATGATGGAACAGATCAACAACGACTTCAACGGCCAGCTCAACCTGGCCATTTCCATCTTCAAAGGCGAGTATGGCAAGAACTTCCTGCACCAGCTGATTTCGAGTCAACTTGACATGGACAGGCTCGACTACCTGCGTCGTGACTCCTTCTTTACGGGGGTGACAGAAGGGAATATCGGTTCTGCCCGTATCATCAAGATGCTCAATGTGGTAGACGATTCGCTTGTAGTAGAACATAAAGGAATTTATTCGCTCGAAAACTATCTCACTACCCGTCGACTGATGTATTGGCAGGTCTATCTGCATCGCACCTGTGTGGCCTATGAAAAAGTACTCATCAACATGCTGAACCGCGCCAAGGATCTCATCCGCATGGGGCAGCAAGTATTCGCCTCCCCTGCCCTGCTCTATTTCCTGTCGAATGAGGTTGATAAGGCATGGTTTGACACCCACCCCGAGGCGTTAACCAATTACAGCGAACTCGATGATTCCGACCTCTGGAGTGCCATGAAGGTCTGGAAGCACCACGACGACAAGATCCTCTCCACCCTGGCCACCGATATGCTCGACCGTCATATCTTCAAGGTTGAAGTGACGGAGGAGCCTGTCGACGAGACACATATCGAGACCATTGCCAAGGAAATTTCCGCCCAGATGGAGATCTCATTGGAGGATGCCAAACACTATATGATGAACATCAGCACCATCTCGAAAGACATGTATAATGTCGATGATGATAGCATCGCAATACTTTACAAAAGTGGCGAAATCCGCGATATTTCCGAAGCCTCTGAATTGCTAAATGTTCAATTACTTTCTAAAAAAATAAGAAAAAACTACCTTTGTTATCAGCGTTTTGAATAATTTTTGCTATCTTTGCGCGCAAATAGATATAACAAACGAAAAATTATGGAATTTACAGCCAAGCAAATTGCCGATATGATCGGCGGACGAGTGGAGGGTAATGAGAATGCTGCTATCAGCAGTTTTGCCAAAATAGAAGAAGGCAAGCCCGGAGCCATCTCGTTCCTGTCGAACCCCAAATACACCCACTATCTTTATGATACCCAGTCAAGCGTGGTGCTCATCAATGAGGATGTCGAACTGGAGAAACCCGTGGCCGCTACGCTGATTCGCGTGAAGAACGCCTATGAGAGTGTGGCCAAGTTGCTGCAGCTTTACGAATCCATGAAGCCCTGTAAGACCGGTATCGAGCCCCAGGCATATATCTCAGAGAAGGCTACCATCGGTAAGGATTGCTATATCGGAGCCTTTGCCTATATCGGCGACGGTGCTGTGATTGGCGACGGTACCCAGATCTATCCCCATGCCGTCATTGGCGAGGGTGTGAAGATCGGCACCAAATCCACCATCTATCCCAATGTTACCATTTATCAGGGATGTCAATTGGGAAATAATGTGACAATCCATGCCGGTAGTGTGATTGGTGCCGATGGCTTTGGCTTTGCACCGAATGCCGAGGGGTATGACAAGATTCCGCAGATCGGCATTGTGGTGATCGAGGACAATGTGGAGATCGGTGCCAATACCTGTGTCGACCGTTCGACGATGGGTCAGACCGTCATCCATAAGGGTGTGAAGCTCGACAACCTGATTCAGGTGGCCCATAACTGTGAGATTGGCGAGAATACTGTCATGTCGGCCCAGGTGGGCATGGCCGGTTCTACCAAGATCGGCAGCTGGTGTATGGTTGGTGGTCAGGCTGGCTTCGCAGGTCATATCCATGTCGCCGACAAGACCTTTGTGGGTGCCCAATGCGGTGTCATTAGCGATACCAAGGGCGATGGCGAGAAGCTGATCGGTTCTCCCGCCATGGATACCAAGGTGTTCTTCAAGGCCAAGGCGCTCTATGCCAAGCTGCCTGACATGTATCGTCAGATAGCCGCTTTGCAGCGTGAAATCGAAAATTTAAAGAAATAGATATGAAACAGAAAACATTGAAAGGCAGTTTCTCCTTGTTCGGCAAGGGACTGCACACAGGTCTGAACCTGACGGTTACGTTCAATCCTGCCCCTGAGAATACAGGTTACAAGATTCAGCGTATCGACCTCGAAGGTGAGCCTGTGATCGATGCCATTGCAGAGAATGTGATCGACACCCAGCGCGGCACCGTGCTCGGTAAGGGCGAAGCCCGATGTTCTACGGTGGAGCATGGACTGGCAGCCCTTTATGCCCTTGGCATCGACAACTGTCTGATTCAGGTCAATGGTCCTGAGTTCCCTATCCTCGATGGTTCTGCCATCAAGTATGTGGAGAAGATCCAGGAGGTGGGCATCGAAGAGCAGAATGCCCCCAAGGATTGGTATATCATCCGCAAGAAGATCGAGGTAAAGGATGAAAACACGGGGTCTGTTATCACCATCCTCCCCGACGATGAGTTCTCGCTCACCGTCATGTGCTCGTTTGAGTCGAAGTTTATCAATTCGCAGTTTGCTACCGTCAACAAAGTTGAGGATTTCCCAACCGAAATTGCGCCTGCCCGCACCTTCGTTTTTGTGCGTGATATTGAGCCATTACTGCAGGCCAACCTCATCAAGGGCGGTGACCTGGATAATGCCATCGTCATCTACGAGCGCCAGACCACCCAGGAGCGTCTTGATATGCTGGCCGACATGCTGCATGTGGAGCATCGCGATGCCACCGACCTCGGCTATATTCAGCACAAGCCGCTGGTATGGGAGAACGAGTGTACCCGCCATAAGCTGCTCGACATCGTCGGCGATATGGCGCTGATCGGCAAACCCATCAAGGGCCGTATCATCGCCACCCGTCCCGGACATACCATCAACAACAAGTTTGCCCGTGCGATGCGCAGGGAGATCCGTAAGCATGAGGTGCAGGCACCCGTCTACGACCCCAATGAGGAGCCGGTGATGGATGTGAACCGCATCCGTGAGCTCCTGCCCCACCGCTATCCCATGCAGCTGGTGGATAAGGTGATTTCATTGGGAGCCAGCACCATTGTCGGCATCAAGAATATCACCTCCAACGAGCCCTTCTTCCAGGGCCATTTCCCACAGGAGCCCGTCATGCCGGGTGTGCTGCAGATTGAGGCCATGGCCCAATGTGGTGGTCTGCTGGTTCTGAATACCCTCGAAGAACCGGAACGCTGGAGCACCTACTTCATGAAAATCGACGATGTGAAGTTCCGTCAGAAGGTAGTACCAGGCGATACGCTTATCTTCAAGGTTGATCTCCTGGCTCCCGTGCGTCATGGTATCTCCTCGATGAAAGGTTACATTTTCGTGGGCGACCATGTCGTAGCCGAAGCTACCTTCACCGCTCAGATCGTCAAAAACAAGTAAAGTTCAGAATATGAATCAAATCCATCCTTTAGCAGTAGTCGACCCCGAGGCAAAACTCGGCGATGGCAACATCATCGGTCCCTTCTGCGTGATTGACAAGAACGTCGTCATTGGCGACAACAACAGACTGCTGAACAGCGTGACCCTTCATTTCGGTACGCGCCTCGGCAACAACAATGAGATATACCCCGGTGCCTCGATTTCTACGAAACCTCAGGACCTGAAGTTCCAGGGCGAGGAAACCACTTGTGAGATCGGCGACAACAACTCCATCCGCGAGAATGTCACCATCAGCCGCGGTACAGCCTCGAAAGGCAAGACCGTCGTGGGCAATGGTAACCTGCTGATGGAGAACATGCACATCGGTCACGACTGTGAGATCGGCAATGGCTGCATCATCGGCAACTCCACGAAGTTCGCCGGAGAGGTGATCGTCGACGATTGTGCCATCATCTCCGCCACCTGTCTCTTCCACCAGTTCACCCATGTGGGCAGTTACATCATGTTCCAGGGCGGTACACGTACCAGTCAGGATATCCCTCCCTACGTGATTGCCGGTAAGGAGCCTGTGCGCTATGCGGGTGTCAACCTTGTAGGCCTGCGCCGCAGGGGCTTCCCCCGCGAAACCATCGAGGCCATCCACGAGGCTTATCGCATCATCTATTCACAAGGTGTGTTGAAAGATGGTATCGCCATGGCCCGTGAGCAGTTCCCCGATTCCAAGGAAGTGGAGTACATCTGTTCATTCATCGAAAATTCCAAGCGCGGTGTCATCCGCTAAAACCCTTATTGTCATAACAGGGCCTACGGCTGTCGGTAAGACGCAGCTCTGCCTCGATATCGCCAGGCATTTCGACATTCCCATCATCAATGCCGATTCCAGGCAAATCTACAAAGAGCTGTCGATAGGCACGGCCAAACCGTCGGTCGAGGAGCAGCAACAAGTCAGGCACTATTTCGTGGGCACCCTGAGCCTGCAGGATTACTATAGTGCATCGCTCTTTGAAAGTCAGGTAATGAATCTGCTCGACACCCTCTTCCAGCAAAGCGACTACGCCCTGATGACTGGTGGCAGCATGATGTATATCGATGCTGTATGCGATGGAATCGACGATATTCCCACCATCGACGACGAGACACGGGCTACGATGAAACGGCGTCTGGCAGAAGAAGGGCTGCAGAAACTCTGCGAAGAACTGCAACGTCTCGATCCGGAATACTACGAGATTGTCGATCATCAGAATCCCAAACGGGTGGTTCATGCCCTCGAGATCTGCACCATGACCGGTCAGACCTACACCTCATTCCGCAAGCGTGAGAAAAAGCAAAGGCCGTTCCGCATCGTGAAGATCGGGCTCAACCGGGAACGCGAAGAACTCTACCGGCGCATCAATGCCCGTGTCGACCAGATGATGCAGTCAGGACTTCTAAAGGAGGCTGAGAGCGTCTATCCGTTAAGACACTTAAACGCTTTGAATACTGTAGGTTACAAGGAACTGTTCGAGTATTTCAACGGGCGCTGGCCATTGGAAGAAGCCGTCGAACGCATCAAGGGCAACACCCGTCGCTACGCCCGTAAACAGCTCACCTGGTATAAGAAAGACCCGCAGATCTGCTGGTTCCACCCTGACCAAAAGAAAGAAATTATCGACTACATTATAACACAATCATCATGAAAAAGATTTGGCGTTGGATAAAAGGCGTCTGGCCTTGGTACAAAGGTCTCTACAAAGGACGCCCCTGGTATATAAAAACCCTTGCGGCCCTCGTGTCGCTCATCGTGGCATTCTTCCTCTATCTCGGTGCCGTCGATGTCAATTTCCTCTGGCTCTTCGGTAAGTCGCCGTCCATGTCGACCATCAAGAACAAGCGCCCTGCCGAGGCTTCTATCATCTACAGTGCCGATGGACAGGTCATCGGTAAGTACTTCAGCGAGAACCGCACCCCCGTTACCTACGAAGAGGTGAATCCTGTGTTCTGGAAGGCCCTCATCGATACCGAGGACGAGCGATTCTACTCACATCACGGCATCGACTACACCGCCTTTGCCGCTGTGGCCAAGGAATACATCCTGCATCGCGACGCCCGTGGTGCCTCTACCATCACCCAGCAGTTGGCCAAGAACCTCTTCCGCACCCGTAGCGAATACTCCACAGGTCTTCTGGGCAACATCCCGGGTCTGAAGATGCTCATCATGAAGAGCAAGGAGTGGATCACTGCCTACAAGCTCGAATTCTTCTTCTCGAAGAACGAGATCCTCACGCAGTATGCCAATACCGTCGATTTCGGTTCGAATGCTTTCGGTATCAAGACAGCCTGCAAGACCTACTTCGGCTGCAGCCCAAAGAATCTGACTGCTGAGAATGCCGCCATCCTCGTGGGCATGCTCAAGGCCACCACTTATTACAACCCCCTCATCAACCCTGAGAATGCCCTCAAGCGCCGTAATATCGTGCTCGACCTCATGCAGCAGCATGGCGACCTCACCCCGGAGGAATGCGACTCGCTCAAGCAGCTCGATATCAAGCTCGACTACAGCGTCGAGTCGGCCTACGATGGCGATGCCAACTACTTCCGCGAGGCTGTGGCCGACTATCTGAAGGACTGGTGCGAGGACTATTTCGACAACCGCAACGCCCTTTATACCGAAGGTCTGAAGATCTATACCACCATCGACACCCGTTTGCAGCGCTATGCCGAAGAGGCAGCCATCAAGCAGATGAAGCAGGTGCAGCAGACCTTCAACCAGCATTGGGGCTCTACCAACCCCTGGCAGGACGAGCGCCATCTCGAAATCCCCCATTTCATCGAGGATATCGCCAAGCGCCAGCCGGTCTACAAATATCTCACGAAGAAATTCAACGGCAACCAGGATTCCATCGACTATTATCTCAACAAACCCCATACCGTGAAGGTATTCGACTACGACAAGGGTACAGTTGAGAAAGAGATGTCGACGATGGACTCCATCCGCTATATGGTGCGCTTCATGCATTGTGGCTTCGTGGCCATGGAACCCCAGACGGGCCATGTGAAAGCCTGGGTGGGCGACATCGACTTCCATTCGTGGAAATACGACAAGGTGACGGCCATGCGCCAGCCGGGCTCTACCTTCAAGCTCTTCGTCTATACCGAGGCCATGAACCAGGGCATCACCCCCTGCGACACCCGCAAGGACGAGTTCTTCTCGATGAAGGTGATGGATCACGGCAAGGAGGTGACCTGGGCACCCACCAATGCCGATGGTCGTTTCTCAGGCGCCTTTATCACCCTGAAACAGGCCTTTGCCATGAGTATCAACTCTGTCGCCGTCCGTCTCGGTCAGGAGTGCGGCATCGAGAATATCGTGAAGACAGCCCACGCCATGGGTATCAAGTCTGAACTCAACGCCACGCCTTCGCTGACCTTGGGTGCCAGCGATGTCAACCTGCTGGAGCTGGTCAATGCCTATTGCACGCCCGTCAACGATGGTAAGCAGATAGGCCCTATCCTCGTTACAAAGATTGAAGACCGCGACGGCAAGGTTATCTACGAGGCCCCTGTCGAGGCCCGTCAGGTCATCCCCGTCCGCTCCGCCTTCCTCGTCCAGCAGTTGCTCAAGGGCGGCATGAGCGGCACCAGCTCGCGTCTCATGGGCTTTGTGGGCTACGACAAGGCCAACGACACCGATTTCGGTGGTAAGACCGGTACGTCGAACAACCACTCCGATGCCTGGTTCGTCGGCACCACGCCCAAACTGGTGGTCGGTGCATGGGTCGGTGGCGAATACCGCTCCATCCACTTCCGTACCGGTATGCTCGGACAGGGTAACCGTACGGCCTTGCCCATCTGCGGCTATTTCCTCGGCTCTGTGCTCAACGATCCTGCCTTCAAGCAGTACCGCACCAAATTCCCCAAGCCGGCTGATGCCGACCTGCTCAACACGATGTACGATTGTGGCGGCTACTACCAGGCACCTTCTGACTCCGACTCCATCAGCGTCGACTCACTCGACTTCGATGGAATCGGCGAATATCAGGAGCTCGACGAGGAGGGAAATCCCGTTCAGAAGCCCGTTGAGCCGGCAGAGCCCGAGGAGGCCTCTCAACAGCCTATCGATGCCCCCACAGGCGAGCCTAATAAGAATGAGGATTAATTAGTGGCTGTGCTGCTTGAGGAGTTCCAAGTGGCTCAGGGGTGCCTCCATGATGTTCCAGGAGAGCACGGCCCCGTCGAAGCCATGACTCAGCACAGCCTTCAGCGATTCTGAAACATATTCCGGCGAGGTAGGCACAATATCCGCGCGGTAATTGATCTCGATGCCCGGGTACTTACCGCAGGCATAGGGTTCCATGGCCTCCAGCTGCGCATGCAGGAAAGCAGTATCCATCTTCAAGTCCGGATAGCCATCAGCGGCAGGAAGGACCTTCCGAAGCAGTTCGTATTCATAGTCCATGCCGGCAGGTGCAAAAGTCTGACGGTATAACATGGGTTTGATGAAGTCGGCATGGTCGGCAAGGATGGCATAGTCCTGTCCCACGAAAGGTGCCATGAAGGGCGCATACAGGTCCATGCCCACTTCCAGCCCCCGGCTACGCAGACTGTCGGCGATGGCAGCCACCGACGCGCTGACCACGTGTCCTTTGGCCTTGAAGTAGGCAGCGGCAACGGGATTCTCAAAGCTGAAACCATCGGCAGGCATATAGCTGCTCACAGAGAAAAAGGCATCGCCCTGGACTTCATATTCTGATTTGACCGCTTCGATGTCAACGCCTTCAGCTGCGAAGCGTGCCACGCACGTCGGACAGCCACAGCCCATCACACCACCCAAGCCACCTACAAACGACTGGGTGCGGATGCGGTCCAGGAACACGCCATCAAAGCCACAGTCGCTGAACCGTTGGTCGTAGATGGCCACCACATTGGCGATATTCTGCGGGTCCGAAGGGCAGTTGAAACGGAACCCCTCCCCTGCTGCCTGGTCGTAGCTGGCCGGCAGTTGTCCCCACAGATCCACGGCAGGGCTATTCTCGCAGACCTCCTCCGTCTCGGCAAACACCGGCAGCCACAGCAGCATGCGGATGTTCCTGGTATGCAGGTATTCGCCCACCTTGCGGTAGATCTCCTTATCCTGGCTCCAGCCGATGATGACCTTCTGCACAGGAATCATTTGGCTCACGATGTCGATGCGGCCGATAATCTGCTCAGCCGTATAGTCCGGCGATTCCCACCCGCCCAGCGATACCTGGACGATATACCCTGCCTCCTGCTGCTGTTTCTGCTCCTGGCAGGCCAGCAAGGTCATGAGGCCCATAATAAGGCATGCGATCTTTTTCATAATGACGTCTGTTTATGATCTGAATTAAACCTGGTGCAAATATAGCGAAAAACCGCCGATAATCGTTTCCTTTGCCATCAGATTTATGTTTTTTTGATAGTCATTCGTCAGTTAGCTTAGTTATCCGTCAGCCGTTTTAGTTGTCTGTCCCGGAAATTTGGAGGATTCTGCAACTATTGGTATCTTTGCAGCGTCAAAAATTAAAATTTTAATCCATATGAAAAAAGTATTCAAGATTGCGCTGTTCAGCGTGTTAGGACTGTTCATAGTCTTTGGCGTATTAACATGGTTGGAGTTTCGTCCAATGGTAAAGGGTGCTCTTTCGGCTGAGAAATTAGACGAGGGGCTCTACTATATAGAATATAAAGGTGACGACGGTTTCGACGCGCTGATGGCGAAAGGTGGCGGTGCGTCAGCCAATGACTTGAGGGACTATATCATCCATTTCCTGTCGAAGGGACATTACAAGACCGATACGGAAACCCAGAAGGCCGATTTCGGCTGCTCGGCACTCACGGTCCGCACGCCCGAAGGCGGTGTGATGATGGGACGCAACTTCGACTTCACATCGGCCGTTGGCGTCGTTCTGCATACCGTTCCCGATCGTGGTTACGAAACGATCACCACCTTTAATGTGGCGTTCTTCGGATTTGGCGAAGACTACAAGCCCGAGGGATTCGCCAACCAGTATCTGGCCCTGTCGAGTCTGTTCTTTGCGCTCGACGGCATCAACGAGAAAGGACTGGCCATTGCCGACCTGATGGCAGGCGATACCATCCAGACGCACCAGCATACCAGCAAACCCGACCTGACCACCACAGCCGCTATCAGCTATCTGTTGAAGAATGCAGCCAATGTCGACGAGGCGCTGGCGCTGCTTCGTGGCATCGATATGCATTCTGATATCGGTTCGGCCCACCATTACGCCATGGCCGATGCGTCGGGCCGGCATGTCGTCGTGGAATATGTCGACAACGAGATGGTTGTGGTGGAGTCACCGGCTTTGGCCAACCATTATCTGTGCGAGGCGAAGCTGAATGTGGGCCTGATTGAGGGCGACGACCGCTACGACCGGCTCTGCCAGCGTTTTGAGGCGTCGGGCGGTGTGATGAACGAGCAGCAGCTCACCGATGCCATCGCGGCCGTATCGCAGCCGGAGCAAAAAGGTTTCCTTGGCACCGCCTGGACCATGGTGATGGATCTCACCCACCCCTCAGTCACCTACTATTCCCGCCGCCACTTCGACAAGCCCTTCCACTTCACGATTAAATAAATCAAACACTCCTCACTTCGCTTGGGATGTCAGGCGTTTGATGTGTTGTTTCAGAATGTAATAGGCAGGTTGCGGCATGGCACCGTGGTCATACCCCTGCATCTCGTAGAGCGTCACGTCTTTATGGCCCACGAGCTTCAGCATACGCCAGAAGTAGGCCTGCTCCTCATAACGGCCATAGAGTTCCAGTTCCCTGTCGCCTGAGATGATGACCATAGGCGGGGCATCAGGACGGACATAGGTGAGCGGAGCGTACTTGTCGATGGTAGCCTGAAGGGGACCGATGCCCTGCTGCTTGCGGATATTGTAGTGCGTAATACATTGTCCGCTGAAGGGCACGAGAGCGGCCAGCGAGTCAGCATCGACGCCGTATTTGGCGAGCCATTTCTTGTCGAGACCGATCATGTCGAGTAGATAGCCGCCTGCAGAGTGTCCGGCCACGAAGATCTTGCGATGGCTGCCACCGTATTTCTCGATGTTCTTATAAGCCCAGGCCACAGCGGCTGCGGCATCGTCGAGGATATCGTCGATGGGAGCCTTCGGCAGCAAGCGGTAGTTGGCAGCAACGACCACCAAGCCGCTGTTCTTCAACTGTTCGTCGATGTGCTTGTTGCCGCCCTCTATGCCACCGCCATGGAACCACACCACCACGGGTGCATCCTTTTGATTCGTGGGGTAATATACATCGAGCTTGCAACGCTCCTGAGCATAGGCATCAGCAGACGCTGTGTAGGGAATGTCGTTCACTTGCTGATACTGCTGACGCTGTGCCTGTGCGATCATCGGCAACAACATGAGCACGAGGATTGAAATGATTTTTAGTCTCATAAGTTTGTATTTGGGGGTTACTTGATTTAAAATGTAAATTCTTGGTGCAAATATAGCGATAATTCCGTAATTATCATTATTTTTACGACTAAAATTAAATGTATTTAAAAAGGGGCGGCTGCATCACGCAGCCGCCCTTTCTTAAAAAAGTATTTTAGTATTTGATGATCTTTTACTGCCACAAAGTAGATGATTTATTGACGTAAGCTGGGAAGGTTTCGTATACAGTCTCGATTTGATCACGCTCATCACACCACACGAAGTTAATGTCGACTGCTATCTTCTGAGGAGCAGCTCCCTTCTCAGCCTTTAACTCCTGAAGAATCGGATTCGTACTTGCTGTTGCGTCAGTCAGTTCAACCTTTACAGGTATATCCTTGTAGCTTACATAAGCCTGATCGATAACGAACTCCTTGGCTGTATACTGATTATGAGCATTCTTGCCAGTGTTAATCATAACCTTTGTATCCACACCGAACAAGCTATGAACCTCAGTTCCAGCAACGTACAGAGGCAGCGTACCACCAGCAGCCATCACTCTAATATAAGTCTTGCCGTCCTTAATCAGCGCATCAAACACAACATCGTTGAAGTCGAAGTCATCAGCTGCACCAAGGTCTTCGCAGATAATACGAACGGCGTAAGGAATCTCGTCCTTATCGCCATTGAAACCAGGATTACACTCTGACTCAGCAATCGAATAATTGGGCTTAGTACCGTTGACATAGATCTTTACTGTGGCAGGATCGAAATAATAGGTGGGACAGTTGCCTACGCCACCATTTGCCTGAGCTGCATCGCTACTGCCATCCAGATAAGCATGCTCAAAGTGATTGTCGGCAACAACATACAGGTTATTGAAGTAGCTTACGCAGTAATTATTTCTTCCTCCCCAAACAATGTCCTTTGCCTGGAACACAGCGTAGTCACCACTTTCAGGACCAAAGATACCATTTCCTACGACAGTGATATCCATCTTGGCCTCATTGGAAACCTTAAACACGGAATTGCTGGTCATAAAGATATTGCCAGGACCATGAGCCTCAAAATCTTTAGTCTGAACACTGCCATCCAATCTGAAGCCATTGTCTGTAGTATTTGCCAACCCAATATAGAACTTATTCGTTACAATCAATTTACAGTTATTAATAACATCCCGAGCACCAGCAAGATAATTGAAATTGCCAGTCGTATATTGACCATTATTCTCCCATGTGTTATTATTGCTATCAATGTTAGTATTGCCACTAATAATCACCGTTGCATTGTTTTGAACGTGACCCTGTCCTGCAGTATGGAGGAGCTTTGCCTTGATGGTACCATCGTTGACAATGACAGAATTATTGTTCTCTACAGAAATCTCACCAGGTGTCTTGTTAGACATATCAATAGTTCCCTCGTTGTAGAAAATGGCAGAATTGGTAACTTCTAACTGATCCGTAGTGATAGTACCGCGATTGTAAAGTCCACAATTGGCAGCCAACTGAAGTTTGCCACGGCAGACAAGTTCTGCACCTTCTGCAACATAAACTTTGCTTTGCCACTGCCCAAATGAGTAATTGTCGGGAAGCGTCAACTTCGTGTTAGGAAGGAGATACAATGTCGTTCCTCCAGGAATATAAAAACCAGATGGAATGACATTATCACCAGTTACATACAATTTTATATTGTTACCAGCTGGTTGGATTGTTTGGCCATTACCATTAATTGTATTATCAATATAGAAGTTATTACCGCTTTCATATTTAGTGATAAGTACAGCATTTCCATCCTTTTCTGTTGCAAATAAATCATTTGAAGGAGCAGAGGGGAATGGGAAGGAGGCGGTGTAAACATTTGCTCTACCATCAACAGCAGAACGAGTTGTAGCAACACCAATACTGCCAAAACCCCAGTCATTGTTGCTGTCGATAGTACCATAACGAGCAGTGAACGAAGCAGTATACTGTTCGTATTTTAAATCGCCAATCGAACCAAAACTATCCACATCGTGTGAACAACTTGTGAATCCAGCGAAAATTGCCAACGCTGCGATTCCTGGAATCAGATTCTTTCTCATATTCATTAATAGATTTGTTTATTTATATTTATATTATTTTACATTGCCGCCACAAATTCATCACCAAATTCATAAACATCGATGATTATTTTGCAAATATACAAAAAATTCCGGTATAGTACAACATATAGATAGTTAAAAATTATTAAGAGCCATACAACGGGAAGAATGATATGTCTTCAAGACTAAAATGATTTTCATCCTAAATAGTTTGCTAATATCAGAATATATTCATAACTTTGCAACAGAGACAATATAATCAATAAAGCTATGACTAATAAAATATTAAAGGTAGCCGCTATCCTGATGATAATCCACGGCGCACTTATGCTACTGATGCCATTTGCAGCTAATAGCTTCAATACAGAAGAGATTCCACCTATTTTTTGCTTTTGGCAACTAAAATTAATGTATTTATGAGGAATCACCTTTTCTGCCTGATAGCCATACTAATGATGGCTTGCGGCACCTGCATGGCGCAGGACCAGCTGTCAGCCCCCTATCTGCATGCGGGTGACACCATTGCCATCATCTCGCCTTCGAGTGCCACAGATACGGCCACCATCAACGGTGGCATCAAGACGCTGGAGCAATGGGGTTACCATTGTGTGGTGGCGGAAAACGCGCTCAACGACTATCACGGTTTCGCAGGCACCATCGACGAACGCCTTTCCGACCTGCTCTGGGCGCTGCGTGAGCCTTCTGTCAAGGCCATCATGTGTTCGCGGGGCGGCGACGGGGCAGCCCACCTGCTGGGCCGGCTTTCACTCGACACCCTGCGCCGTTATCCCAAGCTCATCATCGGTTTTAGCGATGTCACGGCGCTGCTTTGTGCCGAGGCAAGAGCCGGTGTGAAGGGTATCCACGGTTCGATGTGCCATGCCCTCCACACCTATGAGGGCAACGATACCGTGAGTCAGGCCCTGCGCCGCATGCTGCAAGGCGACCTGCCTGTCTATCGTGTGGCTCCTCATCCGCTCAACATCGAGGGCAAGGCAGAAGGCATCCTCGTGGGAGGCAACCTCTCAGTCTACAACGACCTGGCGGGTTCCGACTTCGATCCTTTGCTGCTACCCGGCATCATCCTGTTTATGGAAGATACCGACGAGGGCATGAGCAAAGTCGACCGCATGCTCCACAATATGGAGATGCGGGGCCTGCTGTCGAATGTGCGGGGCATCATCGTAGGACAGTTCAACAAATACAAACATCCTGAGAACGGTTTCGACGACATGTACGCCATGCTCCACGAATACCTGCGTCATTACAACATTCCCGTTGCCTATGACTTCCCCGTGGGCCACGTCCATCTGCGCAATTTCCCCCTGATAACCGGCGCCAAGGTCACTCTCGACGTCACCCCCACGTCCATAATTATCCATTTTCAGTAAACTCCCTTTAAGTCTTTCTTCTCATATAATTGCAGTAGTTTGTTATTTTACTGCATAGATACGACATTTTGTATGCGTAAGATCCTGTCGGAAGTTTTGAACAAACTTAACACTGAGACCTTGTAGAAAAAACAATCATGACAAGAGCGTTTCAGTTATTTCAGTTTCAATTTGGTTATTGAGGTACCATATTATTTGAAAACCTCTTTAGTAATTCATATAACTATCTAATAATAAGTAAGTTATATATATAATAAGAATATAAAAAGAAAAAAAAACATCAAAAATACAACTGAAACAACTGAAACTGAAACGCTTGATCAATATGAATTTTATCTAAATAGCAGATAATCAATGAGATACGGCATCATAAGGTCCTCTGCACCATCGATACCAAAGTATGAAAAGGCAAATAGCGTATCTAAATTCTGCTTAAAAAGGCCTCAAATGACATGCACAAACCCCTTGTTCCGATGTTTTTCCTTATCCTTTTTGCGCACGTCAGCGATGCGAAATTTTATATCCAAACATCAGTTAGAAGGACTTCAGCGAGTAATATATGCTCTACTATCATACTAAAGCCCCTCTAGTATCATACTAAAGGGGCTTTAGTGTCAGGGTAAATCTCCCCTACATGGTCGGGAACTGGGGACAATTGCTGAGTTGTTCGAAGATATTGGGTACGAAGGTGTGATTGCGGTTGCCTACGCCGATGCGAACCATGATCAGACGCTTGTAGGGATTGACGTAAAGCACCTGTGCGTTGATGCCCAGCGCGAAATAGCCGGGATATGGGGCTTTCTTGGCACCTTCGTTACTCAGGTTATACCAGTTGAAATGATAACCGTCGTTGTCGGTGTTATAGTCGGTGGACTGGTGTATCCACGCTTCGCTGACGATGCGCTGGCCGTTCCACAGGCCTCCGTTGAGATAGAGGCGGCCGATCTTGGCCAGATCGCGCATGGTCAGGGTGATGCCACCAAAGTTGTGGGGCACATGATGTTTGCGGCTGTCGAGATCGACCAGGGCCGGCGACTCCATCTGCAGCGGCTTCCAGACCTTCTCGCTGAGATAGTCGGCAAACCGCTTGCCGGTGGCGCGCTCGATTACCACGCCCAGGATCTGCGACGTCATGCTCTCGTAGCGATGGTCGGTGCCCGGCTCGCAACGGAACTTCAGCCCTTTGATCTGCTTCATCGTGTTGTGGCCATAGTTCAACCGCGCGATGGCACGCAGCCGCTTAAAGTCCTTCAGATTCAGATAGTAGACATCGTCGAAGTCGATGCCGCTGCGCATGTCGAGCAGATGGCGGATGGTCAGCTTCTGCCACATCGGATCTTTCTTCTTCAGCTCCGGCACGTAGTCGGTGACGGCATCGTCGATGCTACGGATATAACCATCGTCGACGGCAATACCGCACATGAGCGATGTGATGGACTTGGAGACAGAGAACACCGTGGCCAGACGGTCGGAGGTCATGTCGCCCCAGTACTTCTCGTAGACGATGCTGTCGTTCTGGATGATCAGCACCCCCTGCGTCGAGCTCTTGCTGCTGATGGCCTCTAAGAAGGTGATGTTGTGGTAATAATTCGACTGAGAAAAGAAATGAAGCGTGTCGATCCAGTCGGCCCTTTTGCTGGCCACAGGAAACTGGAACGGCTGATTGCCAGTGGCAACCGTATCATGTACTTGATGCACGAAACTAAAGATATTGGGGCCGTCCTTTCCATCGGCCACATAACCCCGTATCAACGAACACGAAGTCATCGCGATGCAAAGGGCTGCCCCAATGATCCAGTTGCGTAAATTTCTCATCAACGTTTATCCGCCGAAGTTATCGTACATGATCGACTCGGGATCGACGCCGAGGGAGTCGAGCATCGAGACGACGGCTGCCGACATCGGGCCGGGGCCGCACATGTAGTACTCCACATCCTCGGGGGCCTCGTGGTCCTTCAGATAGGTGTTGAGCATCACCTGATGGACGAAGCCCGGGGTGTACTTCACGCCAGCAGCATCGGCTGCGGGATCGGGACGGTCGAGGGCCAGGTGGAAGTGGAAGTTGGGATACTCCTTCTCCAGGCCCAGGAAGTCGTCAAGGTAAAAGACCTCGTTCAGCGCGCGGGCACCATAGAAGTAGTGCATCTCGCGATCGGTGGTGTGGAGCGTCTTCGTCATGTGCATGATCTGTGCGCGCAGCGGAGCCATACCGGCACCACCACCGACCCAGATCATCTCCTTC
>Ga0310690_10005226_pt1 | contig 17770 bp, 16 predicted proteins | sample AusTroGonzalo_MG_2_FD_207661 | JGI IMG/M metagenome (GOLD analysis project Ga0310690, IMG submission 207661) | Bovine rumen microbial communities from tropical cattle in Woodstock, Queensland, Australia - Gonzalo_04 (v2) (version 2) | ecosystem: Host-associated > Mammals > Digestive system >...
AATATATTCTAAAGAATTAAGTAAACAATTTGACCTCTATAATAGTAAAATTGAAATCAATGAATTATTAAAAACGAAAGAATATGATATAAATCAAAAAACATATTTTAAAAGAAATAATAATTTTTCTTTAACTAATAATCAATTACAGGGTGCAAATTGGTTAGTAAATGTTAAAAAGGGTATATTAGCTTTTGACGTTGGATTAGGAAAAACATATTCAAGTATTGAAGCAGCATATATTGCTAATAATAATGGAAAAAAGAAATTAATTATTATAACGCTTGCATCTCTTATTACGCAGTGGAAACAAGAAATAGAAAAACAATATGATCTAAAATGTTTTTCAATAAAAGAATTTAAGAAACAAAAATTAGATAAGAACGGAAATGTTTTATCTGAAAAAATAATAGAGCCAAATGCAGAACAAAGAAAATTGATTTATAAAGAATTTAGTAATTCTAATAAATTTAGCGCTTTAATTATAAACTATGAATTAGTAAGAATAGATTTTAAAGAATTAAAAAATATTAATTTTGATATTGCAATAATTGATGAAGCATCAAAGGTTAAAGCAACCGGCTCAATGACTCAAAAGAAAGTACTTAATAATCGTGGAAGTATTAGAGAGTTATTAAAAAATACGGAGTATGTTTTTGCTCTTACAGCCACACCATTTGAAACATTTTTAACAAATTTATATGGAATATTTAATGTTATAAATCCAGACTATTTTTCTGGCGGATATACTAGATTTTTAAATCGTTATATGAAGCAAGATTATTTTGGAAGTTGGAGTATAATAAATAAAGAAAATTTTGAAGAAATAAAAGAATTAGTAAAACCATATATGTTTTTTAAAAAACAACAATTAGATGTAAAAATTAATATACATAAAGTTGATTTACAATTTACTACACAAGATTTATTATTATATGATCAAATTATAGAATATGTAGAAAATGAAATAGGAAATAATATACATAAATTTAATTATGAAACAGATGAAGAATTTTTAAATAGAAGACAGGAAGCAATAATGATGTCTGTTACTAATAAGCGTTATCAATTTGTAGATTTTCCGCAAATAGTTTATCCAGAAAACTATGATAACAATTATATATCGCCTAAGGCAAAATGGTTGCTTGATAATTTACCTAAAATGTCTGGGAAAACAATAATTTTTGATAGTAGAACAATGACTACAGATTTATTATGTGATATATTTAATAAAAATAATATAAAATATTTTATAGTTGATGGTAAAATGAATTTAAAAGATAGAAATATTGTTTTAGAGCGTTTTAAAAATGAAAATGAAGTAAAAGTACTAATTTGTAGTGATTGTTTAAGTTATGGAGTAAATTTACAATCAGCGCAAAATTTGATAAATTTTAATTTATTATTTAACCCATCGGCAATACAGCAACGTCAAGGTAGAATTATAAGAAAAGGGCAGAAGAACGATGTAAATATATATTTTTTAGAAATGAAAAATACATTTGAAGAAAAAATATACGATAAATTAGATTATAGAAGTAGGGTTGCTTCTGATATTTTTGATGATAATTTTTTAAAAAATAAAAGAAAAAATAGTATAAATAGAAATAAGATGTTACAAATGATTTTGGAAAAAAGTAGTAGGTAAACATGACTGATATTATTAAAAAAGAATTTGAAAAATACTTATTATTATATTTTAATAGTAATAAAAAGTGCGATTGTAAAGATATATCTAATATATGTGATGATTGTTATAATCATTTACAACAAGTAAAACAATGGATAGAAGCAGGTATTCCAATAAGATATTATAATTTAGATTTGGAAGTATTAAAAAATACAAACACTATTACTAACAAAAAGCAATATATGTTAAAATTAGAATTATATGAAAATATAAAAAAATATATTTCGCAATTAGATTTTAATTTTGCACAAGGCAAAGGTATTTTAATTTTTGGAGATTTTGGAACTGGTAAAACAACGGCTTTAATGAATATAGCAAAAGAGGCTTGCAATCAAGGAAAGAATATAAAAGTATTATATATGTCAGAATTAATAGACAATATATATAATAATAAATCTATTATAAGTGAAATGCCAAATTTATCAGCAATATTTATAGAGGATTTAGAGCATGTATATATAAAGCGAGATTCAAATTATATAGATATGGTACTTGATTCAATATTTACATTATCAATAAAATACAATATTCCTTTATTTATTACAACAAATTATAATAAACAACAATTAAAGGAAAAACTACCACCACATGCATATTCACTACTTCACGAAATATGTGATTTTTATTCATTAGAAGGAATTGATTTTAGAAAGGAGAATCATTTATGAGCGAAGAAACTTATAATTTTTCATATAGTAAATTAGCAACATATTTAGATTGTCCTAAAAAGTATGAATTACAAGTATTAAAAAATTTATCACCTTATAAAGAAACAATTTATACTGCCTTTGGAAGTGCTATTCATAAAGCCATTCAGTTAACTATAGAGAAGAAATATAGTTTTGATGAAAGTTTAATAATATTTGAAAAAGAATTAAGGGAACATATAAAATTAATGAATCCAAGGGATGCACAACTAATATTTATTAGTGAGTGGACTAAAAAAGCGAAAGATTTATTGAAGTATTTTTTTGATGAATTTTATATGAAGATACAAAGTGGTGAAATAGAAGTATTAGCAGTTGAAAAATATTTTAAATATGAAATAAGGCCTGGAATTTTCTATAATGGTATTATAGATTTGCTAATAAAACATAATTGTATTATAGAAGATAAAGTTAAAATTCCATTTATTAAAACATTAAAAAATGGAAGACAAAGAAAATCCTTTCAAGAAATAACAAATAAAAAAGTAATTACTTTATATAAAATATTGGATTGGAAGACAGGGGCTGTAAAACCAAAGGAAAATTTACAATTATTATCTTATACATTGCCGATATTTCATTTAGAGCATATACTTATTAATAATATAGAATATATCTATTTGAAACATAAAAAGAAAATAGGGGAAAATATTGATATTATTAAAGTAAATGATACAAAAAATAAGATAATTAGTATAATTAATAATATACTTACAGATATTAAAGTAAATAGTTTCAAGATGTGTTTGGATGAAAATAAATGTAAGTATTGCGATGTTAAAAAGTTTTGTGATCTTGAATTTAAAGATCTATTAAATAAACAGGAGAAATAAAAATGACATTAGAAGAAATGATTGCACAAGAGCAAAAGAAAGCTCAACAAAATCAACAAGAAGTAAACAATGTTCAAACTCAACAAGTAGTAAATAATCAAAGTGTAGCACAACAAGTAGTTCAAACGCCTGTACAACAACAAGCTACTCAAGAAACAAAATTCACAGGTAATGTTATCACAACAATTGCTTCATCAACAGATGAAAATGTAAATAGAGATGAATTTTCATTAAAAGCAAAAAAATGGGCACCGATAGTTGTTCCTGAAGACTTTTATACTATTAAACTTGTAAGTATTGATAAAAGAGAAGCAAAAGCTTGGGATTCAGATGAAATGCAACCAAATTTTGTTTGGAAATTTGAATTGATTTCTGATTCAACTGGTAAACAATTAGATAAAACTGTTACTATTAGTAAATGGTGTAAGGCTTGGTCTAAAGGTGAACAAAGTAATAATTATAAATTTTATGAAGCATTTATGCAAAAAACACCTGAAGATGGTTACAATATTTTAGATTGTGTTGGTAAATATGCGCGTGCTTATGTTTCACAATATAGTAGAGTAGATTCAAAAACTGGGTTAAAAACAACTAAATCAGTTATTGAAAAAGTATTACCATTAAAAAAATAATATAATAGGATTTATAGTGGCAGAAATAAAGCTGCCACTATAATATTATAATAATTATGAAAAGAGATTTAATAGAAGATATTACTATTAGTGCAGATGACGATTTATATACTGTTTCGCAAAAAATTGCTATTAGTCCAGTTTTAATAGATTATTATGGAAAAATTGCTAATGAAAAAATAAAAGAATTTAATTTATTAAAAACTGGTTATAATATTTGGTATAATGAAAAAGTAGATATTGCAATTGATACATTATTAAAAACAGTTCCAAATTCTTCTGATCCTAAAGTTAAAAAAGAGTTGAAGGATATGTATTTTGCATCACAAGCAAAAGAGGAAAGATTGGTAATTAAGTATTATAAGGATGAGTATATAAAGTGGCAAGATCAATTAGAAATTAAACGAGAAGAAATGAATAATTCACAAATGGCATTAGAAGCAATAAAGACTCGTAATATGGATCTTAGTCAATTATTAAAAAATAAACAACAAGAGGTGAATTAATATGGCTGAAAATTCAAAATTATTAGAAGCTGTAAAATTAATTAATAATAAATTTAAAAATAAAGAAACAGGTGAAATTCCAATAACACTTGAACGTGTCGATATGCCAATTATGTCATCTGGAATAATAGGTATTGATTATGCAAGCAAGTGTGGTGGTATTCCAGAAGGTAAAATATTTGAAATATTTGGTGCAGAATCTTCTGGTAAAACTACAATTGCATTATTAATAGCAAAAAAATATATAGAGCAAGGAAAATCAGTTGTTTTTATTGATGCAGAACAAGCATTTAATATGACTTGGGCAGAAAAATTAGGTATTCCTGTTAATGATCATGAAAAATTTATATTAATGCAATCTTCAATTTTCGAAGAAATTTTTAATGCAATAAGAACATTTATTGAAGTAGGCGGAGTAAAATATATTATTGTTGATTCTGTTGCTGCTATTGTAGAACAAAATGAAATGGATAGTGAAGAAATAGTTGGTAAGGGTATGCCATTATTTGCTAAAAATTTTAAAAGAGAATTAAGAATATTATTATCTATTGCAGCAAAAAATAAGTGTAATGTAGTATTTTTAAATCACATGGTTCAAGATTTAAGTGCAAAAAGTTATGTTCCAGTACAAACATCACCTGGTGGTAAAGCACTTAAGTTCTTTTCATCGATGAGAATGCAAATTTCTAAATCAGTAGAAAAAGATGAAACAGGAAATAAAACTGCTGCAAGAATAAAAGTTGAATTTGTAAAAAATAAAATTGCAGCACCTTATGGAAAAGGTTCATTTTTACTTGATTTTGAAAAAGGTGTTGATAATATTCAAGAATTATTAGATTATTCTTTAGAATTAGGTATTACACAAAAGAAAGGACCTAGAGATTATCAATATAAAGGTGAAAAAGTTGCTGATACTGCAGCAAAATTTTATAGTTGGATTAAAGATAATGAAAATATTCAACAAGAATTAAAAAATAGTATATATAATAAAATTAAAAATATTGGAGAGTAAAAATGGAATATCCTATTTTAAAATATCAAAAATTAACTGAAAATGCTAAAGATCCTGTAAGAGGTACAAAAGGAAGTTCTGGTTTAGATGTATTTTCTACAGCAGATTATGATGTAGCTCCAAGAGGAGATGTATTAATTCCTTTAGATTTAAGATTTGAAATTCCTTTTGGATGGGATTTATCTGTTTATAATAAATCTGGTGTTTCTACTAAATTAAAACTTAGTAAAGGTGCAGAATTAATTGATTCTGATTATCGTGGAAATTGTCACGTACATTTATATAATAATTCTGATGTGACTGTACATATTTCTAAAGGTCAAAAAATTGCTCAATTAGTAATGAGACAAGTTTGGATGGGAGATCTTCAAGAAGAAAAAGAAATTTCTACAGAAACTGAAAGAGCACAAGGTGGTTTTGGTTCAACTGGTGATAAATAATGTTTTTAACTCATCTTCACAGTGTATATTCTCTTTCTGACAGTCTTATTACTACTAGTAAATTAGTGAAAAGATTGAATGAGCTTAATATGAAGAAGGTTGCTATTACAGATCATGGTAATCTTCTTCATATTCAGGAATTTAGAAAAGCATTAAAAAACAATAATATTTCTCATTTTCCTGGTTGCGAATTTTATTTCACTGATGATATAAATAATAAAGAACAAAGAAAAAGTTATCACTTAACTGTAATAGCAAAAACAGAACAAGGTGTAAAAAATCTTTATACTTTATCTTCTTTGTCTTATGAAAAAGGTTTTTATTATCGTCCTCGTATAGATTTTAATTTATTAAAAGAATATAATGAAGGTTTAGTTGTTTCTTCTGCTTGTTTAAAAGGTAAATTAGATTGTTTATTATTAGAAGGAAAATGTTTAGAGGCATTAAAACATGCTCAAGATATGAAAAATATATTGGGTGATAGATTTTTTATTGAAATAATGCCTCATAATATTGAAGAACAACAAAAAGTAAATCCATTATTAATAGAGTTAGCACAAAAATTAGGTATTAAAATTATTACTACTTGTGATAGTCATTATGCTTATCAAGATGAAGCAGAAAATAGACGTATGCTTCTTATGATGAATAAAGCAGGTTGGGCAAAAGATGAAGAAGTAGGTGGTTGTAATACTATTTATATGATGTCACCAGATGAAATGAAAAATACTTTTAATATATATCATAGTAATATTGATAAAAAGGTGATAGATGAAGCCGTAGATAATACAGAATTAGTTTTAGATGGTGATGCTCCAAATGTAGAATTTGATAAAGCAAGATTTCCTATATTTGAAATTTCTAAACAATATAATAATACAAAAGAATATTTCAATAATTTAATTATAAATGGATTAAAAGAAAAAAATTTATTAGATAAAAAAGAATATGTTGAAAGAGCATTATCTGAAGCAAAGATTATTACTGATTCTGGTTTTTATGATTATTTTTTAGTAATGCAAGATATATTTAAATGGTGTAAAGAAAATAATGTATATTGTGGTCCTGCAAGAGGATGTTTTTTGCCTGGTAATAAGGTTCATGTAAAAATAGGATGTCATACTGATATTAAAAGAAAGAAAAAAATTATTAAAGATTACGCATATACACATGATGGAACATTTCATAAAATTTTAGATCATTATGAATATAATGTAAAAGATGAAGATTGTATAAGATTATTTTTATCTAATGGAAAAAAAATTGAATGTACGAGTGATCATAAAATATTTAAAAAAGATTTTGGATTCATTGAAGCTAAAGAATTAAAAATAGGAGATATATTATTAGGTGCAAAAACACGTAATCAAAAAGTAGAAGTTACTTGTTGTGATTGTGGAAAAAAATATATTATTACAGCTAAAGGTGTATGGAAAAAAATTCATGAAGGAAGTAGTATTAGAAAACCAGGAGAAATTTTATGTTTAAAATGTAATAATAAAAGAATGGCTAATGATCCCATTTTAAAAGAAAGAGTAATTATGAGAGGTGCTAATGCTAATAAAAGACAAGAAGTAAGAGAAAAAATGTCAAAAAAATTAAAATATTTAGCAGAAACAACTGATTTTAAGAAAAAAATAGGAGAAGGTGTAAGAAGAGCATATAAAAAAGATCCAACAATTATCAATAGAATTAAAGAAGGGTTAAAAAGGTCAATTAAAAATGATCCATCAATTATTGATAGAATGGTTGGCAAGAAAAATAGATATAAAAATGGAAATTTTTATTCTTTAAAAAATAATTGTAATATTTTTTATCAGTCTTCTTATGAATTAAAAGCTTTAAATATTTGGGAAAATGATAGTAATATTGTTTCTTTTATTAGACCAAAATTAGTTTTATCATATATAAATGATAATAATGTTGAACATTTATATAAACCAGATTTTTTATTATTATATAAAGATGGCCATAAAGAGTTAATAGAAATAAAATCTAATTGGAAAAGAAATAATAAAGATACTATTTTAAAAGAACAAGCAGCAATACAATATTGTAAACAAAATAATTTACAATATTATATATTAACAGAAAAAGAATTAAAAATTCAAAATGATTTAGTTCATAATGAAATAGAAATTATAAATATAGAAAAATTTAAATATACTGGAAAAGTATATGATATTAAAGTTGAAGGAGTTCATAATTATAGTATTTCTGGTGTAACAGTTCATAATTCTAGTGGAGGAAGTTTAGTAGCATATTTATTAGGTATTACAAGAATTGATCCTTTAAAATATGATTTATTATTTGGACGTTTTTATAATGAAGGTCGTAATACAGGAACTGCTGAAAATGCTCCAGATATTGATTCGGATTTTGAATCAGCAAGAAGAGAAGAAGTTATTAAACACGTAGAACAAAAATATGGTTTTGAAAATGTAAGTCAAATCTGTTCTATTTCCTATATTAAATTAAAATCAGGTATAAAAGATGTTTGTAGAGCATTAAATATTTCTATTGATATAGCAAATAAAATTTCTCAAGATGTTCCTTGGGAAGATTATGAAGATCTTGATCAAGCAATGTTAAAAGATGAAAAAGCAAGACAATATGTAGAAAAATATCCTGAATTATTTAAATATGTAAGAATTTTTTGTGGTATTCCAAGACAAACTGGAAAGCATGCAGCAGGAATAGTTATTGGGGATGAAAAAATAGGTAATATATGTCCAATGATGTTAGCTACAGTAAATGGCGAAAAATTCTTAGTTAGTCAATTTGATAAAGATTCAATTAAGCATACTGGTTTAATAAAATATGACTTTTTAGGTCTTACTACTATGGATTTTATTAAAGCACTTGATATTGAAATAGAAAAAGAAACTGGACATAAAGTTAATTGGGATAATATTGATTTAAATGATGAAAAAGTATATGATAATATTTTCACAACTGCTGATACAGAATATATTTTTCAATGTGACTCTCAACTAGTAAAAACTTGGCTTAAAAAAATGAAATGCAAAAATATTGAAGATTTATCTGCTGTTAATACATTAATTCGTCCTGCTTCTTTAATTTCTGGCGCTACAGATAGATATATTAAAAAGAGATTTGGAGATGTAGAATTTAATAAGGTAGAATGTGAAGCTGACCAAATATTTAATGATATTACAAAAGATACTTGTAATGAAATTATTTATGATGAGCAAAAAATGAAAATGGTTCAGCAAATAGGCGGTTTAACATTAAAAGATGCAAATATTGTTAGAAAAGCAGTAGAAAAATGGGCTGATAAACATGATAATTTACAAAATACTTTTATTGAAAATGCTATTAAAAAAGGATGGAATTCAGATAAAGCAAAACTTTATTGGGAAATGGTAAAACAATATTCATTTTGTAAGGCTCATTCAATTGCTTATTCTATTCTTGGTTTTTGGTGTGCATGGGCAAAATATTATCATCCAATAGCTTTTATGAAAGCAATGTTTATGATCTCATCTACTGATTCTAGTGCTGATAAATTTAATGTTATAGATGCTATAAAATTTGCATTTAGATTAGGTTATAAAGTATTACCAGTAAATATTAATAAATCTAAATCATTTTTTACATTTGACGATGAGAAGAAAGAAGTATATTTTCCTTTTAGATCAATAAAAGGTATTTCTGAAGATGCAGGTAAAATAATAGAAAAATTTGCTCCTTTTGTTGATTTTGATGATTTTTTATTAAGAACAAAATCAAAAGAAATAAATAAGAGAGTATTAATGCCTCTTATAGAATTAAAAGCTTTTGATGATTTAAATTGTAAACAACAAATATTTAAGTATTATTTAGATAACTTTAATTTATCAAAAGAAGATGATAAAGCATTAAGAAACGATATTAAAGTAAATAAAAATGCAAAATTATTAACTAAAGAAGAAAGAGTAATATATAAAAATAAAATTAATGAAGCAGCTCAAAAAGAGTTTGATAAAATTTATAATTCACCTTTGTTTATGTTTGAATTAAAACATTTAGGAATTATATTATCTTCAGATATATCAAAATATTCTGAACAAATAAAGCCTATAGATATTAATACTGTTTCTAATAAACAAAAATTTTTAATTTATGGATTTTTAACGGAAATGAAGAGTATTAAAAATAAAAAAGGTAATTATTATGGTTTTATAAAGCTTGTAGATCAAAATTTTGTTACTTATGAAATAATTACACGTTCTATTACTATAGACAATATTAATCAACGAGATATGTATAAATTAAGTATAGGACAATATGTAAAAGCGGAGGTGACAAAAAGCGGTGATAGATTTTTTTTAGAAAAAGAAAATATAATAGCTTTAGATGATTGTATTTAAAGATTTGTATTCATAAAAATTATTATTTACTTTTTGAAAAAAATATATTATAATATTTATAGAAGATAATATCTTCAAAAAAATAAAGTACTAGGAGGAGGTACTATATGACATTAAATCAAGCCATTAAAAATTTTAAATCAGGGGATTCTTATGCTTTTAATAATATAATAGAATATATGAATAATGATATTAATTATATTATACGCAATTTTAATATCCCCGGAAAAGATATAGATGACTTAAGATCTTTAGCAATGGAACAAATATTAGATTGTTTAACTGAAAGACAATTAAAAAGAGGCAAAGGGGTAAAAAAGATTTTAAGTGAAAATGATAATGAATTAAAAAATAAAAATTTTATTAAAGCTGCTATAAAAAATAAAATTATAAGAGAATTAAGAGCAACAAAATCTAATATAAGGATTAGTTATGATATTCCATTATTAGATGAAAATAATAAAAATTATTTAGATAGAAAAGGAAAACCATTATTTATAGGTCTCATTTTTAAAGAAAATGAGGCATTTTTATATGAAGGATGTAAAAATACTCATATTAAAATAAATGCAGATCAAAATAATATTTGTAAAAATAATTCAACTTTTGAAATGAGAGATATTTTAGATTCAAGTGTTTCTTTTGATATGACAATTGATGATAAAGAAAATGAACATGAAATAAAAGATGTATTTGAATATAATATTTGTAAAAAACAATATGATAATGAAGAAAAACAAAAAGAAACACTCTCATTAATAGATTATATTAGTAAAATTAATATTAATGAAAATATAAAAAATACAATTAAAGAATTACTATTGTGTTCTAATAATTTATTTGCATTAAAAGATTATGTTAAACATAATAAAAAACAAGTAATAAATTGTAGACATATTTTATTACAGTTAATTAGTTAGTATATTTATTATTATGTTTTATATTAAACAAATCTATAAAAATAAAAGTTTATATATTACTTACCACCAAATTGAAAATGGTAAATGGCGTTCTAATAAAATAGAAGATGCTAGAATGTTTAATTCTGAAAAAGAAGCAAAAAATTTTTTAGAAACTAAATATAAATTTGGTGGTAATTTTATAATAGAAGAAAAGTGAGTAAATAATGAATTTTGAATTTTCAAATATAGAATTAGAAAAATTATTTATTAAAGTTATTTGTATTAACACAGATAATATAGAATTATCTATAAAAAATATTAATGTTGATAATTTTACTAATGATATATGTAAACAAATATATTTTACAATTGTTGAACATTATAAGCAATTTAATTCTATAATTTCAATAATTGAACTTAAAGAAAAATTACAAAGTAAGTTTGAAAATAAGGATATATTTTTATCTTTTGTTGATTCTATATTTAATTTGGAAATTAAATCAAATAATATACAATCAATTATATCATTATTAAAAGAGAAGACAAAAGCACGTAATATTGTTAAATTAGTTCAATCATTGGGAAATAATGTAAGTATAGGTAATTTAGAAAAATGTGATGATATTTTAAATAAATATTTACAACTTGATAATGCTTCTAAAGATTTTATTGAAGTAGATGCTACAAATCATATTCAAAATACTTTAATGGAAATAATTAGAGAGCGTGAAAATCCATCACAATTTAGTGGTATTAAAACCAATTTTCAATGTATAGATAAAGTAATACAAGGTTTAAAAAAATCTGAATTTATGTGTTTTGTTGCTAAATCTGGTGGTGGTAAAACAACTGTAATGAATAATGTAGTAGCTTCAAATTTATTACAAGGTAAGAAAATATTATATTTTATTATTGAATCACCTGTAAGACAATATGAAATAAATATATCAGCATATTTAGCTAATGTAAATGCTAAAGAAATGCATGAAAATACTGCATCTAATGAAACTCTTCAAAAAGTTGATAAAATATGGGCTAAAATAAAAGAATTAGGTGGTGAAATAATATTTATTGATGCTCCTCAAAATCTTACAACTACTGCATTACAAATGGAAATAAGAAGGGCAAAAAGAAAATTTAAAAATCAAATAGATTTAGTTGTAATTGATTATATGCAAATTATGCAAAATGGTTCTCAAAATCCCTATGATTGGGCAGCATTAACAAACGTTAGTAAGCAATTAAAAGCAATTGCTCGCGCTGAAGATGTACCAATAATATCAGCACTTCAAGAGGTTAAACGTCAAGAAGAAGGAAAGAAAAAAGAAGAATCTCATAGTCAGGCTGACATCGCTTATGCCAAAGGTATAACTGATAACTTAGACGTAGTTATTAAATTACATCAGTCTGATATGGACAAATTATCAAATAGAATGTCATTTTTCTTTTTAAAAGCAAGAAGAGCTGCTTTTGTATCAAATCAAGGTTTTTCTGTAAGGTGTAATTTATCACAACAAATAATAGACATAGATAGTGAACAGAAAATTAAAACAGAGGTGAATTATGAAAAATGGTGATATAGTATATTATGTAGATAAAGAAGGAAAGTTTTATTTTGATGTAGAAATTGTAGGAATAGTTACAGATTTAGAGCATAATTTACATTTATATCAATGTAAAATTTTAGGAAATGATTATAAATTTTTAAATAATGAGTTTGAATTTAAAAAAGAAAGAATAGGTAAAGTAATTAGATATTTAAAATCACAACTTTGTAAAACAAAAGAAGAAGCAGAAAAAATTATTAGTTAATTATGGAAGACGTAAAAAATTTAATTTTAAATATTTTAGAAGCGAATAATGTAAAGAATATAAAGTTTGCAAATGATGAAATACGTTGTTGTTGTCCTTTTCATCAAGAAACTAATCCTTCTTTTTCTATTAATATTAAAACAGGAAAATATATATGTTTTTCAGGAACTTGTGGAGTAAAAGGAGATTTATATTCTTTTATATCAAAACTTACAGGTGTTTCATATAATGATGCTAAAAAAGATTTTGAAATAAATTTACAAAATTTAAAATATAATAATATAATAAATGAAACATTAGATTTATTTAAAAAAGAAAATAAACAAAATAATTTTATAAAGTATAATAATTATAAATTTATTGAATTAAAAGATTTACAAGATGAAAACAAAATATTAAAAATGATTAATATTTCTAAAAATATATCAGATTTAGTGAAATTAAAAATATGTTTAACGAACCCATATAAAAGAAGATTAGTAGTACCTATAACTAATAATATTTATGAGTTTAGAGATATTACTAAAAAATCTGATAAAAAATGTTTGTATGAATCAGGTATAAAAATAAGTAAATATTTATTTAATATTATAGTTAATAAACAAGATAATAGTATATTTTTAACAGAAGGTACAAAGGATGCGATGTCTATTGCAGGTTTTGGTTTTAATGCTTGTTGTACTTTTGGTATCAATATAAGTGAAGATCAAATAGCTAATATATTAAAATTAGGTATAAGTAAAGTATATATTATGCGTGATAATGATGAAGCAGGTATAAAATCATCTATTAATACATATAATATATTAAAAAAATATATAGATTGTAAAATTATTAAATATCCTAATAATTATAAATATAAAGATCCTAATGAAATTGAAAATAGAAATGAATTTATAGAATTATTAAAATTTAGTATAATATAATATATAAAACTAAAGGAGAATTGAAAAATGAGAATTATAAGTAAAGTATTTCAAGCAAGAGCATTATCTACACCAGTAGTAGTAGTTAACTTACTTGAATTTAAACAGAAAAAATTATTAAAAGAATCAAAAACATTAGATAATAGTTGGACAATTAGTTTAGCAGACTCTTTTAATATTAATGTTGAAGCAAAACAAGTGTCATTACCTAAAGATCAAGAAACAACTCAACATATTGTAATGTTAAAAACTAATAAAGAAAATCAAAAAGCATTATTTAAAGATATTCAATTAGTTTTTAAACTTGCAAAGAAAATTAAATAAAAATTATTAAACTCAGAGTAGTCAAAAAATAAGATTACTCTGAGTTTTGGAAATAAATATGAAAAATACTCTTATTATTTTAGAAGGTCCTGATCACGCAGGAAAATCAAAATTAGCATTTCATTTAATTGAAAAATATAGATTTAATTATTATCATTGTGGCGTTAAACCTGATATAATGCAATATCATTTAAAAGTATTAGAAGCAGCATATAAAGATATTAATGAATATAATTCTAATTATGTAATTGATAGACTTCATTTAAGTGAATATGTTTATGGAAATGTTTTTAGAAATGGTCCTAAATATAATTATTTAAAATTAGAACAAGATATTAAGAATAAATTTAAAAAATATAAACTTATTATATGTTTACCACCTAAAGATATAGTTATTAATGGACATAAACAAAGATTAAGTAATAATAATGAAATGTTCAATACAGTTGATAAAGTATATGATTTATATAATAATATAGTACAAAATAAAAATATTGATTTTTATTTATATGATTTTACAAAAGATTTAAATTATAAAAAATTAGATGAATATTTGGAGAAATTAAATGACTAATGAAGAAATATTAATGCCATATTTTAAAAAATTATATAATAAGTTTATTAATAATGATTTTAAAATAGATAAAACTGGTGTAAAAACTGCTGATATTCGTAATTGTCATATTGAAGGATTAAATCCTTTACAACCATTTTTAAAATTTAATGGAAGAGAAACTCCAAAAGCTTATGTGGAAAAAGAATCTAAATGGTATAATTCTTGTTCATTAAATATTAAAGGTTATGTAGATGATATAAAAATTTGGCAACAAGTATGTGATAAAGATGGATTTGTAAATAGTAATTATGGTTGGTGCATTTATTCTAAAGAAAATTATAAACAATATAATCATGTATTGGAAGAATTGAAGAATAATAAAGCTTCAAGAAGAGCAACAATGATTTATAATAGACCTTCAATGTGGGTAGATTATAATCAAGATGGTATGAATGAATTTATGTGCACTTATGCAGTCCAATATGATATTAGTGATAATAAATTAAATGCTATTGTTTTTATGCGTAGTAATGATGCTATATATGGATGGTATAATGATTTTGCTTGGCAATGTGAAGTATATCAAAAACTTTATAATGATCTTTTAAAATATTATCCTAATTTAAAAATAGGCGTAATAGATTGGAATGCTGCTAGTTTTCATATATATGAGCGTCATTTTGATATGTTAAAGAAAATTATTGGAGTATAAAATGAATATTGCAGTAATGAAAATTGGTGCTCGTATTCATGAAAATGATAAAATAGGTAGTGCTTCAAATGAGGCATTAGCAACAATTAAAATGCTTCAATTAGGAGGAGCAGACGTTACTGCTTTTACAAAAGTTTTATCATCAGATAAACAAAAAAATTATATTAAAAATTATCATGATTTTTTTAATAATATTGATAATTTTGATAGATTAGTAATTGTAAATGGTAATCTTAATTTTTTTGGTGGTAAGTGTTCTGATGATGGTCCTGAAATTTATAGAGCAATAAATTTATTTAAAAAGCCTATAATATATATGTTTTATGATCCATATTTGGGTATGAAACAATGTTATAAATCTGTTTTAAGTAAAGAATGGGGAAAAAAATATACTCAAGAACAACTAGAAATTAAACCAAATACTTTACATTATATTACTCAATGTAAACAAACTAATTTAATTAATGAAATTGGTCAAAAATCTTGTATTTATTATCCTATTGAAAAATTTCCAATGATTATGGAAAATGAGTTATATAAAGTTGATTTTGATAAAACTGAGTTTGATCTTAATTATGCTGGAACATTTAGAGGTGGAAGAAGAGAAGAGTCAATGATTGAATTCTTTTTTGGAATGCCTGAAGATATTAAAGTACAAATGTTTGGAAATATTAAATTAGAACAATTTACTAAACATGGAGAATTAAGAGCTCCCGAATTTGGAAAAGCTGTAACACACGAGAAGGTAAGAGAACAAATTCAAAAAGCAAAAGCAACAGTTATTATTGGTGACCCTAGATATATAGAATTAGATGATATTGCAGAACGTTTTTATGAATCTATTATTTATGGTCAAATAACATTTGTAGATGAAAAATATGATCGTACTAATAGAGCATATAATAACCCTATATTAAAACAATTTTTAAGAGTTAAAAACCGTGAAGATTTAGTATATAAATTAAAAGCTATTAAAAATGACAAACAATTATTTGAAGACATTATTAGATTACAAGTTGAAGATTTATATAAAGGATTTGATAAAATTAAATTTTGTAATGATTTTGTTAATCTGATAGGTAGTTTAAATTAGGAGAATTATATGAAAATAACAATTTTAAGTGGTGGTACAGGTAATAATGCTTTATATAAAGGTATAAAACAATTTTATCCTCAAGCAGATATAAAAGTAATTGTAAATGCTTATGATTCAGGAAAATCTACTGGAATTTGTAGAAAAGTTACAGATACTTTGGGTGTATCAGATATTCGTAAAAATCATTCAAGATTATATAGTATTACAGAAAATCCTAATAAAAATTATATGGATTTTCTTGAAGGACGTTATTCTTTAAGTACTAATAATGAAGAAAAAGAAGTTTTTGAAAAATTAAATTATTGGAATATTAAAGAAGAATTTATTTTAGATGCAGTAAAACATTTTTTTAATTTATATAAACAATGTCAAAGTAAATATTTATTTGAAGATTTTAATATTGCAAATATTGTTTATTCAGCACTTTTTAATAAATTTGGTTATGAAAAAACTTGTGAATTAATGACAAACTTTTTAGGTATTGAAAATAATGTACTTATTAATTCTTTTGATAATGTTTATATACAAGCAATTACAAAAAATAAAAATGTTATTGAAGATGAAGGAGATATTGTAAATTATAAAAATGCAGATGATCCTATAAAAAATATTATATATGTAGGATATTATAAAAGAAGTTTTAATAATAATGCAGTTAATAGAATTTTGGATTCAGATTTAATTATTATTTCTTCAGGTACATTCTGGAGTTCAATTTATCCTACATTAGATTATGCAAATTTTTATCTATTTATTAATGAATCAAAAGCTAAAAAGATTTGGATAATGAATAATGAACAAGATAAAGATGCTTATGGAGTATCTAGTAATGATTTTATAAATATAGTTGAAGAAAGAGGATTAAATTTAGATGATTTTATTATAATTGAAAATTCTTCTGCTGATCCTATTTTACAATTGTCTAATGAAGATTATAACATTGTAAAAGAAGATTTAAAAAATATTAAAGGTAAACATGATGGTGAATTATTAAGCAAATGTATTTTAAAGCAATATTATAATATTAATAAAAATCTTATTTTTGATTTTGATGATACAATATGGTCTAGAAAATGGAAAGAAGATGCAAAATTACATAAAATTTCAAGAGAAAATGTATTATTATTAAATGACTTAGCAACAAATTATGATATTACAATTGTATCTGGTAATTCTTATAAGTCCATTGAAGAAAAATTAAAAACAGTATTAAATATAAAAGATTTTGAACCTGATATTATTGCTGATG
>Ga0310690_10005227_pt1 | contig 17770 bp, 15 predicted proteins | sample AusTroGonzalo_MG_2_FD_207661 | JGI IMG/M metagenome (GOLD analysis project Ga0310690, IMG submission 207661) | Bovine rumen microbial communities from tropical cattle in Woodstock, Queensland, Australia - Gonzalo_04 (v2) (version 2) | ecosystem: Host-associated > Mammals > Digestive system >...
TTTCCATATATTTATTTTACAACAAAGCGACGCCAAGCGCACTAGCAGACATCATAATTACACCAGCTAGTAGCACACCGCAAATAATAGCAATCGTAGATTTTTTCAGGCCAAAACCAAGAATACTTGCCGCGAACGACCCAGTCCACGCACCGGTACCAGGAATCGGAATGCCAACAAATAACATCAGCGCAATAAACGCGCCATGTTTGCCAGTCTTTTCGGAGACCTTCTTCCCCGCTCGACGTCCTTTCTTGAGGCACCAAGCGCAAAATTTGCCAATAACCTTTTTATTCTTACCCCACTCGAGCAAACGCTCTGCAAAGAAATACACAAACGGCACCGGAATCATATTCCCAATGATACAGACGATATATGACGGAATAATCGGCATACCCCAAATCTGCGAAATCGGAATCGCACCGCGCAACTCGATGATTGGTATCATCGAAATCAAAAAGATTTTTACGAAATTCAAAAACATCTATCTAATTATAACCTGGCTTACCGAGCAAATGGAACGTTTTCACTTTGTAGTCATCCACGCCTGGCTGGTTAAATGGATTAACCCCGAGCGTAAATGCACTAAGCGCACACGCCATCTCAAAGAAATAAATCAAAGCACCAACCGAATACTCGCTAATATCCGGCATAATAATTCTCATCACCGGCACGCCGCCCGCTTCGTGCGCCTCGCGCGTCGCCTGCGCTACCGTATGCTTCACTTCGTCTAACTTTCTGCCAGCCAAATAGTTCAATTCATCTACATCGCTAACAGCAATCGGTATTACGACATCGTCGGCCTCGATTTTTTCAGACTCCACAAACGTTTCAAAAACAATACGTTGGCCATCTTGCATGTACTGACCGAGCGAGTGAAGATCTGTCGAATAAATCACGCTCGCTGGAAAAATACCCTTCCCGTCCTTGCCTTCACTCTCACCAAATAGCTGCTTCCACCACTCGGCAAAATATTTAAAGCTTGGCTCGAAGTTTGCGAGCACCTCAACATTGAAGCCTCGTTCGAGTAAAGCATTACGAATTACGGCATATTTCGTTGCGTTTCCGCCCGTATAGATTATCGCTTCGCGTTCTTTCTCGGCACCTTTCAGAAGTTGGTCGACATCGATACCGGCAACGGCCATCGGCAACATACCAACCGGCGTTAAAACCGAGAAACGCCCGCCGATATTGTGCGGAATTGCAAAGCTTTCATAGTGATTACCCGCAATTTCTTGCTGAAGCACGCTTTCATCATCCGTCGTAACATAAATACGCTTCGTTGCTTCTTCAGCGCCATAACGCTCAATCAAACGCTGCCTCAAGAAGCGGAAAGCAATCGCCGTCTCCATCGTCGTGCCAGATTTCGAAATTATATTTACCGAAAAATCCGAATCCTTAATCTGATTAAGGATTTTATTCAAATCACGCGCCGAGAATGAATTACCAGCAAAGATTAACTTAGTACGACCCCGTTCGCCACCGAGCGCTTCAACGACCGCACGAAAACCAAGATAACTACCACCAACGCCTACGCAGACTAAATAATCCGAGTTTGAACGAATCTTCTCGGCCGCCTGTTTAATGCGCTCAAATTCCGATGCATTATAATTGACTGGCCAATCGACCCAGCCACCCTTCGAAGAACGCTGTGCGAGCCACGCAAAATGACCAGTCTGACGGATACGCTCAGATAGCTCAGCTTCGGATATTATCTTTGAGTAATCGCATTCAAACTTTATCATTTCCCACCCAACCTAACATCATAGGCTCACTGCGATATCGTGCAAATCGCTAGAATTTAGTGCATCACTCTCGTCAATAATCAAATATAATACTCCGCCATTTACCCAAGCGGCACTCGAACCCGAAATATAAATCGTAAGGCCTTGGTCCTTCGCAACCGAGTAATCATCACCCCATTTCTCAGTTACAAAATTCGTAAGTACAGCCGCTGAATCCCAAGAAGATTTCTCCTCAACGAGCGAGAAGCGCTGACCTTGATCATTCTTAAATGAAAGCGTGATGCGACCCTGCTCTTCCTTTGCAAGACCATCGAGGCGATAGTTCGCTGGCACGTAGCTAGGATAAGATTTATCGATGCCGCTATGAATCGCTGCAACGCGTACGGAAATGTCCGGAAGATTAACGCTAACTAGATAGCCCAAAATAACAAGTGAAAGCACCGCAACAACAGCTGCCACAGCAACCTTCTTCTTCTCCCAGAAGCGCTTAGTCTTTCTGAGAACACGTAAATCGTCGCCGGATTCGTCTTCCATAGTCGAAACGCGGCGAAGCGCCTGCTGAATTGCGCGGTCTTTTAGTTCCTGAGCAGATAATTGCTTAGGCGCATTAGTCTTGCGCGCAGCGAGACGAGCCTTCGCAACTTTTGCAACCTTCGTATCCTGCGCAGGCTCAATTGGATCATTATCGACAACCTTGATATTCGCTAAATCTTTCAAAGATACCATGCGAGCCGTTGTACGATCTTCTACGCGCTGCTGAATGCTCTTCCCGTCATTCTGCTTCCTTGCAATCGGTTTAAGCTGAACAGAATTAGTCTTCGAAACCATTGTACGGCGAGTGGTCTTCTGATTCTTCAGAGTACGGCTAGCGGCACCAGCAGCAGCCCTAATCTGTGGGTGATTAACATTCGGTTTCTTTACGAAACGACGATTAAGAGTAGTCGAGCGTTGAGCGCGAGAGCGATTCAAAGCGCTGGCGTTCTTAGCGCCGGCGGTATTATTCGTAACTCTCACAACTCCGTCCATTCACTACCTCACTTATTCTGCTAATGTTAGTTTAAAACATAAGCGATGAAATATCAACAACTATTTTAAGCTTAAGCACTATGTGTGTTATAATATGAACACAGAATATGGATCGTGCGAAACAAAAAAAGATACGCAACATCCGCGTTATCTTGACTAATATCTTTATGAGCGTTTCTGTTGTTGCGATAGTTTTTGTACTCATGCTCATCGCGATGGGTTTTTCGTTCAATGAATCCGGCAAACTTGAACAAGCCGGTCTACTTCAACTCAGCTCCCATCCGTCTGGTGCTTCAGTCGAAATCGATAAAAGCGTCCAGTTCGGTCATACCGACTTTAGCAAGATGCTCAGCGCCGGAAAGCACTCCGTCTATATCGATAAGGAAGGCTATGATCATTGGGAGCAAGACGTCAAAATCGATCCAGGTCTCTTCACGCGCGTCGAATGGATTCGCCTCTTCCCAAAGAACGCCGACGTTAGTAACGTCTCTGGATTTAAATCTCTACGCCTAGCTACATTCTCACCGGATCGCCGCTGGCTCATCGTCGCCGAGCAAGAATCTAGTAACCTCATCCGTATTAATATTCAAGATGAGAAGCTAAAGCATGAAAACCTCTCTCTCGCAAATCTTCTAAATAGCAGCAGTGCAAACGCTCAGACTGGCATCATTGAGATTAAAGCTTGGAGCGAGACGGACAATAAGATTCTCGTTCGCTGGACACGCGAAAACCAAACCGCCACCTGGCATCTCTTCGATTTAGAACACTCCGAGAATAGCATTAATCTCTCTAGTAAACTCAACCTCGCCTTCGAGGATGTTCAGATTGCAAACGGCTCCGCATCCAAGCTCTGGGCGCTCGCCGCTGGCAAACTATATTCTATCGATCTGGATAAGTATTCTATTTCTGACGCTATCGCCGAAAACGTTATTCTCTTCTCGCACAACAAAGACAATGTAGCGTTTATTTCGACCGGCAAAGACGAAAAATCCGGCAAAACGAAGCGTTATCTCATGACCTTCAAGGAAGGTGAAAAAGGCTCCACTTATATCCGCACCCTCTCTGGCAAAAAAGACTTGTCCGTTCGCCTCACAATGGGCACACATTGGAATGAGGAGTGGATTGCCTATCAGGCAGGTGCAGACGTCGCTATTCTTAGTGGCCGTTACCCCTCATTCGGCAAAGACGAAACCGACAAGCTAAAAGCCAAACTCGAAAAAACACTTAACTATACCCCAATCGCACTTGGCGAAAACCAAAAACAACGCATCATTATCTTTGCCGGCGAAAAAGATTACTATTTCTATGACATCGAGACCACCGACAATGAAGCCGTATCGCTCAGCAACCCAATCACAAACATCAATTGGCTCGACGATTATCTAATCTGGCATAACATCGATAACAAGATCATCGTCCGCGATTTCGACGGTAGCAACCGCCGCACCGTTGCTAAAAAAGCAAGCCAAAATTACCCAGTAACGATTAGCGAAAACAACCGCTGGCTTTATTACTTCAACGAAAAAGACGAAAAAGTCACCCTCAAACGCTACAAGCTAAATTAGTTTATTCTTGCCCAGTCAACCATTTCCAGAACTGCTCAAGTGGCGAGTCGGAATTCTTTGGCATCGTTTGCGTATCGTCCGTATCTTTATTCGTTACAGGCGCTTGGCTTGCCGTATTCTCATCTACCGACGGATGAATTTGCTCGCCATAAACCAAGAGGCGGTATTTTGACGTACCAAGTGGCGTGCAAGTGATAAGAGTAATCATCGGCTTGCCTGGATTTTCGTTAGCTATCCTACGCAGCGCTGGCGAATCAGTCGGATCAACCGTGTTCGTACCTGTCACGCGATAAGTGTAGCGAGTACCATTGTAATCCATATAAATCAAATCGCCATTAGTTAGTCGCGTCAGACCAGAGAAAATAAACTTGTACTGCGACGATTCATACACGTTTCCTGCTGAATGGCCAGATACCGCAAAGTTACCAATCTCGCCCGGCAACGCAGAAGCACCAGGAATCGAAAAATGCGCCACGCCATTCAACATTGCACTACCCATCGACTTCACGTCGCTATTTGCGCCAAATGTCACCGGCACCTCAACGTTTAGTTTCGGAATCATTAGCGTTGGACTATCGTGAACATTCGTAGAAACTGTTGGATCTATCGCCGCGATATCGTTAACTTCTGAACCGCCAGGCGACATGAATGCAACCGCATTCGCAATAATAACCTGGTTATATTGGAATAAAAGCCCGAGAAGCAGCACGACCAAACCGACAATAATTGGAATAAAATGGCGCGACTTGCGGAGCTTTTTCGCGCGCTTCGCTACTTTATTCTGAATCTGCGCTTTCACATCTTCACCGCCTGACGTTGCAACCTTCGCCAAAGATTCTTGCTCGGCCTTCTCGGCAGCCGAACGCTCAAATTTTAGGCGCTCCTTCGCAACATAATCGCGCGCCGCCTTTTGATAATAATTCCCGTAATACTTCTGATAATAATCTTGCCAAGCCGAATGGTACTTCTTAAGATCATCAGGCTTAACATTCGATGGCGCCTCTCTCGATGCACCCTTCTTCGTATTTTTCAAAGCTCTAGCCGCTGCCCTACCAAAAGACCGACGTTTTTTCTTCGTTTCTGGCGCAACCGGCTTTTTTTCGGCGGAAGAAGTGCTCTTATCCCCCTGCTTACGATAGGCCTCACGTCTATATTCTTCGATAACTTTTTGGCGTGCCAAATAAGCCGCAGTTTGCTGCTGTTTTTGCGCAGAAGATAATTGCCCACCGCCTTTGTTATCCATTAGTCTCATTCTAGCACAATTAGCCCTTTTATGCTAAACTAATATTGTTCTTTTGGGCGAATGGCGGAACTGGTAGACGCGCTAGACTCAAAATCTGGTAACAGCAATGTTGTGTGGGTTCGATTCCCACTTCGCCCACCAAAAAATGACCCTCAGGGTCGTTTTTTCATGCTTTTGCCAATTCGCTTATGTTATAATGACTTTAATAACTTAAAGGGATGGAGTTAAATGAATAAAAAACTTATTAGTAACGTAATCTGCCTGATCGCGTCTGGCGTATGTTTCTTCTTCGTGGTCAACGGCATCAACTCTGCGATTTACGATTTCGCAGAACGCAACGACATAGCTGAAAGCATCAGCAAATACGAAAAGTATTACGGCAGCGACAGCGAAAGTCTCAAAAAATACAAAGAAGAAGAAGGCAAATATCTGCGCAATGGCTTTACTGCGATTTTGCTTTCCCTTCTTAGCACCGCCGGCATCGCTCTTGCCATTTTCCAAGTACTCGGCAAAAAAATCTTCAACGCTTTCGGCTGGATTGCCGCTAGCATCACGACCGCTACTGGTCTCGCTTATCTTATCTCGGCCATCATTGCCGTCAGCGACAAAGAAGTGTACGTGTTCTCGATGACGCCAACGAACGAAAAATCGCCGATGAGTGCACCGCTTATCATCTTTAGCGTTATCTACTTCCTGATTCTCGCCGCACAATTCCTCGCGGTCTTCTTCTCGAAGGATAATACTCCAGCAGCGGCACCAATCGCTACCCCAGCTACTCCAGTCGCACCGGTAGCACCAGTTGCACCACAGCCAATCGCTGAGCAGCCAGTTGCACCAGCTGCACCAGAGGCTCCAGCAGCCCCAGTAGCAGATCAGGGCGTCAACCCTGGCACACCTAACCTCGGTTAGTCTATAATAGCGTCATGAGTATTCAGAATTTTTCAATTCGCTTAAATTGGCCACGCCTCGTGTGTAGCCTCCCAGTCTTACTCGTGACGCTATATTTTGTCCCAGCGCTCGGCGTCATCCTGACCATCGCCCGCCTCTTCATTTATGGCAGCTACCGCTACTACCGCGTGCCAGCCGCACTTCTTATCGTGGCACTTCTCTGTCTCGCCCCACGCGGCTACGAATTGTTACAACAAAACTTTGGGGGCCAAATTCCAACCTTCCAGCCATTCATTGATTTCCGCGGCCATGAGCTCTACGCAAAGCTAACCGCATTCGGCCGCTTTACAGCCATTTTTAGCATCATTATGCTCGTGCTTACTCAAATACTCGGCAAGCTCGCTACAAGCGTCTCCAAGGCCCTTAGAATGGCTAGTATGGCCAAGTCTGAATCAAATACCAAGTCAACTGGCAAAGCCACAATGACACCAGACGATCCAAAGGCAGTCCAAACGGACCAAACCACTCCTCACGTTCTCAAATGCCAGCATTGCGGCAAAGTAAACCATATCAAGGGTACCGTCGGCGATTGCAAATCTTGCCGTAACCCTATTGAATGGACGCCACCGCACACCAAAAAGCACTCCTAACATTGACTTTTTCTCTGTTTTGTGATATAATGAAAGCATAAAGAGTCCACTCTAAGATTTTTTTATTGCACCTTGAAAGGAGGGGGAATATGAACGGTTTTGAAAGGATATGCCTGTATTTTGTACGGGCGGTAAAGCACTTCCGACCAATACTATTGCTTATCATAATCAATCTCGTCACAGATATTGCTTTGATAACAATGGTAAACTGGTATCTTATCTCCATCATCATTCTTGGAGATATTATCAGGTTTGCCTGTCACGGCGCCTGGTACTGTGCCCCAGCGCACGAAACAGCAAGTTTTAATCCAGCCAGATCTGACGCGGCACTATACACAGCGACCATAAAATTTTCCATAATGGTTGCTATCGTCGCTTGCGTCACATACAATGTCCCGACAGCCGTCACATGCTTGCTCTTCTATTGCGTAACTTTCGTAAATACCAGAGAAACCATGCGACGCATCCTTCTTACTATGAACAAACACAACGATTCATGGTTAGCAGGAACCGACGGACGAATCGGACTTGCAAACGAATGCAGCATCGAGCGTATCGTAATCGCCGTGGTCTTGCCTCATTTATTCTGGGCTAGGCCGTTCGGTAAATGGAACCTTATCGCCGAGATTTTACTTCTTGGAGCATGTTTCATTTCCGATGCGATTGACGGATGGATTGCGCGCAGGTATGGCACCGAAACACGCGCTGGTCGCTATCTTGACCCACTCGGGGACAAGATACTGTTTGTGCCACTTGGCATTACCTTAGCGTTAATGGCTTCTAGATTCAATCTTGAAGGAAACCGAGCAAGCTTCACCGTCATAACGCTAGTCTGTATCGCAATTGCGGTTATTCGAGACATCCTCTTCTTCATCTGGTTCTTTACCATGAGAAGAAGGAACGAACTCGGCATGAAAGCCGGTATCGTCGACAAGCTCCGCATGATCACAATCTGCGCATGGCTAGGCGCAATGGCACTTGCTTATGCCGCTCATAGTATGAGTAAAGACGGCATGACGACGCTCATGATTGAGATTAGTTTCATACTTGTTCTCATCGTCGCAATCGTCAGTATCGCTAGTGTCTACGTAGACATCGGACGCATGAAGCGACAAATACGAGCGGGTTATTACCGCCGTAGCCATTAAAGACGGCCTAACGGCCGTCTTTTTCATGCCCTTGGTGCTACCACGCTCGCAAAGATATGATTGAATTCTTTTCCGCTATTCCAAAGTCTCGCCACCATCGCTTCCGTCGCAAGACTGCCGCCCCAAAGCGAAATCGGCGAGTAATTCGTCTCGTCTAACCCTTGCGTCACAACCTCGCCCTTCTCTGCCATAACAATCAGACCATTATGGAATGTCGTAACACTAACAGCGTAACTCAAAGTAAACTTATGCAGCGTCTCTACCAACTGATTTGTCGGCATCGACAAGGTAATAACCTTCGGATAATACAACGTTCTAAGTAACTTCTGTAATTGCGGCATCGTCACAAAGAGGTTGGTCTCCGCCTCTCGGAGTAACCAATCACCCACACTCGGACAGACTGCATCAACGGCGTCGCGCGTAATGAGCACTGGCTTCTCGACCTTATTCAAAAACTCCGCAAATACCAGTGAGGTCTCCGCATTATGTCCACTATCGCCAATCAAGATAACCGCCTCAGCCCAATCAGCTAAGCGGAGCATCTCCGGCAGCGAATCGGCGCAAAACACACCTGAATTGCTTGATGGCGCAAAGTAAACCTCGCTCGTGCTCGGCACTTTACCCTTCAGATCGTCCGGCAAAAGTGCACGCACTTCACCAACACCCATCCTTTTTGCGGTCTCAAGCGCGCTCGCCACCGCAAAAAACGCCATGCGATTCCCGCCAATCACGAGTAGCTTTCCGGCCATCCGTTTCTGCTCCGGCGGCAACAAATCTACATCATTGAACAAATTTTTTATACTCTGCCTACGCCAGTAGTCGAGGTTTTCGCTCATATAATCTCCAGCTCAATCGGGCAGTGATCCGAACCCATTACCTCGTCATGAATCTCGGCATTTTTAATCTGTTTCATGAGCCCTTCGCTCGCCAAGAAATAGTCGATTCTCCAGCCAACGTTGCGCATTCTAGCACCACCACGATACGACCACCAGCTGAATTTTTGCTCATCCGGATGGAGTGCTCGCCACGTATCGACAAAACCATTGCTCAAATAATTCGTCATGCCCCGCCGACCGGACTGCGTAAATCCCGCGTGACCTTCATTTTCTTTTGGACGCGCCAAGTCAATTTCTTCATGCGCCACATTAAAATCGCCGCATATGACGACCGGTTTCGTTTGCTCAAGCTTCTTCATATACTGAAGTAGTGCCTTATCCCAAACCGTCTCACGATACTTCATGCGGCCTAAATCGTCTTTTTCGTTTGGTACATAAACATTCACTAAGTAGAAACCTTCAAACTCCGCCGTTAGTACCCGCCCCTCGCGGCGCGCATCGCCAAAAGCATCTTCCCAACCATCAAGCGCCTCCTGCTCTTCGAAGAACCCATAGCGCACAGACAGCGGTTTTATCTTCGTAAAGATTGCTGTGCCCGAATAGCCAGCACGCTCCGCCGAGTTCCAAATCTCCTCATATTCCGGCAAGTCCACCTCGGCTTGGCCTTGGTGAGCCTTCGTCTCCTGAAGACACAAGATATCCGGCTGATATTTCTCGATAAAACTCTGGAACGCGCCTTTACTAAGCACTGCTCTAAGCCCGTTCACATTCCAAGAAAACAACTTCATATATCTCTATCATACCACAGCAAGACGGGGGCTTTTATGCTACAATATACTTAAGTTTATGGAGTGTAATAATGCGTAAAGACTATATCAAGTGGGACGAATACTTCATGGGGCTCGCCATGCTTTCTGCCGAGCGCAGCAAAGACCCAAATACTCAGGTTGGCGCTTGCATCGTGAACGAAGCTCACAAAGTTGTCGCCCTAGGTTATAACGGCATGCCAAGCGGCGTCAAAGATTCAGATATGCCATGGGAGCGCGAAGGCGATTTTCTCGATACGAAGTATGCATACGTCTGCCATTCTGAGCTCAATGCTATCCTAAATTCCGTCGCAAATACCGAGGGCTGCACGATTTACGTCACGCTCTTCCCCTGCAACGAATGTGCTAAGGCTATCGTCCAGGCCGGCATCAAAAAAGTCGTCTACGCCGACGACAAATACGCCAACACAGACGGCACTAAGGCCTCAAAACGCATTTTCGACAGCTGCGGCGTCGAATATGTAGAATATAAGCCATCCGGTAAAAACATTAATCTATCGCTCTAGGAGCAAAAATGCCAAAGACCTCCAAAATCCAAGAAGCCGTCAAACTCGCCACTAAGGCGCATGATGGCCAATTGCGAAAAACTGGAGAGCCATACATCGTTCACCCGCTAGCCGTGAAAAAAATTCTCGAAGAGTGGAATATGGACGACGACACGATTATCGCCGGCATTCTTCATGATACCGTCGAGGACACCGATGTAACATTAAAAGGAATTGAGGAACAATTTGGCCACGATGTCGCCTTCCTTGTCGACGGCGTCACGAAACTCAGTAAGGCTCGTAGTGGCATGAAAAACCTCGACAGCTACCTACCGGAAACTAGCGACAACCTTTTGAAGCTCCTGATTGCTACCGGACAAGATGTTCGCGTTCTGATTATTAAACTCGCTGACCGCCTCCATAATCTCCGGACGCTCAGCGCCCTTCCTCCAGATAAACAAAAGAAGATTGCACGCGAATCACTCGATGTCTTCGCGCCACTCGCCGACCGTCTACAGATGGGTCGCGTCCGTGTCGAGATCGAAGAAACCAGCTTCCGCTACCTCGATCCGAAGCGCTACGAAGAACTAAAGAAACTCACTGAGGAACGCCTCAAACGTGCCGACAAGAAGCTCAAAAACGCTCAGCAAGCCGTCGAAGACCTCCTAAAACATGAACATATCAAGTATAAGTGCGACGGTCGTGTAAAGTCTATTTATTCGCTTCACAAGAAGCTTGCAAAATATGACCAGAACATCGACCGCGTCTATGACCTTATTGCGCTCCGTTTCATCGTCGAAGACGTCACGACCTGCTATCTCACGCTTGGCCTTATTCATTCCCTCTTCCGCCCAATGGAGGGTCGCGTCAAGGATTACATCGCCGTTCCAAAGCAAAACGGTTATCAGTCTATTCACACCACCGTCATTACGCCGGACAAGCAGGTGGTCGAATTCCAGATTCGCACCCACGAGATGCACGATTATGCAGAGCGCGGTCTTGCTGCCACCTTCTTCTATAACGAGCAAAAGCTTACTTCGGCTTATACCGAAGGCCGTATCAGCAAGCTCCCAAGCCACCTTCTCTGGATTAAAGAGCTCCAGGAGACCGCTGCGAAGCTTGCCTCTGGCGAAAAAGTCGATACGAAGAAGCTCAAGCTCAATCTCTTCGCCGACAAAATCTTCGTCTATACCCCGAAGGGCGACATTATCGACCTGCCAAAGGATTCAATGCCTCTCGACTTCGCCTATCGCCTCCATAGCGAGATCGGTGCCACTTGTACGGGCGCCATCGTGAACGGCAAGATGGTTTCGCTCAACACGAAGCTTCATAACGGCGATATCGTCGAGATTGTGACGACTAAGAATAGCAAACCAAACCCAGGCTGGCTCGATAAGGTCGGGTCCAAGCACGCCCGTCACAAGCTCCTCAGCCAGCTCCATTCCCTCTTCCCTAACTTCGCCGCAAACCCTGACCCACCAGAAAAGAAGGAAAAGAAAAAATAACCCCCGTTAATCGGGGGATTATTTTTTAGTACCTTGTTGGTAATTCACGTAGATATGTCGTAGTAGCCTGGCTAAGTCTGGACATCTGGTTAAAGCTCCAGAGATAGTTCGCCATGTTAAGGTTGAAGATTTCAGCGCGGCGAATTGCATCATCGCCATTACCTGCACCAGCCGTACGGTTAAGTATAAGTTTCTTAACTATAACTGGGGAGTCGAAACGAAGAGGACTACTACAGGTATTACTATCGATCACATTCGCGCTGCCCTGTCCACCAACAGAAACCTTATTTCCGCCACTGAATCTACAAGTATTTACTTCATTAGCGATAATAATCGCATTCACATAGGTTGGATTGCTCGTAAAGTAGACATTCTTCGCAATGATAATCACCTGAGTAATACCGTCTAGGCCATTCTTGCCACCGTTATCTTCGTTCAAGTTACCATCAATCACAATATTCTTGTCTGGAGCACTGTAAACTATCGTAGGATTTGGTTTCTCGATATTCTTTGATGCATATTGATCATTCGTAATATGCGGCAAAGCATTAATATATAGGTTTTCTTTGCTAGCGAAGCGAATGATGCCAGATGGCTCGACGATAACATCGGCGCCACTATAATTTGAGACATCATAATATGTCGCACCATTATATGAAACCGTCGGCAGACCGGATGTAATGAACGAACCGCTGCTCGAGCCATAGCGCTCTTTAATACGCTGCTCATACTGGCTAGCCATCACGCCACCAAGCGAGGTGCTACTTGAATTACAGTTAGCATTTGCAAAGGTTTGCGTCATGAAGGTGCACTTACTTGAATTCGATGCAGTAGAAACTTTGTTATTGTCCGCGCTTGCTTCATCATTTGCACGTGGAGCATTTGCTACGCGAGAGGCTGGATAGCCATCACGTGAGTAGCCTAGTGCTGCGCCAGAAGCAAAGAGCGAATTATTAGTGCTACTACCGACTATAACTCTGCCGAAGACGCCATACTCAGACCAGGATCCGAAGTTGAACTTCTTCGTACCGACTGTCCTCGTGTAATTTGCCGTCTTGAACTGAGTTGCACTATAGGCGTTCGATGACTCAACGCTCATCGATGGCTTCTTTGCAATTGTGCTACAAGAAACTGAAGTGACCCAGTTGGAGCTATTTGCCGATGTTTCACTAAGTGCAATGTCGCCGATACCGGCACCCGACACCGAGCTTGCATCCTTCATATCGTGGCTGTCTGCTGGGTAGACCGATACTTCAACACAAACTTTATCGCCTACACTCACGCCAGAGTTTGGAATCTGAACTGTGACCTGAGGAAGCTGCGTGCCACCATCGTCGACAGATTTCTGACTATCGGCCGAGACCGTACCGTTGATTAGGCCGTCAGAATTGAGGCGGAACTGAGAACGACTACTAGTCTCTACAGTGGATTCACTAATCACGCTACCGCCGCTAGTCTTGAAGTAATACTTAACGTTAATATCTGTCGGCTTCGTAATAGTTGCATAGTTTTGGCTGCCACCGGTTGGGAAGACGTTTGTACGAGCAACCGTTACAACACCCGGAGTCATCGTGAGAGTCTCGCCAAGATAAGCAACCTTACCAGTATTGCCGCTGTTATTCGTAACGTATGGTCTGAGAATATAGTTGTATGGCACGACTACGCTAGCAGACGCCGCGCGCGGAGAGTTGCCGAATGAACCGTTATTGTAGGTTTGTTCATTCCATTCTAGTCTCTGAGTAATCGTGCTACCTGCATCGATAACGCCAATATCGTAAGTAGAGTTGCGAGCGCAGTCTTCCTTGCCGGCAACCTGGTACCAACCGCTCTCTGTGTCACCACCACAACGGTAATTCGTACCAACGTGGTTGCTAGGCGAAGAGAATCTCGCTTCAATGTCTTGCCTTAGGAAGTTATAAGTATGGCCATCGTTATTATTGGTCCAGAAGCGTGGGTTGTAGAAAGTGCCATCTACGACCGAGACGTCCTGGCGGAAGAGATAACCATTGCCCTCGCCGTTACTCTTTGTGCTTTCACCAGTGGCTTTATATGTAACCGTCGCCGACAGTCCTTTCTCTTTTATTGGATACATCGTGCCTGCGCACATATCGTAGAAGAAGCGGACGTTGTCTGTTGGGCGAGCATAGATAGAAACTGCTGCGAGGTCATTAGGAACCGTATAGGTTGGGCTATTGGCAAGATTCTTATTCTGAACACCAATACGACCAGTGTTTACGGCGTAGTTGAGGCCAAATTCAAAGCGATCATCGAAACCGCACTTTCCGTTGTCGCGGTAGATAGTAACGCAGCCGCTAGTATTTGCATCCGTATTACCATTTATATTTACTATGCTGTTATATTTCAAAAGGCCGCAAAACGTTATTTCTTCGCCGTAACGCAAAGTACCGGTATAGGTATATTGACGAATGTCGTCAGTGCTATAGTCCTGATTCTGCGTCCTATTTGCCGTTCCAGTGTGCTCACCATAACCCGAAGGTATAGATCCATTTACTCCTCCAATTCTCATCGAAGTCGTCCAGTTACTGCCAACCGTAGCGCCAGCACCATCATCGCCACGCTTAATACTATTCGCAAATCCAATCGTATACGAACCGTCGCCGGAAATCTTTACTCTACCGTTATTGTTGACGATAGCACCATTGACCGAAGGCGTAACCTTCCCAGTAAAAGTTGCTTGAGGGCGAGTGACTGTAATCGTGTGAGGGCCAACTTCACTGTAATTCGCCCTGGAATCATTTGCATTCGAGGGGCTGAAAAACAAGTTTTGAGTGAATGACTTCGATTGACCCGGCGCAAGCGAAATTCTGCCAAGCTCAGATCTACGTGCCTCTACCCACCCCGCTTCCATCGTAAGACCCGACACGACACCAGTTTGGCCAATACCAGGCAATTCGCCGCTCGAGCCATTATGATTATATGAAACATAATAGCTAGCTACGTCTGGATTACTCGTACTCTGGTTGCCGCCCTCCCCCTCTCCTGAATCTTCATCTTCATCCCCTTCTTCGGGCTGCTGTTCCTCTTCGCCACAGCCCTCCTCGTCACAATCTTCACTGTCATCGTCCACTTCTTCGGGAGGGGTTTCACTATCGTCATCTCCGTCATCTCCGCTACTATACTTATCGACGCGCGATAATTCATGCCTGAAAGTTATTGCTTTACTTTTTTCATCATGCACCGTAACATTCACGTTCTGTTCAGAAAAAGTCCTAGCCCCAGATCCAACACCGTAATCAATCAACGTCTGTCCCTTATAAAAATCTAAAGGCGCATCATCAATGTACGTGCCGCATGAGCTGCCGCCCCATTCAAATTTAAAACCATCATTAGCATCAACACTTACGCGCACCAAAGCGTTCGTGCTATTATCGGAAACACCGCCGTCCGAAGCCGTAACATAATTGTTTGAAGATTTAGCGTTATGCGTATGATATATTGTATTATTATTAGCTATGCCTATCTCAGGGTTATTTGCAGTTCTGCCTTTAACTAAAGAAATATTTGCGCAAATACCATCGTTACAATTTCTACCATCAAGGATACCATTGTAAAACTTAATATGCTCGGCCAGTGGGTATGAGGAAGAGTTATAAATATGATTTGAAAGATTAGTATTACTTACGTTTCCGGTAATTCTATCCATAATATCTATATCATTAAATGCCCAAAGCATTGTTCTTGTCACCGGATTATGATTTTTATCTAGTAATTTGACAGTCACATCATACATTGCGCCCGAGTAGCATCTTCTATGGCCGTAAAATGATTTTCCAGTGAACATAGAGGTCCCCTTAGGGGGAACCCCACTACCCTGGTTCGCCGCAGGCACATTTCCCATTCCCCAGAGTATACCCGTGTAAGTATTTTTCTTAACTTTCTGAGTAGCCGTTGTGCTACCTTTGTGACACCACCCGGTTCTAATTCTTATATTCGAAATTCTGAATAAAATATCATATTTTACATTAGGGTTCGACATATCAGCAGCGGCATCTTTCGAGATTACTTCTATCCAATCATTACTATCTGTAAAATTTTTAGATGGCGCTTTTAGACTTGATCCCATGCTAATTGAAAGAACATAATTATTGCCTTTCTCGGATTTACCTTTATGCAACAGCCAAGTATCCGTAGAATCATTCGCGCCATGGTATATACAACTAAACTGTCCGGAGGTTCCGGCACCGAACCGCATGTAATTTTTATCGTCGTCCCAATTCCATGCTCTATTATTTTTATAATTATCACAAGCTTCATAAAAATTTATCTTCGTTTTATCGAGTACGACCTGGCCGGTATCTCCATCTGTGCCAGTTACGGTCGCTGTAATCTTCATAGCAAATGGATCAGAATCATGATCCTGATCGTAAGCCGGACGAAGCACAACCGCAGCTGAAGCACTCTCCAGAACAAACACAACGGCAAACAGCAATGAAAAGGTAGCCGATAAAACAGTCATACGCGCTTTTCTTTGTATCATTATTCGCCCTCCTTATTACTTAGTATAAATGCCTTGGTCGCCTCTTCGGCGCTGTCATAACCACCCCCGTCGACACCACCTTTTTGATAAATATATTTATCATCCCTTTTCATTATAAGAACGGTTTTTTCTAAACTGCGATTCGTATAAGTAAAACCATAGTAGATCGAGGAGTCATATGCATTCACCGACATCTTTACTGTTTCCATCCAGAAGTCATCGTTCCGGTGTATTGTGCCGCCAAATTTATCATAATCTACAGAAATTCCATCACCACTATATTTTGCAACAATCTTCTCGATTTCTTCCTTTTTTAATGTCGTATTAACAGCGACTTCTTTATAAATCCTAAGCATCGGCGTCATATTCTTCTCGACGTAGTCGTCATCCGCCGCCTTAGCCATCCCTTCAATAATCTTCGGCACAAAGATAATCCCGCACACCGTCAAAGCAATTACGGCGATAGCAGCTACGAAAATATACCAGCGCTTCGCGATGCGGCTAAGAAATGCGCCGAACTTCGCCTGGCGATGTTCTCCCTCAATCCTACTCTGTTCTTTCTTAAGCTGTTTCTCGGATTCCGCAACAGAAGCAGAGGCCCCGCCTGCCTTATTCTTCGCTTTCGATTCCTTAAGCATACGCTTCGCCTCTAGCTTAATGCGCTTTTGTTCTTCTTTTTCTCTGCGCTTTTGCTCTTTTGGATTATCAAAAAATTCATTATTGTCCGGTCTAGAAATATCCGAAGCGTGAAAATGCACGTCTTCTGCAGCAATTTTATCTACAGGTTTTTCGTTCTCTACTGGCCCACCAGAATTAACGCTAGCATCAGCGTCCGGATTATAATCCACGGCGCCAGAGGACTCCACATCTCCACTGTCCATACCTCTATTTTAACGCAAGCGTTTTGAAAAACGCAAGCATTTTTTCCAACAAAAAAGCGCCCTTTCGGGCGACTTTTTTATAATTCTTCTGGCTTGACGCGAATTTGCTCAGTTGTATCGCGATCACGTACCGTCACCGTGCCGTCTTCGAGCGTATCGAAGTCAATCACGACACACTTTGGCGTACCGATTTCATCCTGCTTGAGATAGCGTTTTCCAATATTTCCAGAATCATCCCAAGCCACATTCTGGTATTTCTTGCGAAGCATATCATAAACCTCACGCGCCTTCGTAACGAGCTCTGGCTTGTTCTTGAGGAGTGGCGAAACGCAGAAGCGATATGGCGCCAAATGCTCCGGCAAAGCCAAAACGATGCGGTTTTCTTCCTGGCGATACGCATTCGAAAGTACAGCAAGAATCAAACGCTCGACGCCAATCGAAGGCTCAATCACGTGTGGAATAAAGCGCTCAGT
>Ga0310690_10005228_pt1 | contig 17766 bp, 13 predicted proteins | sample AusTroGonzalo_MG_2_FD_207661 | JGI IMG/M metagenome (GOLD analysis project Ga0310690, IMG submission 207661) | Bovine rumen microbial communities from tropical cattle in Woodstock, Queensland, Australia - Gonzalo_04 (v2) (version 2) | ecosystem: Host-associated > Mammals > Digestive system >...
GGAAGGCGAAGAAACGCTCGCATGGACAGAAGTTGCAGAACAATCGGCTGCGGTTGCTGCATTGCTCGGAGAGAAAGACCAACTGATCGTTACGGTCAGTGCCAAGACAGATGCGGAATGGCCGAAAGTGCTGCTTCGCGACATGAGTTCGAACCAGGTAGGGGACGATATACTCCTCAATGAAGTAGCGGAATTCCCCTATGAAGCGGTGTTCACACTCAAAGAGGCAGATGTAGAAGCGCTGAAAGACGGTTTCAAACTCTGCGGTGATGGCGTTACGGTCACCAAACTCGTGCTCAAGAAATACAAAGAAGAAGATCCGGAACCGGCTATCGAGTATGTGGATTCGATCGTTTGGATAGGTGATGTAGCGATCTCGTGGAATACCGAAGTGTATGCAGGAGAGCAGTTCGACACCTATGCGGCGCAGCAAGATATGTTCGCAGGACTGGCTAAGGATGACAGCATCAAGGTATATTATGCGGAGGCTATCGAAGGCGCACAGTTCGCCGCTTCGTACAAGGCAGGTGATGACTGGACATGGACGGATCTTGTCGTTAGTGAGCATGACGGTTTCTATGCCTATAAAGTAGAATCCGATGAAATGGCAGAACTGATTGCAGATAGAGGTCTTATTCTCCGCGGACAGGGTTACCATGCAGTAACCATCGTGCTCGGTAAACCCCAAGGCACTGACACAGCAATTGAAAATATTGAACTGAATCCCGCTTTCGAAGGTGTTCGTTTCAACCTTATGGGACAGCAAGTCAATGAAAATTACAAAGGTATTGTTATCTTGAACGGAAAGAAATATCTGCAATAATATGCATAAACCAAAATTCATAATACTTTTATTACTCCTCTATGCCGTGCAATCCTTTGCCGGCATAGAGGAAGTATCGCTACATACTATGTCTGAAAATTGGGGTGCATCCTACGACACCTCAACGAAGACATTAACCTTCTCGGATGTGACAGATTGGGACAAAGGTCGCGGTTGGAAATTCAATTGGAAATATATTGATAGCAATATCGAAAACTACACCATCGAGTTTGGCAGTGCCACAACTACTGCCATCGCTATCGTAGTGAAGTATTCGTATGAATATACCGACCATACCAAGACTTTCGACTTTGATGCGGGAGTTACTTCCGCGACCATCGATATGCACACGGATTTTGGCAGCGATACCTATAGTTTGGATTATATCCTGATCAAAGCAGGTGCAGACTGTACGATAACCTTAAGCCGCGCCTACTTCACTACAACCGGTAACAGCGATGTCTATCAAGCGGAGAACGCGGATTATTTAGGGGCTACTTTGGAGAACCTGACAGATGCCGATAATGCGATAGTGCCTATCACGGATGCTACGCACTATGTGGATTTTACAATTTCCGTACCCTACGCAGCCGTATATCGGTTGAATTTTGGATATAGCACCAAAAACGGAGGAACAAAAACAGGTAATATATCGATCAATAATGGTACGGGATTCAGTTTTGATTTTGCCGGAACAGGCGAATCAGAGGTGAAAGAAGTGTTGTATTCTTGCGTGCTGAACGAAGGAACCAACCATATAAAGGTATATGCCAACTGGACATATTTCTACATCGATTATCTGCGTGTCTATCAACCTCAACTATACCTCATCGGCAATATCCATGAATCAAACTATAGTTGGGCTGCTAATGCAGGTAAGTTAATGACTTTTGATTCCGAGACAGAGACGTTCTCTTGCTCCACACGCATTGGCGCCGGTGATAATCAAGCCACAAATGGTACTTTCGCTTTTGCTACAGTATTGGCAGAAAATGCCGATGGATGGAGTTATATGAACGGAAATCGTTGGGGGCCTAATACGGATAACCTTGCAGTAGATCCTGATGGCACTACCACCACAACGGATATTGAAAAGCGTGGTGACCATTCGTATGCACCTTCTATGGCAGGAACATATACCATTACCATCAAAGCTGACCTCTCTTCTTTCACTATCCAAGGTCCCGAAGTGTACATGTTTGGAGTGTTTGAAGGAACAGGTTATGCCGACTGGGCTGCTAATAAATTCTCCATGATGACATATGACGCAGATGATGAAGTCTATCGTTTGCGTACCCGCATCGCCGATGGTGCAGAGACTACCGGTAACGGTGCTGTGGCATTCGCTACCGCATATTGCAGCACCAGCACATCCGATGACTGGACATATCTCAATGCGAATCGCTATGGCCCTTCTTCTGATGCGACACCATCTATTGATGGTTCTGCCAACACCATCGCGCGAAATGGAGCTACTGCTTTTACCAATATCACGGCAGGCAAATACGAGGTGGTGGTAGATATGTTCTCTGCAACCAAAACAGCCAAGTTCTATCCGCTATACACCTTCGGTTACGAAGTAGAGGGCACGAATGCACATGGTTCCATTGATTGTTCTACCGATGACAATGAGATTCCGCTCGGCGGCACACCTACCGTCACCGCTACACCTGATGCAGGGTATCGTTTTGTCAAATGGACTGACGATAGCGACACTCAGTTATCTACCAGTGCCGAATATACCCCTACGATCTCTGCCAACACATGGCTTAAAGCGTGGTTTGAACCTGATCCGTCATGTTCGCTCACCATACCGGCTACCGATTATGCCTTTGCTAAGATGGGCGACAATATCTATACCACCAACGGCTCCCCGTTCTTTGACGATGGTAGTGTTGTCTATTTCGACTATAGTACGAATACCGGTGGTGCAGAAGTGTACTACTCGGTGCATCTGGATGCCGGTACCTATTATTTCTATTGTACCCTTTCTGCTGATGGAGAGAGTAGGGCTTTCCATCTCTATGAACCCTCACTCAGCAGCGGTGACTTATATTATAGCGGAAAACGATGGAATCAAATCGAATCTCACGATTTCGGCGGAGGCGCTGCTACGTTTGAAACGAGTGGCTTTACTGTCTCGGAAGGCGATTATCTCATCGGTTTGTATGCAGTGCGTAACACGCATTTCTCGCAGATAGAAGTGGTGGGTGTTTGTGATGGTGCAACCGACAATACATATGCCCTCACGCTCTCGGCGGGGGCTAACGGCTCAGTCATCAGTGATCAGGTTAATAATGCTAAAATAGTTTCCGGCACCAATGTGCTACTTCTCGCTGAACCCGCTTCTGGCTACCGTTTTAACCAATGGAGCGACGAGAACACAGATAACCCGCGTTCTGTCACATTGAGCAGTACTCTCTCGCTGACAGCTTCGTTCTCCGATGCTTCTACCGGTTGTTTGAATACGCTCGTTATCCAGTGTGAGACTGATTCAGTATCACCTGACTCGCGTCCTATTGCTTCGCCTTCGTCCACTAGTTCTTCGGATGGTATATTGACGAATCAGGAGGGTGAAAAAAGTATCTATTATGCTTTTGAGATAACTGAAACGGAGACATGCGCAATCACTCTGCTTACACCGCGTAGCGACAAACGGCAGAAGATATACCTCTATTCGGCACAACTGGAAGAAGGCACTTCGCTTACTTATAGTGGCGATACCTACTACCAAGTGCAAGATCCTACGGATGCCAATAGCCTTAATAGTGGAGCAAACCATGTTTATCCTATCTGCTCTACAACCTTAGAACTCGCAGCAGGTAAGTACGTCATTGGTGTTTATTCCGAATACTCATGGTCGCAATATGACCGTATTGTTATTTCCGCAGAGGGATACGGATTAGACTGTACCAATGCAGATATTACTATCAATGCCGGTGACGAAGTAGAACTGCCGTACGTAGTCCACGACCTTATTGTCCATCAAGGCGGTATTGCTACCTCTTCGCACGATATACAAATCCTCAATTCGATTACTTATATTCGTCCGGCATACGAGAGTAGGGAGGGCGGCAACAAGATGAATACATGGTATCCGTTCTGCGTGCCATTCAGCGTTTCCAACTGCAAGGTCTATGACGAAACAGATAAAGCCGACTATAACATAGGTGCCATCTATCTAAAAGACGGTGATGATGTCGCTAATCCCACCGGTACAGGCTATTTCTATTTAGAGTATCTCAAAGAAGAAAACCTTAGTGCTCTTGGCAATGAGTTCCGTACCCGTTGGGCTTATATAGAACAAGCACTGCCGGCGGCTTACGTGCCCTATATCATTTTGTTTGTCAACCACTGGGAAGATACTAATGAGGATGATCCTTATTTTGAGAATAATCCGACGGTAAAATTCATTGGCGGCGCACAAACCATAGACGGTCGAGCAAAAATAGATAATATTGCAGATGAAGGAGTGGAGAAATACTATTACTATGCGAATAACACATTATCGCCCATTCATTTATCATCTGCGTATGTCTATGATCCGTCCAGAAACAATTTCGACTATCAAGAGGATGTAACCATTCCTCCGTTCGAGTGCTATATACAAGCGACGGAGTCGTATAAAGCTCGGCATCGATCTATAGCAGCACCGCGTAAACCCGGAATGGAAAACACGGCTACGTGTCTATCAAGTGTTATGGACGAAAATTGCCAGATAGAAGTGTATGATTGTATGGGACATAGGATGACTATTACCGACAACCAACTTCATGCAGGAATATGGATTGTTAAACAAGGTGCTAATGTGCGTAAAATTGTAGTGCAATGAAACGAATATATATATTCATATGTTTATTGTTGCCGCTTGTCGCACAAGCGCAGCAAAACAGCTATAGACCAGCGGAAATAGCGTATCCGTCTTTCCAAACATCCGCTTTGCAAATGGGTAATACAACGCTTCCCCAAAGTGATGTGATACTTCCTTTTACAAGTACCACTCCGTCTCAGTCCAACTCTCCAAGACGGGCTCCGGGAGGTGGACATAGTGGAGGAACCACAGTTGAAACACCAGGCTTGCCTATCGGTGATGCCGTAATCCCTTTATCAGTAATAGCTATGATATTCGTATTATTCAAAACTTTGCGTAGGCGTAAGAGCATGCTATGCTCCGTGTTGGCATTCACATGCCTTCCTATCTTTGCAGAATGTGAAAAAGTGTCGGCATTACCTACCTTTGGTGATATCGACCATATTCATCTGCCGGCGCTTCTCGTGCAGCATGCGGACGGTGATCAGAGCCTGCAACTGAGGGCGCAAGATACGACCTATATGGACAATGCGCAATACAAGGAAACGGTCATCGCTACCAAAGACCTTGTGCAGCCGTTCTTTGTAACGCTTCATGTGCGTCAATGGAAAGCCGTACCTATCACCGAAACATGGTATGAGATATCGCATACGGAGAAGAAACCGGTGCGCTTACAACGCTTTGACAGCGGTTATCTGCCGCTTGAGAACGGAGACTTGTACCTTGTGCATCTGCATGGTAATTGGGCAGGCGAAGCGGTACCGACCATCGAGCGTCTTACCCGTGGTGTCAAATCCATCCGCAATTCCGACGGTGCGCGCAATGCCCACCTCGATGCACCTCAAGTGATGATCTCGCTGGACGGAGTCCCGCAAGAGAACAGCGGTCGAGTACTCGGCGCTGCCCTCTGCTGGAGTGGTAACTTCGAGATACGTGTAGCAGCTACCGACGAGAAAGGGTTCCATTTCTATGCCGGCATTGACCCGATGGCGTCGGAGTACATCCTGTCGCCGAAAGAGGTCTTTACGACGCCTCATCTGGCTTACACGTTTAGCAACGAAGGCATGGGCGGTGTCAGCCGTGCTTTCCATCGTTGGGTACGTACATGCGGCATGCTCCATAACGGTAATGCGACGCGCTCCATCCTGCTCAATTCATGGGAAGGCATCTATTTCGATATCACCGAAGAGCGTATCATCGCCATGATGAACGATATCGCTGCGTTTGGCGGTGAACTGTTTGTGATGGACGATGGTTGGTTCGGCGGTAAGTATCAGCGCAACAGCGACGATGCGGCGTTAGGCGATTGGATCGTCGATACGCGCAAGTTGCCTAACGGTCTGGAAGCACTCACCCAAGCCGCCAAAGACCGCCACATCCAGTTCGGTATATGGATTGAACCCGAAGCGGTCAATACCCGTTCGGAATTGTTCGAGCAACATCCCGAATGGGCGCTCCAGGAGCGAGGGCGCGAACTCAAACTCGGCAGAGGAGGCACCCAACTGGTGCTCGATATGACCAATCCAAAGGTGCAGGACTTTGTCTTCAACCTTGTGGATAACTTGCTTACCAAACATCCCGAGATCGCCTATATCAAATGGGATGCCAACGCTTCCATCCAGAACTGCGGTTCCACTTATTTGCCGCGCGATAAGCAGTCGAACTTATACATCGACTATCATCTTGGCCTTATCAAGACCCTTGAACGCATCCGTGCCAAGTATCCCGATGTCGTTATCCAAAACTGCGCATCAGGTGGGGGGCGTGCGAACTACGGACTCATGCCTTATTTCGATGAGTTCTGGGTATCTGACAACAACGATGCCCTCCAGCGCGTCTATATCCAGTGGGGGACATCGTATTTCTTCCCCTCCAACTCGATGGCGCAGCATATCGGCGGTTCGCCCTATCTGATGACCGGTCGTACGACGCCTATCAAATTCCGTTGCGATGTCGCTATGTCCGGCCGCTTGGGTATGGAGCTGCAACCGGCACATATGACGGACACCGAGCGGGCACAATGCACCACGGCATTCCACGACTACAAAGAGCTGCGCGAACTCATTCAACTCGGAAACCTCTACCGTCTGGTTTCGCCCTATGAACCTGTGCCGGTAGTAGAGCAACAGCAAGTAGCCTCGCTCATGTACGTCAACGACGCGAAAGATCATGCTGTCCTCTTTGCGTACGGTCTCTCGTCGTTTATGAAGCAGAGCTCCCGTCGCATCCGTCTTGCCGGATTGGATCCCGAGCGCACTTATACGCTTCGCGAACGCAATGTCCGTCATGGCGAACAACCTTGCGCGCTCGATGGACAAACCTTCACCGGCGCATATCTCATGTCTGTCGGATTGGAAATCCCCCTCTCCACGGAATATGCAATAGACTATCCATCTCGAATAATTGAGTTAAAATGAAAAAAATATCTGTATTCTGTATTCTGTATTCTGTACTCTTTTGTGCTTGCACCAAGCAGCAGCAAGGCGTGATGTTCGGTCACCAAGATGACCCCTTCTATGGTATCGGTTGGGAATATGAACCCGGTCGCAGTGATGTACTCGAGTCCTGTGGAGATTGGCCTGCCGTCATGGGATTTGACCTCGGAGGCATCGAGATGGGAGATACCAAGAACCTTGATAGTGTGCCTTTCGACTGCATCCGCGAAGAGATACGTAACCACCACCGCCGTGGGGGTGTTATCACCGTCAGTTGGCACCCACGCAACCCCATTACCACAATCGCTCATCCTCATATCTGGCCGGAAGGCAGTGCATGGGATGCTACCGACGGAGTCGTCACAGCCATCCTTGCCGAAGGCGAAACCCATGATCGTTTTATGACTTGGCTCGAGCGCGTACGTACGTTCCTTTCATCCCTCACCGATGATAACGGTCAGCCTATCCCCATCATCTTCCGCCCGTGGCACGAAAACAACGGTGCATGGTTCTGGTGGGGCAATACACACTGTACCCCCGACGAGTACCGCGCACTCTATTTCCTCACACAGGATTATATGCGGGATTTAAAAGCGCTCCAATGGTCTTACTCGCCAAATTTGGACGGCAATATGACCGAAGAGAAATTCTTGCAGTGGTATCCTGGCGATGAGCGTATTGATCTCATCGGCCTCGATGCGTACCAATGGGGTACGGAAGAAGACTTTGTCCGTCAGACACGTGCCGACCTCGACTTCCTCTGTGCCTTCGGTAAGCAGCATAATAAATCCGTCGCACTCACCGAATGCGGCTTCATCAACGTGCCGGATGCGACTTGGTGGGATAGGGTATTGCTGCCTATTCTTGCGGACTATCCGCTGACGTATGCCCTTGTATGGCGCAACGCGGAGAAAGAACATTTCGGACCGGTTCCTAACACCGAGAGTGCCGAGCACTTCCGTAATTTTTATAATTCCGAACATACATTATTTTTAAAAGATATTGCAAAATGAGAAAGATTTATTCGTTGCTTGCCGCATTGGTCATCAGCATGGCGGTGCAGGCAGAAGTGGTGTTCAATGAGGAACACAATGTAGCCGGTTGGAATGCTAAACAATTGACTGTAGCGAACTATCCTGTATTAACAACTGCCCAAACGGGAGATGTCATCATCATCCATGTATCTGCCGTAGAGGAGGGCGCACGCATCTGCCTCCAGAATACCTCATGGGAAGGCTTGGGATATGATGTGTACAGTGTAGCGGTCGGTGCATACCGTTTTGTGCTCACAGAGGCTGCCGCAGAAGAAGTGCATACCAACGGTTTCTTTGTCACCGGTCAGAACTACACCTTTGACAAGGTGGAACTGTATTATCAGGATGAAACCATTTGGGAAGGAGCTGTTTATGATTCCGAGAGCCCGGGATGGAGTCAAAGCGACCAACTGCCCAACGCGCTCTTTGCCGGCTTGCAAGAGGGAGATTTATTGGGCGTAACGGTGAGTGAACTGCACGGAGACGGAGGTTGGTATCAGTATAACTTCCGTGCCAATTGGGAAACGAACATTTTGGAGCATCAGATATCTGCAGCCGGTACGCATGTAGATGCCTTGACCGCTGCGCAAGTGAATAGCCTTCAAAATGATATCATCGTCTTGGTAACCAACTACGCAACGGCTACGGCTATACACACCTATGCGGCTACAAAATCCGTTGTTCCGGCAGGTGAAAACGATACCATTTGGCGTGGAGAGAAGGATTTCGGTTCCAAATGGGAAGCATGGGAGCAAATCGCTGCCGGCAAGTTCGCCAATGCGGCAGAAGGACAACTGCTCCGTTTCCGCTTCAAAGACCTCCGTGCAGGTGCACAGCTCAAAGTGGGACGCTCCGATTGGGAAGTAATGGATGATACGGAGATTGTGAACCTCAGCGGACGTTATCAGGACTTCACCATCACCGCTACCATGCTGGCGGAACTGCAAGCCAACGGCACGATCATCAGCGGTCTCGGCTTTACCCTCACCGAAGTGATGCTGCTCAACCCTGCATCCCTCAAACCACTCAACCTCTCTGTGCCTGTCACCAATAACTGGGTCTTCACTGCTAAACCAACCATCACCATCCAAGTCGAGAACCCCTATGACGAGGCAGTGACGGCGCGTGTGGAAATCGAACTCGCTACGGATAAACTGGAAGCGGTGGATACACTCAAATCCAATGTCGAGATTCCGGCTAATAGTTCGGATAACATCGTCCTCTCTACCGACGAGAACCTCCCTGCCGGTTTCTACAAGGCGACTTGCATCGTCAATGATGATCTCGCACGCGCATTCGTCTTTGGTATCAATCCTACCGCCATCGTTTCGGATCCGGATGCACAATCTGATTTTGAATCCTATTGGACGGCTGCGAAAAACCAACTGGCTGCCATTGACATGAATGCTACTCTTACGGAGATTCCTGCCAAATCCACCGAAGCCCGCAAGGTTTATCTCGTTGAGTTTAACTCGGTGCCCGACGGTCTCACCGGCGATCCGGTAGTCGTGCGCGGCTACTATGCGGAACCGCAAGACGGCAAGAAACATCCCGTCATCATGCACTACCTCGGATATGACTCCGGTTATCGTCCGGGCGGTCAAGATGTGAAGCCTTATTGCCCCTCCGGCGATGATCAACCTAACTATGTCGAGTTCTATCTCTCTACCCGCGGACAGTCTATCAACAACCGTAAGGCTGACGAACGCGAAGCGGATGGAAAGGGTGATTTCGTCAATACCTACGGCGATTGGTTCGCCTTTAATTTCGGAGATAAAGACGGTTATTACTACCGCGGTGCGTTCATGGACTGCATCCAAGCTATTCGCTTCGTGGCGACGCGCGAGACTTCCGATATGAAGAACCTCTTCGGTGAAGGACAAAGCCAGGGAGGCGCATTCACCTATGCAGCTGCTGCACTCAGTGACTATAAGTTCCGTGCGATAGCTCCGGGTATCGCTTTCCTCGGTGATTTCCCTGACTATTTTGAGATAACCAACTGGCCGGCAGAGGTAGCACGGCAACAAAGGGACAATTTAGGTTGGACGGATGAGCAGATGTATGAGTTCCTCTCCTATTATGACACGAAGAACTTTGCGCCGAATATCTTTGTACCCACTATCGCATGTATCGGCTTGCAGGATAACGTCTGCCCGCCGCATACCAACATCGCGCCGTACAACAACTTGCAGTCCACGGACAAACAAATCAAGTACAACCCGGAGAATGCGCATCAAGTAGCTGACTCATGGTATAATGATATCATGTCGTTCTTTGCCGCACGTATTGATGATACGACGACCGATGTGGAAACGGTCAATAATCAATCCTCCAATCGTAAATCGATTGTGGACGGACAACTCATCATCGTTCGTGACGGTAAGACCTACAACGCTTTAGGTCAAATGACCAAATAACTAAATAAATCGTAAATCGTAAATCGTCCAATCGTAAATTATTTTATGAACTATCAGGATAAAATAGCCGCGCTCCGCGAAGCGCATGAGGCGTTCTTGAATCGCCCAAATGTCAAATGTCAAACAACCAATGGTATTTATCAGAAATACCAGTATCCGATTTTGACCGCCGAGCATACACCCCTTGAGTGGCGCTATGATTTCAATGAGCAGGACAACCCCTTCCTCATGCAGCGCATCATGATGAACGCCGTCCTCAATGCCGGTGCCATTAAGTTCAACGGCAAATATACGGTCGTAGCACGTGTGGAGGGCGCTGACCGTAAGTCTTTCTTCGCGGTGGCGCAGTCTGACAACGGCATCGACGGCTGGCGTTTCTGGGACGAACCCATTACGCTGCCCGATGGCGACAATGCTCCGGCAACGAACGTCTACGACATGCGTCTGACCCAACACGAAGACGGCTGGATCTACGGCATCTTCTGCGTCGAGCGCCACGATGAGACCAAGCCTTTCGACACTTCTGCTGCCACCGCTGCAGCCGGAATCGCGCGTACCAAAGACCTCATCCATTGGGAGCGACTCAAAGACCTCTCATCCCTCTGCCAGCAGCGTAACGTCGTTCTCTTCCCGGAGTTCGTGGACGGCAAATACGCGCTCTTTACCCGCCCGCAAGACGGCTTCATCGACACCGGTAAGGGTGGGGGGATCGGTTGGACGCTGACCGAAGACATTACCCATGCAGAGGTACGCAACGAGCGCATCATCTTCGGCCGTAACTACCACACCATCTATGAGGTCAAGAACGGTGAAGGACCTGCGCCTATCAAGACGCCGCAAGGATGGCTTCATCTCGCGCATGGTGTACGCAACACCGCCGATGGCCTTCGTTATGTGCTCTATATGTACATGACCGCCCTCGATGACCCCACGCGTATCATCGCCAAACCCGGCGGATGGTTCCTCATTCCCGAGGGATATGAGTACATCGGTGATGTAATGAACGTAGCCTTCGCCAACGGTTGGATAGCCGATCCGGATGGCAAAGTCTTCATCTACTACGCATCGGCAGATACCCGTCTCCATGTAGCCACTACCACCATCGATCAACTGCTCGACTATTGTCTCCATACCCCCGAAGACGGACTCAATACCTCCGCTTCCGTGGAGACCATCAAACGCCTCGTCGCTAAAAATCGTCAATTATGTTAAATCGTCAATAAATCGTCAATGGTAAATCGTCCAATCGTCAATGATTTGAAAGCGTCTGCGCAACAGGTGCTCGAAGAAAACATCTTGCCTTATTGGATTAAACTGCGTGATCTTGACCGTGGAGGTTTCTACGGCCAAGTCACCGGTGACGAGATCCTCGTGCCTGATGCCCCGCGTGGCGCTGTCCTCAATGCCCGCATCCTATGGACGTTCTCGTCTGCATATCGTATCCTGCATAAGCCCGAGTATCTGGAGGCGGCCCAAGAAGCCAAACGCTATATCGAAGCGCATTTCATCGATCGTGAATACGGAGGTGCGTTTTGGTCCGTAACGGCTGACGGTCAACCGCTCGACACGCATAAGCAGTTCTATGCCCAAGCGTTCATGCTCTATGCGTTCAGCGAGTATGTGCGTGCTACAGATGACAAATCCGCCCTGCCTACTGCCGAGGCTTTCTTCCGTGTGCTCGAAACCTATGGTCGTGACCGCACCTTTGGCGGATATGTCGAAGCGGCATCGAGCGAGTGGAATCCTCTCACCGACATGCGGCTTAGCGACAAGGATGAGAACACCGTCAAGTCGCAGAACACCAACCTGCATGTCATGGAGGCATACACCAACTACTATCGCGTAGCACCAACTGCCGAAGTGCGCGAAGCGTTGCTCTCGCTTATCGATACGTTCCAACGTCATATCATGCTCCCTTCCGGACACCTCGGACTCTTCTTCGATGAGCAGTGGAACCTCGCTCCCGTAACCCGTAACCACTCACCTGTAACCCCTTATAGCGCCGGCCATGATATCGAATGCTCGTGGCTGCTCAAAGAAGCCGCGGATGTCCTCGGTATTGATTGCAATGACACTGTCCTGCAACTGGCCAAAGCCGCACAAGAAGGTCTCTATGAAGATGGCTCTATCGGCGAACGTACTTGGTGGGAAGAAGCAGAAGCCGTCGTCGGTTTCGTCAACCTCTGGCAGATGCAAAATCATCAATCTTCAATCTCCAATCTTCAATCTCCAATGGATATAGCAATAAGGACATATTCCTATATCCTCAATGTGCTTATGGATCGCGAGCATGGCGAGTGGTTCTGGTCAGTACTGCCTGATGGCAAACCCGATCGCTCACAAGACAAAGCCGGTTTCTGGAAATGTCCTTACCACAACTCCCGCATGTGCTTTGAACTTTTAGAGAGACTCTAAAAATCGTAAATGAGTTTAAATCGTCAATAAATCGTAAATCGTAAATCGTCCAATCGTCAATTTTATGAAGCCCTACAAATTTGCCCCCTACCTCCGCACCATGATCTGGGGCGGATACCAGATAGCCCCGTTCAAGGGCATTTTCACCGCTCAACCCAATATCGGTGAGTCATGGGAGATCAGTGCTGTTCCCGGACATGAGTCTGTCGCCGTCGAACGCGGCATCATCGGGGATGTGGATCTCGGTCTTAACCTCATCCAACTCATCGATAAGTACAAAGGCCTGCTCGTCGGCGACCGCATCTATAAGAAGTACGGAAACAAGTTCCCGCTCCTCGTCAAGTTCATCGACTCCCGTCAAGACCTTTCCGTACAAGTGCATCCCGATGATAAACTCGCGCAGAAACGCCACGGATGTATGGGCAAAACGGAGATGTGGTATGTCCTCAAAGCCGATGTAGGTTCCAAGATCTACTCCGGTCTTAACCGCTCCATCACCCCAGAGGAATACGAACAACTCGCTACGGCGCCCGCCGTCAACGGTCATTCGCCTATGCAGGATGTCATCGCTACCCACGAGGCGCACCAGGGAGACTTGTACTTTCTCCCTGCCGGTCGTCTCCATGCCATCGGAGCCGGTAACTTCCTTGTCGAGATTCAAGAGTCCTCCGACATCACCTACCGCGTCTATGACTTCGGGCGCGTCGATGCACAAGGTAAACCCCGCGAACTGCATATCGAGCAGGCCAAAGAAGCGATCGACTACCAGGTTTGGCCGGAATACCGTACTTCCTACGACTCCACCAAACCCAATTCCGAACTCATCCACTGCCCGTACTTCACCGTCAACCGTGTGGTCGTACAAGTAGCCGCAGAAGTCGATCTCCATACGGATTCGTTTGTGGTCGTCGTATGCCTTTGGGGAGAAGCGAACATCAACGGTATCCGCGTCAAACAAGGCGAGACGCTCCTTGTCCCCGCTTCCGAGAATGTATTGTATATCTTTGGAAATGCTACTTTCCTTACTGCTACTATGTGAACCAATTTTTTTTCATGATTCATAATCTTTTCTCCCCGCCACACGTGAGTGCCGCGGGGATTTTTTATCCCCATAACCTGTATAATTCTTAATTCTTAATATTTCACGGAACCAATACGGAAAAAGCAAAAGTTCAAATCCTATGACACAGGCAAATCATCATCAAATAGCGACCTACTTGACGGACTATGCTTTAAGCGAGTTGGTATGCTATGTCATGGAAGATACGGGCTGTGGTTTGGAGCAAGCCATGGAGCATGTGTATAACTCTTCGCTAATGACAGCCTTGCAGGACGAAGAAAACGAACTCTATGTCCAAAGCCCTGCATATCTCTATGAGATGATGAATGCTCAATAATCCCGTCCCATCCGTGACGTAAAACCGGAGCGTTAGATCTGAGACGTAAAATGGGATAAGATATTGACAAAAAGCGTTCAAAAACATTCAAAATATAGTAAAAACGAAGAAAAATGACATAAAATTTGCATATGTCATTTTTTTTGTGTAACTTTGCAGCCTAAAGTTGCAAAGGAAACAAAATATAGGAGAATAAATTATGCCAGAGATTAGTCGTTTTTATGGAATTGTGATTACAATGTATAACTCGGAGCACAACCCTCCGCATTTTCACATTCGCTATAATGACTACCGTGCGACCATGGATATCAATACCGGTGAGTTAAATGGTAACTTACCGCGTAGAGTAGTAAATATGGTGTATGAATGGTACGACCAAAACAAAGAAGAACTCAAACAAAACTGGCTTCGCATGGAGAAAGGCGAAGAGATTATCAATATTAAACCACTTGACTAATATGGAACTTGTTTGGATTACTAACGCAAAGTATTTGGGCGAATATTGTTTGGAACTAACGTTCTCGAACGGGAAGGTAAAGGTGTTTGATGCAAAAGATTATATTGCGTCTCATCCCTTATTTGCTGCATTGAAAGACCAAAAGACTTTCAGCCAATTTGAATTGGACGGCTGGACTGTCAGTTGGTTGAATGGAAAGTTAGACATTGCTCCTGAATACTTATTGCAAGTATAACTCCTCGTCCCCTCCGCGACGTAAAACCGGACGTCAGCTGCCCAAGACGTAAAATAGGGTAACATATTAACATGAGTTTGAGATGCCAAATTGGTATCACAAATGCGAACATAACTAATAAAACACAGAAAGTTCAATATTTCAAGGTACCAAAATGTCACCTTGAAAGAAAACACAATCGAGTATGGATGAAATCGCACTGATTCAAAATAAAATCTATGAAGTCAAAGGCAGAAAGGTGATGCTTGATTACGAATTAGCAGAATTGTACGGAGTGGAAACAAAGGCTCTCAAGCGAGCTGTTAGGCGTAATATGGAGCGCTTTGAAGGAGAAGATTTTATGATATCTTTATCTCCACAAGAGGCAGAAAACTTACGTTCAAGGTACCAAAATGGCACCATGAACAAAACAAGAGGTGAAAATATCAAGTATGAGCAATTTGCGTTTACAGAATTAGGTGTCGCAATGCTCAGTTCAGTGCTTAGGTCGGAAACGGCAATTGAGATAAATCGCAATATTATGCGCGCTTTTGTAGAACTACGAAGAATTACTCAATTAGCAGCTGCCAGTTATCAAGAATTACAACGTGAGATAAACGATGTCAAAGAGTATATAGAAGAAATCTTGCGTGATCAAAATGATATAAATGAGGAGCATGGAGCGCAACTAGAAGCAATTAGTATGGCACTTTCTGAATTGCAAATGCAAAAACGTCAGCAGAACCCCATGCGTCCTATAGGTTATAATGCACCGCAGTATCAGGAAAATAAATAACCATACCGTCCCATCCGTGACGTAAAACCGGACGTCAGCTGCCCAAGACGTAAAATAGGGTAACATAATAAAAATCTGTTAATCTGCATGCAAAGTGCAGATTTTTTTGTGAATATACCGAAAATATTTGCATATGTCAAAAAAAAAGAGTACCTTTGCAGCAAATTAATAATGCATCACAAAATAACGCAGAAAGGAGGTCTTATGTTAGGAGTTAAATCAAGAAGAAAACCCATTACCGGAGAGTTCGCACAAAATTTGCGCGATCAGATTCGTCGTTATGAGACCGGACAATTGAATGAAGAAGATCGCAAGCGGATTGAGTTTCTCAATCAACCGCGCGAACACGAAGTTATTTGGAAATAATGGGTAAACTCTGTTTTCAGCGAGAACCTTCAGCAAAAGTTCTGAAAGATTTTCAGTGCGGCATCAAGGAGATGGATACGTTTATTCATCTTCATTTGGATGAATTCTTGTCTGATCACAAGAATCAGTTGTTTGTTATTAGTAGTGAAGATAACGTCATCGTGGGAATGTTCGTATTGAGTGAAGGTTATTTTTATGATGCTAATGACACATATATTGATGCCCCGGTGTATGGTAAACCTTTTGCGGTATTGGATCAGCAAACAAACAGAACGAAGATAGCAAAACGTTACTCTACAATAGAAATAGAATATCTCGCCGTATCACAAGCTTGTAGAGATCAGCATATCGGAACAGAAATCATATTGGCGATCACTGACTTGGCACGCTCACAACATACGCCATTTATAACAGTTGATGCCTATGTTACACTCCACTATTCCGCAGTGCCTTTCTATGAAAAATGTGGTTTCACACATTTGGAGAACCAAGATAGAGGATATGATACGATGCGTATGCTGTTGAATATCATTCCTCCTATTGACAGATAAAAATACCGTCCTCTCCGTGACGTAAAACCGGACGTCAACTGCCCAAGACGTAAAATAGGGTAACATAATAAAAGGCGTTTATTGACGCTTGTTTTGGAAATCTGAAATCTGGTAAATTTCTTTCCCCCGAAACAAGATAGTGCAATAAGCGTTCTCGTGGGTATGTATTATCCGTTCACGCCCTATTAAGGGCGGAGGGTTAACATATCGGGCGTGGACGTTATTGTTTATTCTTGGGAAACGGTTTACCAGAACCTCAGATTTAAGAATGAGCGTGAATAATGTTCGCGCTTTTAATTATGTATATGTGCTAAAAACTAAAACTACAATACAATGAAAAAGATTTTCTTTTTATTTATCGTTTCATTAGCGTCCTGGATGACGTATGCTTATGACGTAACGAATTTTTTTACCGCGTATTCCGCAGATGGTAAGTATTATGTATTAGACAGTGTGAAGATGGATAATGTGACACAGGGGTGGAGTCGAACAATTGATTGTTCTGCTGATACGTCAGTTAATTATTCTGTTCGCTCGTCTCTGCCAACAGGGATGGATGATGTTTTGGCTTCATCTTCCGAAAATGGACTGATATCGAACTATCGTAATTATTCATCGAATCATTGTTTTACGGTTAATATAGATCATGCCGGTCTATTATCTATCCGAGCAATTGATATTTTAGGAAGAACGATAGTAAGTCATGAAAAATATTGTGAGGAAGGTTCATATCATTTCCAATTGTCCCTCTCTCTGGCTCAACCGTTTATTCTTTCCGTAACCACAGCAAATGCTTCGGCATCTATGATGTTGCAGAATACAAGCAATGCCGGTAATAATACAATCGCTTGTGAAAATATCGAACCTATATGCCGTGCACCACTCCGACAAAAGAGCGAATATGAACTATGTGAGGGTGATCAGATTAATTATATCGGATATAGTCATAGACAAGGGTTAGTAATTATAAGTCAAGTTGTAACCATCTATGTGCGATTTACTGACGAATTGATTTTCTTTATTTTCCAATCCGCGGTTCATAGCAACGAA
>Ga0310690_10005229_pt1 | contig 17764 bp, 10 predicted proteins | sample AusTroGonzalo_MG_2_FD_207661 | JGI IMG/M metagenome (GOLD analysis project Ga0310690, IMG submission 207661) | Bovine rumen microbial communities from tropical cattle in Woodstock, Queensland, Australia - Gonzalo_04 (v2) (version 2) | ecosystem: Host-associated > Mammals > Digestive system >...
CCTTCCTCAAAACTGGAAGCCTGTCGCTTCTCCGCTGGATTAATTCCACCCAGTCTGCCGTTTTTCCAAAAAACGAAAATAGAGCCTCTATCCACAACCTCGACCTGTATTACACTGGGGGGTTACCCATGAAGCCACATTCCTCCGTGAAACGGTTCAGGCGGATCCGAATGGCTTTGAAACGTTTACGCGCTTGTACAGCGCCTACAGACAGTGGTGCCAGGACAACGGCTTCAACAGCCCGGTCAGCTCCTCGAAGTTCAAGAACGCCATTCTGCGTGTGTTTCCCGGTGTGGAATGCACGCGCAAAAGAGCAGAACTCGGCAGACGCGTATCTGTAATCGTCGGAATCTCGTACATCTAACCTGATTCCAGCCTGTCAATGCCTGTCCAGGGCGATGCCGCAATATCCGGATAAAACGGAAATGGACGCCCTGGACACGGCTTTGACCTTACCTATAGGAAACCCAGATTCAATTGGGGGTAATTCTCTTCTATATCCCCCGATAAGTCTCCTTCTGTTGTTCTTATGCACGCGCGTGGTGGGAACCTGGCAGTATTTGAGGCTGAATTGAGTTTGGGTTTTCTATGGGGCTATTACATCTGTTTGTCCGCCTGTCCACGAGTAGACCACGAGCAGAAGAAGCGTGGAACCTCTGTTTTTTTTCACCGGATACCGGGATATTACACTTCCGCCTGCTCTTCCTCGTTCGCAGCGGCGGAGAGGTCGCTGTTGTCGGTCCACATCTCGCACTGACTCATGACGGTTTTGAGAGCTTCCGCCTGGTCATCCGGCGGGTACTTGTATTTTTTCAGCAGGCGCTTGACCATCATACGCATTTTTGCGCGGGCGGTCTGCTTCTGCTGCCAGTCGATTGTCTTGTTTTTCCGCAGCAGGTCGGTCAGTTCGCGCGTGAGGGCGACGAGCGTTTCGTTGTCGTAGAAATCCTTCACCGCCTGCGGCTTCGTCAAGGCATCGTAAAACGCGACTTCCTCCTGGGAGAGACCGAGTTCCTTTCCCTCCTCGCTGTCCCGCCGCAACTCAAACGCCAGATCGGTCAGCTCCTGAATGACCTCCTCGTTGGTCAGCTGCCCGTTCAGGTACAGGTTCATGATCCGCTGGAATTTCTCGGAGAAGAGCTCGGATTTCACGACATTGGTCCGCCTGTACACGGCAATCTGGTCGGCGATCAGACGGCGCAGGATCTCCACCGCGATATTCTTCTGTTTCATGGACGCGACCTGCTTCAGGAACTCCGGGTCGAACAGCGAGAATTTCTGCTTGACATCGGCGAAAAGGTTGATGACGCCCTCGCTCCGTACGCTTTCCTGCAGCAGTTCGTTGATGCGTTCGTTGATGGTTTTCAGGGAGAACCGCCCGGTCTTGCCCGTCACGCGGGTCAGCATGGTCCGAACCGCCTCGAGATACTCCGCCTCGAAGCGTTCGGACTGCGGGACGATGCTCCGGCAGAGGGACAGCGCCTGCCGCAATGCCAGGACCTCCCGGATGAAGCTGTCCTTCGTCTTGGCGCGGGCGGGTTCGAAAAGATAGTTCGCGCCGCCGGCGATCAATTCCGAACGTGCGAGGTCGTCTCCGTCCATGAATCCGGCGTAGTCGAACCCGTGCAGCAGGGCGCGGCAGACTTCGAGTTTCTCCTGGAATTTCGGCAGCGCCGCCCTGGACACATCCATTTCGCCGTAATTCTTCCGGTCGCGCACCGTGTAATCGTTCATGGCGAGCTTCAGCGCGCGGGCGATCCCGACGTAATCCACCACGAGCCCGCCCTCCTTGTCGCGGAACACGCGGTTCACGCGGGCGATTGCCTGCATCAGGTTGTGCCCGGCCATCGGCTTATAGACGTACATGGTCGCCAGCGACGGCATATCGAATCCGGTCAGCCACATGTCGACCACGATCGCGATCTTCAGCGGGCTGTCGTTGTCCTTGAACTTCGCGGCGAGCTCCTTCCGCCGGGTCTTGTTCCCGACGATCTCCGCCCACTCCTTCGGGTCGTTGTTGCTGCCGGTCATGACCACGGCGATCTTCTCGCCCCAGCCCGGCCGCAGCTCCAGCATCTTCCGGTAGATGCTCATGGCGATCGGGCGCGAATACGCCACGATCATCGCCTTGCCGGTGAGCTCCTGCGCGCGGGTCTCCTCGTAATGCTTCACAATATCGCAGCACAGCGCCTCGATCGTCTCCGGCGCGCCGAGCAGACTTTCCATCCGGCTGAGGTCGTTTTTGCTCTTTTCAATCACGTACGAATCGGTTTCCTCGGCCATCCGGTCGTATTCCTCGTCGATCTGGCGCAGGATATCCCGGTCCAGGTTCAGGTGGATCACACGGCTTTCGTAGTACACCGGCCTCGTCGCGCCGTCCGCCACGGCCTGTGTCATGTCGTACACGTCGATGTAGTCGCCGAACACCTCCCGCGTGTTATGGTCACGCGAGGCGACCGGCGTGCCCGTGAATCCGATGAACGTCGCGTTCGGCAGGTTGTCGCGGATGATCTGCGCAATGCCCTTGTGGATGGTGCCGTCGCGGCGCATCGTTTCGAATCCGTAATGCCCGCGGTGCGCCTCGTCCGCGATGACGACGATGTTGCGCCGGTCGGACAACGGTTTCCCGTCGCCCGGCTCCACGAAATTCTGCATCGTCGTGAAGATGATCCCGTTCGCCTCGCGGTCCTTCAGCAATCCGCGGAGCTTCTCCCGGCTGCTGAAATACCCGCTGCCGTCGCCGCCGTCCCAGTTCTCCCGGCTGCCCGCCTGGTCCGGCGTCTGCCGCAGGAATTCCTGACACTTCACGAACTGCCCGTACAACTGGTCGTCCAGGTCGTTCCGGTCCGTGATCACGACCACCGTCGGGCTTTTCAGCTCGCTCTGCAGAAGTTTCGTGTAGAACACCATGGAGAGCGACTTCCCGCTGCCCTGCGTGTGCCAGAAGACGCCTCCGCGGCCGTCGCCGCCCTCGTGCGCGGCGTTCCGGGTGGAGATCAGCGCCTTCCGCACGGCGAAATACTGGTGGTAGCACGCCAGGATCTTCTTCGGCCCTTTCTCCTCGCGCGAATAGCAGATGAAGTTTTCCAGCAGGTCCAGCAGACGCCGCGGCTCCAGCATCCCGCGGAACGGCGTCTGGAAATCCACATGCGCCGTGCTTTCCACCTGTCCGTCCACCGTCTTCCACTCCATGAATCGGTCTTCGCCCGCGGTGATCGTCCCCACGCGCGTTTCCGACATGTCGCTCAGCACGCAGAATGCATTGTACACGAAGAACGACGGGATCTCGTGCAGGTAGTTCTGGATTTGGCGGTACGCCTCCGAGGCGTCCGTGTTCTCCCGCGACGGCGATTTCAGCTCCATGACCACCACCGGCAGGCCGTTCAGGAAAAGCACCACGTCGGCACGTTTTTCCGAATGCTCCACGAAAGTCCACTGATTCGCCGCGATGAAGCTGTTCCGCTCCACGTGCTCCGTGTCGATCAGCCGCACATGGTCCGACTTCTCCTCGCCGTCGCGGTAATACGATACGTCGATCCCGTTCTGGAGGTAATCCGTGAAGATGATGTTCCGTTCCACCACCGATCCCGATTCGATTCCGCGCAGTTTCCGGATCGCCTCGTTGATCGCCTCTTCCGGCACGCCCGGATTGATGGCGCACAGCGAGCCTTCCAGCACCCCCGGGAAAAACGGCTCCCGGTAATCCCGTTCGACATCCGGCCCGTAATACCGCGTATATCCCAGCTGCTCCAGCAGGTAGAGGACCGCGTTCTCGTAATTCGCCTCGGTGTAGGTCATGGTCTGCATCCTCGTGTTGTTCGGTTATGGGGTTCGGGAGAGGCCGCCCGGTTCCATGGCGGCATCGTCGCTTTCGTAGTAGTACGAATAGTCGATCCCCTTCATGAACATTTCGCGGTCCGCGATCCGGTCGGTCAATGCCTCGCGCAGTAGGACCTTCAGGCGGGAACAGTCCGCCACGCTCTCGCGCATGGCATCGAGGTAATCGTTCTTGTTCACCTTGCTCCAGTCGACGCATTGCTTCAGGCTCTTCTTCAACATCAGGTCCAGCCAGATGCGCGTGCTGCGGCCGTTCCCTTCCAGGAATGGATGCGCCACGTTCATTTCCACGTATTTCGCGATGATCTCGTCGAAGGTGGTTTCCGGCATGGATTCGATCTGCGCCAGCGAAGGCTTCAGATGCTGCGCCAGCGCGAACATGAATCCGCCCTTGCTGATGTTCTTCGTGCGGATTTGTCCGGCGAATTCGTACAGCCCGCCGAAGAGATAAGCGTGAATCTGCCGGAGGCACTCCACCGTGCCCGGCTTCATGGATTCCATCAGGCCGCTTTCGAACAGCGCATAGGCTTTCGTCCGACTTTTCCCGTCAATAGTGTCTTCGCTGTAGGTCAGCCATTTGATGAACGCTACCGCATGGCGGCTGGGAACCGCCTCGATGAGCGCGAGGATGTCCTTTTGACTCATGCAGTCGGTGAGATAACGCTTTCCGTCCGATGCCGTTATTTTCAGTTGACTACAGGCTGTAGTCAACTCCGGACGCGTCCGCTTCAGGCGGCTTTTGAGCACACTCCAATACTTGCGGGGATTCACGCTTTCCGTCAGGACGCCGACGATATCCGCAACGGAGAACAGCCACTGCCCGGAAGATTCGTCCCAGACCGCCCGGACCTCCCGGTCATTGAAAAAACGAATGGATATCTTATTGCTCATGGAGTCATCCCAATTACAAGTTAATCGTCAAGCATTTTTTTTATGTTTGCAGCAAGTGTATCGAAAATGTCTCTTCGACAAGTGCGGAGTGCGGAGATTCCTTTCTCTACGACAGCATCTGCTACAATTGTTTTGGCTTTAAGAATATCTTCATCTTCAAAGTGGTGTCCATTCATTGCGCCATAATCAAACAACCGATCAGACCACTTTTTGTTAATATCATTAAGAGCTTTTTTTAAAGTAGGTATGTTGTTTAGGGAAAAAGTTGTTGCAAGCCTATCAATATAAGAGTCAGGATCAACATAATCCTCAATCTCTGATTCTTGCATTCCCAAAGCTAAAAATGATGTGATGCATCCTGAGATAGATGGATCTTTTTTTTCTATTCTTCTCTTTTCTTCTACTCCATCTCTGTCTCCATCTAAGATAACATAATATTTCGAAATATACACTTTCATCAAAGAAATAAAAGCTGATATTTTTGAACAGCTATCACAATTGATTATTTTTAGTATTCCCGTATTAAAAGCAATGTTAATCCTCGGAGAAAGAGCGGACAAGACTGTTTTGAGGATTCTTTCATCAGAAAGGCCCTCAACCAAAATGTTATTATCTGCAAACATTAAGTTATCAGATGCAATAGTCCCAAGTGTATCGCGGATTTCTTTTATGCTTTGAGCATTCTCCGCAATATTGTTGGTGACTATAATATTTGATTTGAGATCATTAGTATTAGCAAGTAAAGGAGAGTGAGTTGTGATAATTAATTGATTCCGTTTTGATATGTCGAATAGAACCCTTTTGATTTCGTGTATTGCCTTGGGGTGGAGATGCGCCTCTGGTTCTTCAATTGCTAATATGAAACTTTCTGCATGTGATTTGTTTAAGGAAATATTCTGAGCTAAGGAAAGAGCAATAAGACTTTGAACGCCAGATCCTTTCTGAGAAATAGGAGTTTTGTTTCCATCATTTATCAAAACATTAAGATCATGAAGATGTCGATTCGCTTGAAAAAACTCTAGAGATATTTCTTGAATCGATGGAATAAAAAGCCTAAGGTTTTCATTTAAGGTTTTAGAAAGCTTGTCTATAGATGGTGCAAAGAAATTATTAAGCTTATTCTCAGCGTCAATGTACTCTTTTGATCTATAAACCTCACGCATTTCCGATTCCAATAGTCTATTAATGCTGTTGGAGGCAACACTTGCTGTTCTAACGGCGTCAATATAACAGATATTAATTTTCTTTGTAATGTAATATGCAATATCTTTAATTTTATTCTCTGATATATTTTTAGAAAAAGAGCCAGACGAATGAATTGAAAGTTTGATACTTTCACTACCCATTGTTAATTTGATTGGTATAGTTCTGCTTTTGAACGATGATTTGATTTTGCTTCTAAATTCCTTGTTTTCTTTTTCCGTTAACTGAAAATATAAGATAAATGTTGACACTTTATTTTGTTTCTTCCCATTTGTTTTCTTTAGGGAAATAGGATAGTCCCGCTCCCAACTATAAGTAGAAGATTGTTCATCGTTATCCAACATGCGGGTGGAATAGTTTCTTCTTTGAATAAAAACATCTTTCACAGAATAAATCAATTCATTTTTATTTCGAGAACTCATGTGTCTTCCATTAGCAATGTCTTCCAAAAAGTTCAAAGATATAACTAGTGCTCTCAGGAGATTTGTTTTTCCCTCATTGTTTGGTCCAATAATAACTGTGTTGTTGAAAATCTTTACAGTACTTTTGTCTATAAGACTGCGAAATTTCTCAATAGAGAATTGCACCAATTTCATGGTTATTATGTCTCCTTTGTTATGAGAAGTTCATTTCTCCGGATATCAGTTTTGGGAGAAGGGCGTCGCGAATCGAAACAAGACGGGATGATTCGTCTGAGTTTCTTCTAATCTCTTCAAAGAATGGTTCTATTAATGCTCCATACTTACGAATAATGTCTTGAGGAGCAATGATTATAGGGATGGATTTTAAGTTTGCCTGACTGATTTTGGGCTGTACTGCACCAGTGACAATGGATTTTACAGGCGTATTCTTTAGTAAAACATACAGCGTTTCAGCCGAATAACCGTTTTTTCCTGTGAGAATATGTGCATGGTTGTTTACCCAGAACCTCCCCCACACATACTGCAAAACTGGCATCCCGTCATCCGTAACAACGGTTCCGTCTTCCCCTAAGAGTAAATAAACCCCATCAAAAAGGTAATTGTCAACATAATCCATCAAGGAAGCCGCGCCATAGTAGGGGTATTTTTTCTCCATATTCTCCCTTTGTCGACTGGATAATGGAATGCGTTTATAGTCATGTAATTCGATGATATCACCGAGTGTCCCCACTTTCCATCCTTCCGGGATTGGTCCGAGTTCGGAATCTACGAACTTTCTGCCTTTGAACGGCTCAAAGTCGACGAACCAGGATTTGAAGATCGCTTTTGCGTGTTCTTCCAGATTCCGGTTGATTTGGTTGTTGACTTCGATCTTATCATCAAAGGAAGAAAGAATCCGCGCAATTCGCTTTTGAGTTTCTATTTCGGCAGGGATTGTAATCGACAGGGAATGTATATGATTCCGATTGAGAGTTGGAACCGCGCTCCCTCCTGAATAATGCCCCAAATCAAGCGTCAACAGGAAATAATAAACAAATACGGGATCAACATTCTTGAACTCTTTCACAAACAAGGTTGTGTTATGCGCCCACGCTCGTTCGTAAAGGATCTTCGGGTTGCCGACATTGCCACTGCGCCCAATTGTAATACAGGGCGCCTCTGTTGTATGCTGGTTGTGGTACCCGATAATTCCGTTTGAGCCAACGACAGGTATGCTTCCCGGGACCATCTTGGTCCGAGGCAAATCATAACCTCTCTGAAATGTGATTATGTCTCCTAAGAGACAACGAATCATTTTCATTGTGCTTTTTGCTCCTCCTCAATCTGTGCCTTCCGATTATCAATGCTGCTTCCTTTGTCTTTCTTTATTATCCAAACTGGAGCTTTTAGAGTCTCCTGAAATTTGGTTTTTAACTCTTCCATTGCGTCAAGCATTTCCTGTAAGGTTTTGTCTTCATCTGCTTGATTACAGCTATTTTGGTTGCTAATAAAAGTTTGCGCTAAAACATTCTCTTTGGAAAAAAACTTTCCGATCAACAAATCATCTTCCTTCTCTAGAAAAAGCCGTAATTTTAGCCATTGCACAAAAGACGAGTTGTCTAACTGATAAATAAGTTCCAACTTATTATTTAAGATTGTTTGCATTTCTCTATTCTGTTTTGCTTTTGGGTTTTTATTGATCCCGTTATAAGTATTCATTTCCTGATACAATTCCGATAAACTAAAATAAAAGTCCTTAATCGACTTTGCCATTTCATTGTGCCACCAATCAAACCGAGTTTGATGTTCTGACAACAGCTGATTATATTCGAGTCTGTAACGTTCAAGTCTAATATCGAAATCATGCTGAATGAGTGCCTTTTCCTCTTCCAGTTCTTTGTTGCATTTGTGTTGTGTTTTTGCCGTTATGACAGCATAAATGACATGGCAGAAAATCCAAACAAAAGCTCCCCCTAAAACGGATGCCAACCCAGAGGATTGAATTGTGTTCCCAAATTCATTCATCATTTACCTCGTTATTCCGTTTTGTTTTCTTTGGTATGTCATCTTTTTTTCTATTGTATCTATTTTCATTGACATACGGAAGATTGTCCGAAATTTGTTAACTATGAAAATCTCAATGTCTGATAAAAAAACAGCCTGGTTGTCTTGAATGAATTTGTCCCTTTGCTTTTCATCTGGATTGCAAAGTCCATCATGCCATGTTTTTATCTCTTCAATAAACGTGTAATAAAGATTATCTTCGTCTTCATCCAAAAACAATCTGAGTTTCAGCCAACTATTAACCATTCTTTCATAACACAAATCAGCCTGTTTCTTCAAATCCTTTGTTTCTTCTTCTTTGCTGTTTTCCCCGTTTTTAGGGGAATTAGATTCGGCAAAGTGCAAACGCCCCATGGAACAAGCAAGATCGCAGGCTTTTGCATATAATACTTTTGTCGCTTTTATCTTTTCCTCGTTCCAGTTTTTAAACCGTATTTGATGTTCATCAAGTTTTTTATTATAGAAATGCTGAAGCAACAAAACAAACACACAGACAAAAATGCTGTTCGCTATATTTGCTCCTACGGGAGAGTTCAAAAATGTCGTCCAGAATTCGCTCATCATTTCACCTCATTGTTGCTGGAGCGGGTTTTGATTTGGAGGGAGCTTCGGCCGGTTTTGGAGAAAAAGACGGAGGCGTCCACGGTTGCTTTTCTGGTGGATTGGAAGTCGAGGAAGAGGCCGTAACGGTAATGGAGCGTTTTTTCTTCACGATAGGCTTCGATCTTGTCGATATCGTCATCCCTTTCTTTGTCGGAGGCGTCCTTTTTCGCCTCGATCACAAGAAGATTGCAATCGGTCCCGCGCCTGTGGATGATGATGTCGGGGACGATGTCTTTCCGTTTCTGCCCGTCACAGTCGCGGACGGGGATTCGCTTGATGCCGTCTTCCGAGCCGATATCCCGGTTGAACTCGCAGTCGACGTCCCAGCCGGTGAAGATTTGCTGAAGGTAGAAGCCCAGGCGGAACGTCAGGGCGCATTCGTGCACGTCGTGCTCGATCAAATACAGATCGTTGAGGTAGAAGAGGCGCAGAGCGTCGTTCACCGCCCGTTTGACGTCATAGGCTTTGGGATACTGCATCATTTCACCTCGTAACCGATGGATTTGAGGTTGGTGCGGATTTCGGATTCGAGGTCGTGGAATTTGGCGAAGAGGCCGGAAAGCTCGGCGGTCAGGCGTTTCATCTTCGCATCGAAGGGCTCGCCGTCGTCGGCCTGCTCCTCGATCCCGACATAACGGCCGGGCGTGAGGATGAAATCCTGTTTGGCGATCTCAGCGGTCGTCGCAACGGCGCAGAAGCCCTTTTTGTCCTCCAGTGTGTCGGCTTCGAATTGCTCGAACGTGTGCGCGAGCAGCGCGATGTCGTCGGGGGAGAGTTCGCGGAGCCTGCGGGAGACCATCGTGCCCATCTTACGCGCGTCGATGAAACATGTTTTGCCCTTCTGCTTCTTCGCGCGGTCGAGGAACCAGAGGCACGCGGGGATCTGCGTGGTGTAGAAGAGCTGTGAGGGGAGCGCGATGATCGCCGCCACGAGGTCGTCCTCCACGATCCGCCTGCGGATGTCGCCTTCGCCGCCGGACTGCGAGGAGAGGGAACCATTTGCGAGCACGAGTCCGATCTTGCCGCGCGGGGCCAGGTGGTGGATCATGTGCTGGATCCATGCGAAGTTGGCGTTGCCGGACGGCGGGACGCCGTATTTCCAGCGCGGATCGTCCATGAGCTTGTCGCCGCCCCAGTCGGAGAGGTTGAACGGGGGATTTGCAAGGATGAAGTCGGCGCGCATCGCGGGGTGGCAGTCCAGGAAGAACGTGTCGGCGTTGTAGGGGCCGAGGTCCGCCTCGATGCCGCGGATGGCGAGGTTCATCTGCGCCATCTTCCACGTGGTGGGGTTGGAGTCCTGACCGTAGACGGAGATGTCGTTGATGCGGCCGGAATGGCTCTCGATGAACTTGGCGGACTGCACGAACATGCCGCCGGAGCCGCAGCAGGGGTCGTAGACGCGCCCGTGGTACGGCTTCAGGATCTCCACGAGCGTCTTCACGACGCAGGCCGGGGTGAAGAACTCGCCGCCCTTCTTGCCCTCCTGCTCGGCGAACATGGAGAGGCAGTATTCGTAGGTGCGGCCGAGGATGTCGCGGGTGTCGCCGTGCTCCTTCATGCGGATGTTCGTGAAGAGGTCGACCACGTCGCCGAGGCGGCGCTTGTCGAGCTCGGGGCGGGCGAAAGTCTTCGGGAGGATGCCCTTCAGGCGCGGGTTCTCCTTCTCGATCGCGAGCATGGCGCCGTCGATGACCTTGCCGATCTCGGGCGTGTGGGCTGCATCGGCGACGCATTTCCAGCGGGCTTCCTGCGGCACGAAAAAGACGTTCTCCTCCGTGTAGGCGTCCGGATCCTCCTCGAATCCCTCGCCCTCCTTCACGAGCTCCTCGTACCTCGCCTCGAACCGGTCGGAGAGGTATTTCAGAAAGATGAGGCCGAGGACGACGTGTTTGTACTCGGAGGCGTCCAGATTGCCGCGGAGAATGCAGGCGGCATCCCATATTTGTTTCTCAAAACCGATCGTGGCTGTGTTTTCCGGCATGTTCCGCTCCAAAATAAGGGGTATCGCTGTCCGCCGTTTCGGGCTTGCGGTGAGGTGAAGACGGGGCAGCCGCTTATTGTACTGGAATAACAATAACACATCCATGCGCATTTTCAAGCGGGAAAACGGCATTTTTACCCTGATTTACCGCAGATTAGCGGAAAAATGTCAGCCGGTCTGCGGGGGAACAACCTGTCGGTGGGTTCCGACAAGATTCGGCACATGCGTGTGCAAAAACTAAAAACCCCTCCAGATTTATCCCTGGAACAATTCAAAAGTCATTCGGTTTTCTCGGTGGATTCACGAAAAAGTCCTTCGATTTTCTCGGTTTTTGCGCTGAATTAGGGCCATGCATCGAAACCGGCGATTTCTAAATCTTTTGCGTAACGTTTACTTTTCAGCCTTTATCGGATAAAACGCTTACATCGCCCACAAAACACTTACTTTTTGGCTGTTCCCTCGAAAAAACGTTTACATCCAGTGAAGAAGACGAAGTTCTTTTTCTTCTCCAGGAGAGCAGCAACTGTCAACTGCCGAATTGCTGCCTGCGAACGACACATTTCCGGTCGTGGACAGGCGGACATCCCCCTTGAGTTCCCCTATAGAAAACCCAGTTGTAATTCACCTTCATTGTCCCCTCAGGTTTCTTCATGCGCGCACGCAAATATAAGAAAAAGGGTTACTAACAGTCGCAATATTTAGGCTACCCGAAACAAATGAAATGAATCCAGGTTAACTATAGGCGTGTTGTCGCCGACTGTCCGGGTGTCCAGTTCTCGCTTTAATGAAGAAAAATACAAATTAGGCGGCACATTACATGTGCCGAAGTTGTTGGAACTTTGACTTTTTCAATCAAAATCAGTCTGATTCTGACAAAAAAGAGAATATCAAAAGACCAATGGATAATAGAGATATATCATTGTTTACAGGCTTGCCAGTATCTCCTTGCCGGATTCCTCGAAGATGCGCTCCGAGGTGAAGTCGAGGAAGGCTCCGGCGGACACGAGTTCTTTGTACATGTCGGAATCATTGGCGCCAAACTTGAGTGTGACTTCGCTCACGCCCGTGACCTTGACACTGTTATCGCCATCCGTGTATGTCATTGAGGTGCTGTCCCACTTCGATTCATCGCCGGATGCAAACCACAGCGTGACCGAGCCAGTGGCGAGCTGTTCGACCGTATCAACGCCCCAGTTCTCGCAGAATGTGAAGATATCATCTCCACCGCCGCCGTGCATACGGTCATTGCCGATGCCGCCCGCGATCACGTCGTTACCGGAAGCCCCGATGATGCGGTCGTTCCCGGCATCGCCGCAGAGCGTGTTCTTTCCTCTGCCAGCCCAGATGACATCATCGCCATCACCACCGTAAATGAAGAGCTTACCGCCGGTATACTCGAACCGCTGGCTGGTCATGTCGACGATGTCGTCGCCCGCGCCGGCCATGATTTTCTGAAGCCGGAACAATCTGCCCGTATTCTCTTCGATCTCCTCCGGCAGGCCGGTGTAAGCGTTGTCCAGGAAAAGGGCATCCCCGTTATCCGAATCGGTCAGGAACAGGGTTCCCGGATCGGCGGAACCGAAGAAAAAGTCCTGGATACGGCCCTTGCCCGCGGCGGAGACCATTTCGTTCGTTCCCGCCCAGCCGTCGACGGAGCCGACGTGCTTTGCGTAATAAAGGCTGCTCCATGTCCCGTTCGGGGTGGCAAAGAACAAGTCATCGCTGGCGTCGGCTCTGGACCGGAAGACTTTCGGTTTGTCATTCGTGCCGTCGGAAACGATCTCTTCGCCGGTATACCACGGATCATTGTCTCCCGTCTTCGCTTTCACACGCCACTGGTACGTTCCGGCGGGGAGTCCCAGCAGGTCGATCGTCGTACCTGTTGTGTCCATCGCAAACACATGCTCGAAGGAATCCATGGAAAATTCCACGCGGTAATGGGACACAACCGTCGACGATCCCCACGACACTTCGTCCTTCGATCCGGTCAGATCGTCCAGCACGATTTCGGTGGTATAATCGTTGCCGACTCCAATGATGTTGAGGGTGTACGGGCTGACCGCCTCTTCCAGTTCGGTGCTGCTTTCCACAAGAAGATAGTTCAAGGAAGCCATCGTCAGGGTGTACTTGCCGTCGGAGAACGCGGCGGATTGAACAAGCGTTCCATCCTTGTCGTATTCGGCGACAGTCCAGCCATCCTGTCCGGTGACCACCTGGATCAGATATCGTTCCGTATGGATGTTTCCGATTCGGTAATAGTCCGTGTCGCCCCTGTAAGTGATTAGCCCGGAATAATACCCGTCGTCCAGCGGGGTCGCCTCGGCGATGGAACCGTTGCCGTTGGCGTACGCCTCGTTCTTACCGCTCCCGGCGTAGTCGAAACGGTCGACGCCGGTCCTGAATTCCGCATTGGAGGTAAGAATGACACAGCAGTTCTTCCCGGTCTGAAGCCGGAGGTAATAGCTGCCCTCGGCGAGATTCTCGAACGAAATGCGGTTCGCCCCCGAAGCGATGACCTTGCCGTCAGAGGAAAGCAGGGAAATCGTGACCTCCTCGCCGACGTCGTTGGAAACGATGAATCCTCCCGTGGACTTGTCCTCCGCGGTGATGAGGAAGCTGAAGAAGGACTCTCCAATCACATGGATGCCGCGGAACCGCACTCCCGCACCGGAGAAGCAGCTGAGGTCGGATACGGCAACGTTTCGGCCTTCCTCGAGCCCGGCGACGCTGGAGACGCTGAATATGGCCGGCGGGGCGATCACGTCCGCCGCCTCCGTCAGGAACGTCGCGCACAGGTCGTACAGCAAACCGCCCCACAGAGGATTGGATTTATAATTGGAAAGGATGTGGTCCTTGACGGTCGCATCCGTTTTTTCCGGGGAATAGCCCTGGCCCACAAGTTTTTGGGCCGTGCAGACCGTGTTGCAGACGGCAATGCCGCTCCCCCTGTCGGCTGGTACGCTCCGGTATTCGAGTACGATTGCATTCAGTGCCGTCATCACGTCGGCGAGAGCTTTCCTGAATCCTTCGGACGTATGATCGAAGTCGGGGTCCAGCAGGACATCGACAATCAGGCACCCCAGGTCGGACTGCTGAACTTCGGTGCCGTCATAGAGGCATCCGTCCTGCGGCGCTCTAAGAAGCGCATTGATGAGGACGATCTTGTCGGCCTCGTTGAGGGATGCGGCAACCGCCTCGGCAAGAGCTTCCAGCGACTCGGCGAGCCTTGAATCCGTGACGTCTATGGACGTAAGCATGGTCACATCGCCGGAGTCGTCCGGCACTTCCACGTTCCGGACCATGATCGCCGCCATCTCCTGCGCAGTCATATCCGGCGTGATGGTATTGAAAAGAACATTGTAGTTGTAGGTCGACGCCCCGTAGGACTTAGGTTCCGAGGCCACGATGACATCTGTGCTCCCGGCCATTTGAGTCACCACGATTTCCGATCCGAGGAGACAGTTATTGAAGATCACAATCGGGATATTGCCTTTTTTCTTCAGGAGGTCGGAAACCTCCGAAATCGAGATGCAGGCGCCCCAATTCGGATCGGTCGTGAGGTCCCAGCAGAGTTGGGCGTTCTCTCCGCCGTGGTCCCACAGGATCAGACCGTAGTTTTCGGCGGGAGACTGTTCCTGCCCCCAGGTCACAAACCGCTCCAGAGTCGCGATGGACCCGGTGTCGAGTTCACCCCAGGACGTCCAGTCGACCGTAACGGTCAGGCCGGGGCTGTATATGATCTTGCCGACGCGGGTGTCGCCCCAGGGGGAATCCCACTTGTAGGTGCCGTTGGGAGTCAGATAATCTCCGTTTTCCGGGGAACCGACCGGAGATCTGTCCACCAGGACGTATATCTCGATCCCCGGATCGATATTCGCCTGCTGCATGGAAACGATGTCGTAGAGGGCACCGGTGCAGATGTTGCTGTCGGCGGCCATATACACCAGGTACGTCCACTTCGCCTTGGCAGGCGTCTTGCTGTCCGTGACGGTGACAGAGAGAACGCTGTTTTCGTTTGTCAGCTGGTAGTCGGTCTTGTCAATGTTGGTGACTTCGTAGGTGTTGTCCGCCATCTTCGTTCCCATCAATAGATTTTTTTCCGTTTCGCGCCCACAATATATCATGCACCAGCTCAGAATACAAGCGTTGGAAACACTATTTATGCGATTTTCTTCTGTCACCCGGCAACATGGAGCGCTTCAGCGAACATCACACCATGCCACTCCTCCTCCGGAACAGTATGCTGCCATCCTGTTCCCTTATGCACTTGACATCTGGACCGCTTTGGATCGGCAGCCCTACGCGTCTATCCTATATGCGGGTGATGACGACGCCTGCTGATGGACGGTCAGAACCGGACATGAGACAAAAAGAAGCGAGCCGCCGACCGTTCTCATGAACAGTCTGACGACCCTATGCCAGTGTTCTGTTCTTTTACCATACAGTGATCCTGTCTGCCGGAGCGATGTACATGCCGTCCGAAGGCGTGATTCCGTATGTCTTTATGAACTCGTCAAACTGTGCGACCGTTAAGTTCACGCGCAGGTAGGACAGCGGGTGGTTGTCCTGCGTCATGCGCCACAGCTCGTTCTCCGGCGTCATCACGCGCAGCCATACGCCCGCATATGTCCGGAAGAACTTGTCGTAGTCAAAGTTCGGATCCTCTTTTGCGATGGAAAGCATGCACTTGATGGATGCCAGGTCCGCGATCGCCTCCGCGCTTAAGAACTCGCCGTCGCAGTTGCCGCACAGGTCGTTCACCTTGATGTTGTCATAGTAAGCGATCAGCTTGTTCACCTTTTCGTCAAACGCCTTCTTGTCTGCTTCCGTCCACCAGTCTGCCATTGCGCCTGTTGCGTCGAACTGGCTGCCCTGGGAGTCGAACGCATGTGAGATCTCATGCCCGATGACCATGCCGATGCCAGCAAGCATCTCTTCCCTCGTCATATCCTCGCGGTAGAACGCGCCGCCTAAGATGCCCGGGAAGATATTGATGGAGTTGTCCTGCGGGTCGTAATTGGAGTTCACTTCATAAACTTCCGAATAGTCCCATTCCGACCGGTTCTGCTTCGTCCCGATCCGGTTTAAGGCCTCGCGCATGAAGTAATTGGAAAGCTGCGCGTCTGCTGCGTACAGGGTGCCGCCTGCGGATGCCGGCGTGATGTCGAGGTCACCGTAGTAGCGCAGTTTGTCAGGAAATACCGCATTGATCTGCATCTTGTCGAGCTTGTTGATCGCAGCTGCCTTTGTCTCGGCGCTCATCCAGTCTTCTGACTTTATCATTTCACGGTAGAAGTCCGTGGTTTCCTTTATGATGCCAAGGACGTCCTTTTTCATTTTCGCTGTTGCAAAGTTGCGGATGAATACGTTGTCAACCACTTTGCCAAGGTTTTCCTTTGCCCTTGACAGATAGTATTCATCATCTGCCTTCATGCCGGATACGCCCATGGCCTCGTTCTCGATCTTCGTCGTTTCTTCGTATGCGGCACGGTCAACCTTCTCCTTTACCTCATACGCAAGCTTTACCATAAGGTAGTCCTTTATCAGCGGAAGGTTCTGCTCGTTATAGATCGCCGCAAGCGTGGAGAAGTATTCCGGGTTCTGTACGGAGCACATCCCTGCCTGCTTTGCGCCGTAAGCGCTTACGATCGCGCTGATGGGGTACGCGCCGCACTTTGCCTGCACGTCCGCAAGCGACATCATGTTATCCAGGCGGCTTAAGAAATCGATCGACCCCTTGTCCGCTCCCGTATACATCTTGTCCGCCATCATTGCTTCAAGCTTGAAGCAGTTGTCAACCATTGCCTGTGCCTGCTCCTTCGTAAATCCGAAGCGCTGCAGCATGTAAAGGGAAACATCCGTCGAGGACTGCTTGTAGATCTTGCCCATCTCCGACATTTCCTTGTAATCCGCCGCATCCGGGAGGAACAGGTTTCCTTCCGTGAATGTCAGCGCATACGTGTCAGGGTTCGACATCGGCAGGGAAGGCCCGAAGCCGATAAGGCCTATCGCATCCGGGTTCTTTCCCGGAGACGTAAGGTATGCCGTCATTTCCGCAAGCGACGAGATGTTCTTGATCTCATTCATGTACGGGACAACCGGGTTAACGCCCTGCGCGTTCCTTGCGGCCCAGTCCGACAGCAGCCCGTAATAGGTATGCAGAAGCTGCTCGTCCTTTGATGTGCCTTTGCCGTTTTTCATGACCTCGATCAGCCTCGCGCTGTTCGCCTTCTCCACCTCAGAAAACGTGCCGTAGTTGGTTTCGCCTTCCGGAATCGTCATCACAGCCAGCTTCTGCTGGTTGACCGCCACATAGAAGTCGTCCTTCAGGCTGTAGGTCTTCGTTGCCGAGATGCTTCCCGGCACCATCGAGTCCGTCCACGCGGACGGCCCTGCCAGCGCTGAGAGTGAAGTTGCGAGGAAGATGACCCCTGCAAGAATCGAGCAGGACATCACGGTCGATTGCACATAACGATTCATGAGAACTCCATTATGTTTTGAGGATAAGGGAAAAGAGAAACGAGTAATGAGCATTGCTTGTAGATGAACATACACCCGCGCCCGCGAAAATACAAGCCCCAAAACAAAGATTCTTTCATCTTTTTATATGTGATTATACGCGGAGCGCACACGCGAGACATCAAGATAGAAGATGCGGATGCGATGTTCATCCGGCACTTTTCTTGTGGACCGCATGGCCTTTAATCTGACATTTCAGACGGATGTACTGGAGAAAAACACGAAATCTTCATTCCTTACGAACATGGAAAATATCTAGTCATTT
>Ga0310690_10005230_pt1 | contig 17762 bp, 36 predicted proteins | sample AusTroGonzalo_MG_2_FD_207661 | JGI IMG/M metagenome (GOLD analysis project Ga0310690, IMG submission 207661) | Bovine rumen microbial communities from tropical cattle in Woodstock, Queensland, Australia - Gonzalo_04 (v2) (version 2) | ecosystem: Host-associated > Mammals > Digestive system >...
TTTTAATTGTAACAGTTAGCACCCAAATATTCTTGGGAAACAAGCTAGAAACTTATGTTATCACGATTATATCCGTTTGCCTTGCTGTTTTCACTTACATTATTTGGTATAGTGACGGCGTGGATCGTGGCGAAGATGTAGCAAAAGTGTTTAACACATCGCTTTTATATCATGCCTACGCCAAAACGATTTTGGATAAAGGCGACTTTGATAGCATAAGAGATTTCTGCGCCAAAAAGAACGAAGAATACGAGCGAGAATTATTGACCTCGAAATTGGGCGAATACGAGTTATCTTTGAGTAATTTGGAAGATTATAAGTACAAGGCTCAAATCGCGCGAGAAACGGCTGAAAGAAAGCCAAAAGCGAAGATAGGCAATATTTTAATTGGTAGCAGATTAAGATATACGGACGAAGATTTCATAAAACTACGCCATAGATACACAAAGGATCAATTAAAGATTCTTGAAAAATACAGCCAACATAAAATCAAGTTCAAACATTTACAAGTTAAGGACATCACAAGAGCGAATAACAAGAGCAAGGCACTCGTACCAGAGAACACCGAAAAGCGTGTATTGCCAAGCAAGTTAGTTGGTAAAATCGTTTGGGGCTTATTGTTGGGCGTATTTACAGCTGTCGTTATATTCACATCAAAAGAATGGACAATGTCCACAACGATTAGACTTGTTTTGTGGGCGTTCTCAATAAGTTACAACATTTATTCGTCAATTCGCACAGGCTACAAAAGCGTGGTGGTGGACAGATATAACTACCTTAAAGCGAAGAACGAACTTTGTTTTGAGTATTTTGCGTACACTCACGAAGATATAAAACCAGTTGAACAAGCACTCGAAAGTCAAATGAAAGAGTAGAACATAAACAACTTATAGACTAGCACTCGACCAAAAGTTGGGTGCTTTTCTTTATGCCATTGTGGATAACTCTGTGGAATTGTGGATAACTTGTGGATAAATTGTGGATAACTTTTTGTCCATATAAATCGAGAATATGTCGATAACTACTACTTTTTTAGCAATTCGACTTATGGACGAACCGTGCTTATCAACATTTCCACATACCTTATTAATATTATTATTAAAGTTATTATAATAAATAAATATATAACGCAGTAAAAAAGAAAGCCCTTTGCAGAGGGCTAACTTTTTGGTCGTAAAAATACATACTATAAAGGAGGATCAATAGAAAGAAAAATCTCAATCTACCATTATATTATCATTTATCAAGCTGTTTGTAAAGATAGAAAATGCGCCCACCCTAGTTTTTAGGCTAAAATAGGCGCGTAGGTTGAAAAAAACGGAGCAACAACCTATTTATATAATATCTTATAATGCGCGTAAAATCAAAGGGAATTTCGCGTTTGCCGAAAAATAACATATTGACAACCAAAAAGCGTTGGTGCTACTATTTAATTGCGATATATGGCTTATGTTTCTATTGTCGCTTTGGAAATTATCCATCACAATTAACCTATTAATATAGTGTTGACCCTTATAACGAAATATGTTTAGATACACAAAAAGAGATGTTCACAAAAGATACCACTCTGTCAGCCATGCGAAACAAAAGATAGGGTGGTTTTTTTATGCGATTTTCAAAATTATTAAAAATGTGTTATAAACCTATTGACATACGCCCTTTTATGATATAAAATGGAAGCAAGATTAAGGGTGCAAAGTTGTTAAAGAACAGATAATCGTTTGAGATAACGGAAGCGCAAGGGTGGTTGGTGGGAAAAATACATTTAAGGAGCAACATTATGGAAATCAAAGAAGTAAAAGAAGTAAACGGCATTAAGTTTGAAACTTACACAACAATAAGCCCTATAACGGGTTGGGTTACAAATATTAAAACAGTTATTAGAACGACAGGAAGAGTTTATGTAGATTCACACGATTTTAACGGACTTAGCCATTTTTCTAAGGAAATAGACGATAAAAAGTATGATATTTGTTTCGACAAGTGGACAGGCGAATATACTGTTACCACAATAGAAAAAAGTAAACACATTATCAACCCAGAAACACACGATTTCGCATACATAAAGAAAGAATTGTTTGGGGAAGAAAAAGAAGAAATATTAAAAGCATAATTATGGAGGTATAAAAATTATGGCAGAAGAAAAGAAAATCACAATTTATGGAAAGTTATTAGCAATTCAAAGCGAGCTTAACGCACCAAAGAATCAAAAGAACACATTTGGTGGTTACAATTATCGTTCTTGCGAGGACATCTTAGAGGCGGTTAAACCACTTTTGAAGAAGCACAATGTTACATTGATTTTAAGCGATTCAATGAAAGAAACAAACAACCGCGTTTATGTAGAAGCAACGGCTAGACTTATCGACATCGAAACACAAGAGTTCGTATTTAACACAGCATACGCAAGAGAAGAAGAAACAAAGAAAGGTATGGACGGAAGCCAAGTGACAGGTGCAAGTTCAAGCTACGCAAGAAAATATGCGTTAAACGGCTTGTTCTGCATTGACGATAACAAGGACAGCGACAAGACAAATGTTGAGGACGAACCAACGGAAGAAGCACCAAAGAAACCAGCCAAAGGCGTAATACCAAAGGGCTTACAATTTGATGCTGGCGAGGTAACAAAAGAGCAACTAGAAGAAATTAAAAAGTTAGTACCAAGCCTTGACGGAATGGTTACATATTTAGGAATACCAAGCATTGATATGTTAGGTAGAGAACAAGCACAAGCAATTATTGAGGCGAAGAGAGCGAAATAATGAATATCGAGTTTGAGAAGAATAATCATAGATATACAGTGGACGGCGAAATTGCTGGCGTGAGCATAACCGAACTTTTAAGAAAGCACGGACTTGCGCCAGATTTCAAAGCCGTTAAGACAGATGTAGTAAAGGCAGCTGCCGAAAAGGGAACAGACATTCACAAAGATTTAGAGTGTCTTATCTCTTATGTTGATTATGATCCATTTACGAAAGAGGGCGTTGCGTTCAAAAAGTATATTGATGAATATATCGACTGCGCAGTTGCAGAACAAATGATAGCATACAAGTACCAAAGTATGTGGATAGCTGGAACAGCCGACATCATAGGCTTTTTTAAGAACAAGGAATGGGGTTGCTTTGTAGCCGACCATAAAACTACGAGCGTGGTACATCGTGAAGCCGTTTCGTGGCAAGTATCTATTATTGATTATATATTAAGACACACGCACGAGCCTATAAACGGCAAGACAATTAAATGGAAAGGCGCAAAGAAATTGCTATGCTTCCACTATACAAAGGACAGCGAGTTAGAGGTTGTTGAGTTGGATCGTATTCCAGACGAAGAAATTGAACGCTTATTTGCATGCGAATACTTTGGCGAGAAATACGAACGCAAGATGCTAGTTATCGACAACGAGGTTGAGGCGCAAACAAACGCATTAACAGTTGCCATTAAAAAGAGCGAACGCGTTTTGAAGCGATTAAAGGCTCAACAAGATAAATACAAGGCAATAATCAAAGATTCTATGGAGCAACAAGGCATTAAGTCTTACGAGAACGATTATGTAAAATTGACCTATATCTGCCCACAAGAAAAATTGGTGGTTGATAGCGACAAGTTAAAGAAACTTTATCCACAAGTTTGGGCTGAATGTCAAAAGGTGCAAAAGACATCAAGTTCTATTAGAATCACGATCAAGGGGGAAGAAGATGATTAATTTAACAGAGATACAACAAAGAGTGTATGGAATATTGGTAGTACACCCAGAAACTAGAAACGATAACAACCTACTTATTTGGGCTGTGCATAGACAATATGGAATTGATAATAACGCAACTTACGCAGATGTAATATTGAAGATTAGGGCGAAGAAACTACCAGCATTTGAGAGCATTACAAGGGCGCGTAGAAAGGTTGTAGAACTTTACCCAGAGTTAGATGCCAACGCAGCTGTTAAGGCGTTAAGAAAACAACAAGAGAAAGAATATGAGGAGTACGCAAGAATATAATGGAAAGATTAACAAAAAAAATTGTGCAACCAATAAACGAGGCAACAAAAGATATTGAAATAAAACTTTCTAATTTAGAAAATTGGGAAGATAAAATTGGTTGCCCACTTGAAGTGATGTTTAGAGCATTAAATGATGGCTTTTATGTAGATAAAGAACAAGTAGAAAAAGAGCCTGCTTGGGAAAATAACAAAGGATTATCACAAATTGGGTGTCCTAAATATTTCAAACTTAACTTATGGTATAAAACAATAGAAGTTGATAGAGCAGGACATTATTTGGAAATTAAATTAAGTGATTATAAAAAGACTTGGTGGTTAAAAGCAGATAGGAGCGAGTAAGGGGATAAAACAATGATAAAGAGAACTAACAAATGTTATGAATGTTTATTCTACGCACACTGCGATGGCGACTTTTGCAGCTTGTACAAGGGCGTACCTTACGAAGATATATTGACAAGCGATATTCAAGCCAAAGGCTGTCCTTGCTTTACGACAATGCAACAAATTACGAACGCAAAACGCAATAGCGAAGAATATTCAACATTTTTGAGAAACAGAGTGGTTAAACCAAAGAAACCAAAGAAGCCAAATATGCGTGCTGTACACAAATCTTATGATGTAGTAACAGCATACGGCGATTTGATTAAAACTATATTCTATCCAAAGGTAGGTAAATAATGTCAAACTTTGTATTTAAGAGCGCATTAAAAAAATTGGGGTTCAGCAAGGGCGACATCGAGAACGGCATACGCAAGCCAAGTTGCCCCGTTGAATATTACATGGAAGATTTTATTGAGTGTTTCTTAAACCACCTACGCATTATTGGCGATTCAAGGGAACAAAACGACTGGATCGAAAGGGCGTGCAACTATTACGGCATCGCGTTTGAGAAAGCCGTTAAGGACAAAAAGGCTGGAACGGAAAACCTAAAAGAGGGCGACTACACTTTTGAGGTGCAATTTGGCGAACGCGTTATCTCATATCGTGGCATCGTAGCTTATGAGAGAAAAGGTAGTTTGAGCGAAATCTACAATAACCTAAAATCTGGCGATAGAGATAGAATCGAGCGCGAGTTCGAGCGATTTACTGATAAGGGCTATAAAAAGGTCGTAATGGTGCTAGAACACGGCTTAAACATGAGCGACCTATTATACGGCAAGTTTGAGTTTATCGACCATAACGGAATGAACCAAGACAGAAATGTGAGCAAGTTGGTGTACGCAAGTCTTATGAGTTGGAAACAGCCCAACGCGTATGGGTTTGAGATATACCAAAATACCGACCACCTTAAAACTTTTTGGTGGATCGTAACAGATATGTTTTATTATTTTAGAAACGAAATTAAAAACGAAATAAAAAGAAAGGAGCAAGAAAATGGGAAACAAGATTAGATTAGCAGATGTGAGAAAAACGCAAGGCGTGTCAAAGTGGAAAGGAATAGACAACTTGCAACGCGCTGGCAAAATCAAGCGATACATAGTGGACGGATATGTTTGCTATGATGAAGAAGAATACAACGCCTACAAGTCGGTAGAGCATAAGGGTGGCAGACCACCAAAGGAGAGCGTATGAAAAGAACAATAGAAGAAGTAATGGACTTACTAGAACAAAAGCGTGAGAACGCGAAAAATATGCTAGATGGTATAAGAAAGCAACGCGAAAAAGACTGGAAAGCAGGCAGAATTGCTTGCCATAACCTACAAGAAGATGTATTAAAGGGCGAATATGATGCCTACACAGATGTAATTTGCTTAATCGCAAGCAGTCACTTATTAGAAAAGGGGGAACAAAAATGAACAGAATTATTTTAATTGGAAACTTAACAAGCGATGTGGAGAAGAAACAAACAAGCGCAGGTGTTGCGTATTGCCGTTTCTCAATAGCCGTAAACCGTAGATTCGCCAAATCAAAGGACGATGTAGATTTCTTTAACATTCTTTGCTGGCGTGGGCTTGCAGATGTTTGCGCAGCTAATTTGTCAAAGGGCAGAAAAGTTTGCGTGGACGGATCAATTCAAATCAACAAGTTTACAGCGCAAGACGGAACAACAAAGCAACAAATCGAAATCACGGCTGACGATGTCGAGTTCTTATCTCAACGCACGGGCGAAGCACCAAAGCAACAAGAAGCAGAGCCAGTTGAAGATACGAGCGTAGACGAAGGCGAGTTGCCATTCTAAACTTTTACGGAGCAACAATGAAAGACATTAAAGAACTTAAAATGTTACAAGCACTACCACTAGAAATCAAAGTTATGAAAACCCAAGCTCGAATTAGAGAGTGGGTTTCTCATTATGGGCTAGAAGATGTTTACATCTCATTTTCTGGTGGAAAGGACAGCACGGTTTTGTTGGACATCGCACGAAAGATTTACCCAACTATCAAAGCCGTTTTCGTGGACACGGGGCTTGAATACCCAGAGATTAGAGAGTTCGTTAAGACTTACGAAAATGTAGAGTGGTTGCACCCAAAAATGAACTTTTATCAAGTTATCACAAAGTACGGATACCCTATGATAAGTAAGGAAATAAGCGAGTGCGTTTCGCAAGCCAAGTTGTGCCTAGAACAAATCGCACGAGCAGAGAGAGAGAGAGAGTAGGCAAGCCGAAATATTATCGACTAGAAAAGTTAAATATCTATACCGCTTGCAAAAACTCAGGCATAGATATGCCCGTTAGAACAGCCAAATTGTTTGGACACTTATCAAAGGACAACCAAATCAAAGAAAGCGTAGGACAAGGCGATAAGAGCGCGTATAGCTGCGAAAAGTACAAACCTTTATGTTATGTGGACTTTAACATCTCAAATCAATGTTGTAATGTTATGAAGAAAAGCGTGGTACATAAGCATAAGGGCTACGCGATAACAGCCCAAACGGCAGAAGAATCAAGGTTGCGCACACAACAATGGTTGAAGAATGGTTGCAACGGCTTTAATATGAAGCGACCAGTTTCAAACCCTATGAGTTTTTGGTGCGAACAAGATGTCTTACAATATATTAAGCAAAACAACTTACCGATAGCCAGCGTTTATGGCGATGTAGCAGAAAAGGGTGGACAATTAACACTTGCTTGCTGTGGATCGTGCGAACTTGAAACCACTGGCGTAGCTAGAACTGGTTGTATCTTTTGTGGCTATGGCGTACATTTAGAGAAAGAGCCAACGCGTTTTCAAAGGTTGAAGCAAACCCACCCACGCTTGTACGAGTATTGTATGGGTGGTGGCGAGTATGTTGATGGCATCTGGAAACCAAATAAGCAAGGTTTAGGAATGGCACATGTCTTTGAAGAACTAAACAAAATTTACGGCAAAGATTTTATCAAGTATAAATAATTTATTAAAAACCTATTGACACGCTTTTTATTATTTTATATAATGAGTGTGTCCAATAGGGCAAAGGAGCAACACTATGGTAAGAGTTTATAGAGAAACATTCAGCAAAGGAAATCAATGCTTTTTACGCGCAGAAACTACAATGAGTAGTAGAAGCGTGCAAAGCGAATACAAGATGCGCGCAAAGCTAGACGAAGAAAATGGCGTAGATTGTCACATTATACGCGATGGCGACTATTTTGCATTTATGAGAGAAGAAGATGCCGACTTTATCACATTTTCAACAATTAGCAATATCGAGGTGCAATAATGCCACTTACAGAGTTAGAATTAGTATTGAAATATTGCGAGCAATTAGGAATTAGCACACTTGCCGACCTAAAATCTTTTATCGAACATAAGCATTGTGCAACCAACGCCGAATTAAAATCTGCGTTAATAAGTGAATACATAGCCGTAAAAGCGTGTGAGGAGGAATAACAAATGAAAATAATGGTAATAAGCATTTATGACGGAAGCCCTTATTTGTCAGTATTAGAAAATGGAAGCATTAATATAAATGTGCCAAAAGATGTTAGAGAGTATGTAGAAAGCACAAAAAAGAAAGAGAGTGGTTTCTATTTTAGAGATATATTCGGCAATATTTGGTCGCCTTGCAAAACATTGTTAGACAATTTGCATGAGCTTGGTTATGCTGTTCTTGTTTGCGAAAATGGGGACATTGAGTTTTTTGGGGAATAACAAATGGCAAAGTTATTAAGCGATTTAACCAAAGAAGAATTAGAAAGTATATGCCGTGAGCAAAGTTGCGACATATACATTTTGGTTGAAACAAAGAAAAAGGTGCTTGAAAAGAACGCGATATTAGCCCAAACGACAAAAGATTTGAGCGTGGGGTTAATGGATGCCACCGACCAGATAATGCGCCTACAAGCCGAAAACGCTAGGTTGATTATGTTGTGTCGCAAGCACGGAATAGATATTAATTAGCAGTCGATACTGCGTGCAAAAAAATCAGTAATAAAAACCCAATTATATATTAATAGTTATTTATGCAGGGTGTGGGACACGCAGCGCACCCAAAAAGGGAGCAAAATGAAAATAAAAGATTTAACAAAACAAGATGTATTTGAATATTGCGGGAAAGCAAGATGTTGTTTATTATGTCCTATGTATCTTTTACCAAGTAGAACTTGTATGTATCATATTCTTTGGTTAGTAAAGAGTTTACCAGAAGCAAATCAAACTGTTGAGGAAAGAGAACAAGCGTGTGAACAATACGAAGTTTTCTATACAAAGAAATGGTTTAGAAGAAAGTATTATTTGAAAGTTGCTGATAAAACAGTAGAAATATCAAAAGAAGAATATAGACAACTATTAAGAAAAGTTGAATGGTTAAAGGAGGAGTAAAATGGAACAAAACAATTTAGGATATATCGATGGACAAGATGAGTTGTTGAGTTTAGAACAAATGTCAGCGTCAAGTTGTTGTGGGGATACTTATATTATTCACGATAATGTTGCTAATATAAAAGAATTGTTAATTGAACTACATAACTATAAGCAATTAGAAGAAGAAATCGGTTGCCCATTAGATATTGTGATTAGAGCGTTAAAAGATGGCTTTTATGTAGACAAAGAACAAGTAGAAAAAGAACCTACTTGGGAAAACAATAAAGGATTAGTTCAAATAGGTTGTCCTAAATATTTCAAACTTAACTTATGGTATAAAACAATAGAAGTTGATAGAGAAGGACATTATTTGGAAATCGAATTAAGTGACTACAAGAAAACTTGGTGGCTTAAAGCAGATAGGAGCGAATAATGGAACAACTAAACCTATTCAGCCAATTATGGCAAACATACAAGATAAAGAAACCAATTAGACTTATTGAGCTATTTGCTGGTTATGGTAGCCAACATCTTGCGTTAAAGTATCTTGGTGTAAACTTTGAAAGCCACCGAATTGCAGAGTGGGCAGTTAAGAGCATCCAAGCATATAAGGACTTACATTGTCCAGAGGATCATACAAACTACGCGCTAGATTTGACACAAGAAGAAATAACAGAGTTCTTGTTTAAGAAAGGAATTAGCGCAGACTATAACCAACCTATGACAAGAGCGCAAATTGCGCGACTTGGCATCGAGAGAGAGAGAGAGATTTACAACAACATCGTTGCAACCAAAAATCTCGTTAGTGTGACAAACATTCACGCAGAAGATTTGAACATTAAAAACAAAGACAAGTACGAGTACATCTTAACCTATTCTTTTCCGTGCCAAGATTTGAGTTTAGCTGGCAAACGCCAACTTATGGGCAAAGGGTCTGGAACGCGTAGTGGGCTTTTGTGGGAAGTCGAGAGAATCTTGCTTGAATTAAAAGATCGTGGCGAACTACCACAAGTCCTATTAATGGAAAATGTGACACAAGTACACGGCACTGGCGCGTGGGAAGATTTTGAGGCGTGGAAGAAAGCCTTAAAAGATATGGGCTACTGCAACTTTTGGCAAGACCTAATCGCAACAGATTATGGCGTTCCACAAACGCGAGACCGCACTTTTATGGTTTCGATTTTGGGCGACTACAATTACGAGTTCCCAAAGCCTATTAAGCTAGAAAAGAGATTGCGCGACTTACTTGAAGATGATGTTCCAGAAAAGTTCTTTTTGAGCGACAAACAAATCGAGCAAGTTGAGAATTGGAACGCTTACGAGAAGCCACTTGAAACGATGGAGCGCGTAGAGAGAGAGAGAGTAAGTCCTACCCTAACAACAAGAACGGGCGCGTTCGCAGCTGGAATGGTACTCGTAAAGGATACCCCTAGTTTGCCTATAAAGAACGCAACACAAAAGGGCTACCTAGAAGCGCACGAGGGCGATGGTGTAGATATATCTAGCAGAATGGAGGCACATCGTGGAACTGTGCAAAAGGGTAAGGCTCAAACGATAACCACATCGGGGGGGGCAGATCGAGGTGTAGTAGTCAACGCCCATATCCCTAGCGTAACTGGGGGGTTACAGATAGTTGGGAACTTATTTCCAAGCAACCATAATGCTGGAAGAATAATCGATCCAACAGGAAACGCACCAACAGTTATGGAAAATCACGGAAGCGTTACTGCGATAGTGGTGGAGCAAAACAATGAAAGAGAATGATACACTTAAAAAGGAACTATGCAACCAACTCGTAAGGGGGGGGCTTGTTAAAGAGTTCGACATAGTGAAACATAGTTATACAGGACAGATTATGAGTGGAAATAAAAAAGCGATAGAAACTAGCGACCAAATGATTACGCTAACTACAAGAGGCGATTGCTATGGAGTGGCAGTAAAACAAAGCAAGCTGCTAGGTGGGTTTGGCAAGAAAGGTAGCACAAACCAATATAGAACGCAAAATAGAATCTACGATAGCGAAGCAAGTTCGCCAACAATAAATACAGGGTTTAACCCAAGCTACGCAATAGGGGGGGGGCAATATGCAAGATAGCGAATTAAGAATAAGGAAACTTACACCACGCGAATGTTTTAGACTTATGGGCGTGAGAGATGAAGATTACGACAAGATCAAAAAGAATCAAAGTGACGCAAGCCTATACCACCTAGCTGGCGACAGCATAGTAGTAGATGTATTAATGGCAATATTTAGGGAGTTGATAGAACAATGAAAAGTGTAAAAGTATATGATTTTCAAACCGCGATTTGCGGTGGAGATGTAAAGGGCTACATTATGTTATACCAATACGACAAGACGGAAGAAGAAGCCCACAAGGAAATAGTAAAGACAATGACAAGACTAAATGCGAAGTTTTACGAAACAAAAATGACAGACAATGGCATTATGAGAATGTCAATACCAGCATTAAAAAAGGGGAGCGACAATGCAACTATATAACGAAGATTGTTTGATAACATTAAAGCGACTACCAGATAAGAGTGTGGACTTAATTGTAATTGATCCACCATACGATTTTATGAAAAAGCATGACGGACAATATTCTGGCGGTGGTGGTGCGTTTGGCAGCAAGAAAAGAAGCTATCACGGCGAGTTGGTAAAGAGCGACCTTATTCAAGGAATCGACTACAAAGCCGTTTTGGACGAGTGTTGTCGCGTGTTGAAATCTATATATATATATATGGTGCAACAAAGACCAAATCTTTGACTACCTACAATATTTTGAGGGCTACAACTTTGAACTATTAACTTGGCATAAGACAAACCCAGTGCCAACTTGCGGGAATAAATATTTAAGCGACACCGAATATCTTTTAATGTTTAGAGAAAACGGTTGCAAGATTTATGGATCATACGAAACAAAACGCAAGTGGTATGTAAGCGAAACCAATAAGGCGGACAAAGAAAAGTGGGGACACCCAACAATTAAGCCGTTGAACATTATAAAGAACATCATAGAAAATAGTTCACAGAAAGGCGATGTCGTTCTTGACTGCTTTATGGGCAGTGGCACAACTGGTATTGCGTGCAAGCAGCTAGGGCGAGATTTTATAGGCTGTGAGATAAACCCAAAATATTTTAAGGTAGCGCAAGAGCGAATTGGGGAAGCAGAATATCAACCAAAAGCCGAACAAATGGTAATGGACTTATGAAGAAACTAACAGATACTGAATTAGAGCGCGAAATAGCGCGCGTAGAGCAAATACTAGACCAAAGCAAATCAAATTATTTAACGAGAGATTTAACGCGTTATTTAAGGCGATTACAAAAAGAGCGTTTTAGACGCACAAAGGAGCGACAATGATTAATATTTTTAACAACATCAAATTGGCGAAAGAGAACAAGGAATTGAAAAAGAAAGTCAAGACACTTGAACAAGTGATAAAAAATCAAGACCTACGCAACGACCAACTTTTTCGAGATTATATGCGATTATTACGAAGCGATACGATAGAAGTTAGTGTCGATGAAGAAAATAAGATTAGAGAACTTGTTAAATATAGCCCATTTGGCTTTATTATTGATAAAAATGCGGGGGACAAAGAATGATAGATATAGTAATGCCTTATGTAAACAACCAAGACAAAGTATGGCGCAAGACATTTGAAGATTATTGCCACGCCCATAGCGAGTACGCAGACAAGTTGGAAATGATAGACGGCGAGCGTTTTAGAGATGTAAACAACTATTTTGAGTTGAACCTACAATTAATTAGAGCGTGTATGCCATTCGCGCGTAAGTTTTGGCTTATTGTGAGCAACGCAGAGCAAGTTGAGGGGCTAGACCTAACAGGCATAGATGTTGTGCTACACAAAGATATAATGCCAGCGTGCGCCCTACCAACTTTCAATTCAAGCGTGATAGAGATGTTCATAGGCAACATCAAAGGGCTTGCCGATAGATTTATCTACTTAAATGACGATATGATACCCCTACGCGTTTTGAGCGAGGGCGATTTCTTTACCGAAGATGGCAAGGCGAAAATGACTATCTATACGCAACACGAAACAACTATTGATTCTCCATTTAGGGAAATGGTGGCGCGTGAGTATAGAGATGTATTCAAAGGCACGGACGATTATTTGGGGGACGACTTTTATCTACGCCCAGAGCATACAGCAACGCCTATGATTACAAGCGTAGTGCGTGACTGCCAAAAGATTTACGCAGATAAGATTATGGCGCATTGTGAGGCGTTTAGAAAGGTGGAACAATACAACCAATATCTTTATATCTACGAAATGATTAAGCGTGGGCTAGTGGTGGCAAGCGACTTGCCGTTTATCTACCTAAAATTGCGCGACAAAGATTTTCTTAACAAGTGTTATATGATTTGCCATGTCAATGGATCGCGCTACGGAATGATGTGTTTTAATGACGATGTAGAAGATAATGTTTTAGGCGATGCGCAGCTACGCCACAAAGTTTTGCGCAGAACGCTAGAATTATGTTTACAATATATTAAGGAGAAAGAATAAATGACACGCGAAGAACAAATTAGATTTTTAGAAGCAGAGGGACGCTCATTGTTGGGCATCGAAATGGAATGTCACAGACGCAGACAACAAATTTCAAAAACATTAAATCAATTAAAAGATGAAATCGCTTTGGAGCGAGCAAAGGGGGTTAAGCATGGCGATTCTGTTTAGGGCGAACAATAGAAAGCAACAATTAGACAAATACGAAATGCTAGTGCGCGAGCAAGGTTGGTTGGACAAGCACGATAAGTTCGATAGCCCAAGTCGCGTTTTCTATGTAATAATGAACGAGGGACATCTCGCTGGATATTACACGATAGAGAACCAAAATCGCAAGAGCGAAATCAAGTGGCTTTACATCTTGCCAGAGTTTAGGGGTAAGGGCTTTGGAACGCAAGTTCTTTTGAAGATTCTAAAAACATTGTACCAACTTAAAATTAACACGATCTTCTGCAAGGTCGAGCGCGAGAACACAATGTGCGATGTCGCATTTAAGTATGGCTACATCGTGGGCAAGGACGAAAGACTTTATGATCCACTTGAAACGCACACAGTTGCGCCTATGGTGGAAGATAACAAGTACATCGTAGTGTTTGCTGAAAAAGCGTGGGGCAATACAAGCTACACAATGAAAGGGGCGTTGGAAAATGTTTGTAGTTCAAAGTAAATACGCAACCAAATACGGATTATATTGGGTGTATTGGGGCAAGTTCAACAAACGCATCGAGTTACGCCAATACGGCATCTACACAGAGATGTTGCCAAAAGCCGAGTGGTATTACGCAAATGGTTGGGACAGAAGATATGTGGCAAGAAAAACCGAGAGTAAAGTTCCAGACAAAATGATAGTCGATGGGCATAAAGGAACGCTCATTCAAAAACAAGTTATAGATTTATGGTAGGGGGTAATATGAGATTAGATATAATATACACATTAATTGCATTTACTTTAATTATAATTGTAGTTGCGTTAGGCATTTGGGGAATAGTATCCGTTGTTCAACGCGATAACAATAAAGCAATAGAAACAAACAACGCTTCTGCGCGTTTCGTGGTGGGCGAAGATAATGTCACAGCCATTGAATTAGTCTATGCCCAAACGCATCAAATGGTGGACGAGTTGATCCTATACAAAGACGATACAGGGCTGGCGCGTAGTGGGAATCAACACATCTACATCAATAAAAGCAGCTGCAAGATTATAGTTTACAGAGGGGAATAAAAAGTTCCCCTTATTTTATGTGCGTTTATATAGAGGGGGCAAAAAAATGACCCCCCTTTGCTTTTTTTATAAAAACCATTTTGTCCATATTTTTCAAAACCATTTTTTGGTCGAGGGGGGACGCTTAAAGAAATAAGTGGGCGCGCGTGCGTGCGCATGCGTATGTGCGTATTATTATATATATTTATAAATTATTTATATTATTATAATTATTATAATATTTTAGGGGGGTGCAGCTGGCGCAAGTTCTGGCGAACGGTACACCAAAAAAACATTCTAAAAACTTATTAAAAACATATTGACTTTGTTATTTTGTCCATATTATAATAAAGACGCTAGGGAACTACTAGCGCGGGAGGGTTTTCAACATGGAGAGAATAGACAAAAAAACACTAATACATTTATTGACAAAACAAAGCAATATTTATTGCGTAAGATGTTCGCATTTAACCGCAAGGGCAACATTATACAATAAGCTACTATTTGAGAGTGTGGCGACAATTAATTTCAATACTTATCTAAAATTGAACCTTGAAAAATTGCCAGCTAACGAAATAGTAAAATATAGTTATTTAACGGACTTTTATAAACTTAAAGCGGAGGTGTAAAACATGAAATATAATTCTATTAATATAACATTGAATAATTCAAAATTGGGGGGCTTTATTCCGTCTTTGGACTTGCCTCCTGTTGTTACTTGTCGCAAGGGTGCGCCTTGCATTAAAAATTGTTACGCCAGACATGGGGCTTTTTTGTATCCCTCAAAGGTGGCAAGCATGCAAAGCAATTTAGACGCATTCAACGCAGACCAAAACGCATTTTTTAATGATATAATATCTTTTTTGAATAATAGAGATATTGCATTCCGTTTTTGGCGTTGGTTTGGAGCTGGGGACATTGTAAACGCCGACTTTTTCAACGGTTGTGTATATGTGGCGCAACAATGCCCAGAAACTCGCTTTTTAATGTTTACGAAAAAGTTTGAAATAGTAAACGACTTTATAAAAAATGGCGGAGTAATTCCAAGCAATTTGCGTGTTGTTTTTTCTGGTTGGGATAAGACATTTAAAATTAACAACCCATATAAATTGCCTTGTGCGTATGTTGAATTAAAAGACAAAAATAAATGCGCAAATATTCCAGAGTTTGCAATTCCTTGCGAAGGATCTTGCGCAACTTGTAAGGCTTGCTGGAGCTTACAAAAAGCCCAAAGCGTATATTTCAAACAACATTAATAAAGGGGGTGCAGAATATGCAAAAAATTAATTTACAAACATTATGGCATAAAAAGAATTGCGCGGGGTGGGCTTTTAGAGCTTGTGACCGTGCGGGGCGTTACATGTGGCAGAACGCAAACGACTTGGGGCTTTTTGGCGAGGACTTGGACACGGTTGTATATATCACTAAAAAGATAAAAGTCGCAAAGGGTTTATATCTTTATTTGATAACATGGCGCACAAGCATTGAAACGGACGGAACGGACAACACTCTTGTGCAGATAAAATCATATTTGCGTTATCAATGGGGCGAGCAGCTAACAAAGCACGACAAGACACTTGTCGAGAGAGTGCAAAGCCAATGGCTAAACGGTACAATATAAAGGGGGTTTATCTACTATGAATATTTTAGAATTACAAAACGAAATCAAAACAAATGTACTAGCCAATTTTAGGGGGCAAGAATGCGAGACATGGCATTATACTTTAATTAGAGCCGTGCGCAAATATCTTGTTGAAAATGTGGGCAAATATTACGGCGCACAAATGAGCGCATATTATCCGCATACGGTTTTAATAACTTATAAAAATTGCACATTGTATAGTATGGACATTAAACGCAAGCGTTTTCAAGAGTTACGCCCAAGCTATAAAGCCCAATTTTACTATAACGATTTTATATACAACGAGAGCGAAAATAAAGAGCTTGCAGAACTTACGCAAGCAATAGACAAACGCCTTGCAGAGAGCGAGGCAAAAAAACAACTATTAAAAGACCGTGCGACAAAAGTCTTTTTAGATGTAAAACAAGCATACGGCTTGACCGACTGGGAAACGCGCGAGCTATGCAAGCAAGCAGCTAGTATTTATTGAGGGGGTGCGATATGAAACTATCAAAAGAGGACATTCAAGCAATAGCTCAGGAAATGCACAACCTAAACAAGGCAGACCAAAACAAGCAAGGCGCGAGCGCATGCGCGAGTAATGCGGGCGCAAAAATTGAGAATGATCAACCTAGCCAAAAACGCAAAAAACAAGAGGGGGCAAAAAACGAAGCAACGCCGAAAAACCTAGCAACCGTGGGACTTTTGATATTCTGGGGGGTTGTCTTTGTGGTTCTTCTGGTTAAGCTCTGGGCGTACATCTAGCGCAATATTTGAGAAACTAAAAAGCGCAATTTTTGAGATGTTTTTGGGGGGGTGTAAAAAGCCCCCGTTTTTTTTGTGGCAGACCTTGCAAAATGTACCAATAATAGGACACCACAACCAAACAAAAAGCAAACATTTGTTTATGTGTTTAACCGTTCAACATGTCCTAATTTTAAGACACCAAAACCAAACACCAACAACGCCCCAGATTTTGGGCTGTTTAGTAGTAGTAAACTTTTGTATAGCATAGCTAAACACGCCGAGCCGATTTTACGCCCCTAGAACGCCACGAGATAAGGCGCACCGATAGATTACACCACGCACGAGTAAATAACGCCCGTACGCCCCTATTTTGAGGCGTGGACGACACACCACCACCAACCACCACACGAGCGAGCCAGCAAGCGCACACCCCCCTACCCCCCTAACGGGCGAGAAAAAAGTGGAGATATGCCATTTTTCCCTATGACTTGTTTCCCAAAAATCGACTAGCCACGAAATGACTTACACTCAACCCCCAACCCAAAAAACGGATCGTATCAAAATAACGCTCAACCTATTGATACACCACCCACCTAATTTTTAACTCCCAAAATAAAAAGGTACTATATTTTACAGCGTAAGCAACCCCCTCTTTAATAATTATAAAAGCATTCTCTTAAAATATTTATTATATATATTCTTTCTTTTTTGCTTCTTTTTTCGTTCTTGTCAAAATATGTCAAGTCACATGGCAAAAAATGTCAAGATAAGCGTTTTTCGACTTTCTTTCTTTTTCTTTCTTTTATATATTATAGTAGGCAAAAAATGTCAAGATAGCGCAAAATTATTCAAAATCACGCACAAAAAAATAGCCACGAGGGCTATTCTGTATATTCTAGTTGTAAACCATCTTCGCTTCCACGCTGTTTATAA
>Ga0310690_10005231_pt1 | contig 17760 bp, 18 predicted proteins | sample AusTroGonzalo_MG_2_FD_207661 | JGI IMG/M metagenome (GOLD analysis project Ga0310690, IMG submission 207661) | Bovine rumen microbial communities from tropical cattle in Woodstock, Queensland, Australia - Gonzalo_04 (v2) (version 2) | ecosystem: Host-associated > Mammals > Digestive system >...
ATCAAATCCTGAGATCCCGGTGAGGATGAGAATCTTCCCGAGCTACAACAAGGATTGCCGGGCTGCGACAAAATTTCGGAGATGAGACAAGGTCCCCTACTCCGGATTGATGAAAGAGTTAACAAACAAAGACAAAAACAAACCCATGTCTAGAACAAATTTCGAACAGTTGCTTGATGCAGGCGCACACTTCGGACACCTTGCCCGCAAGTGGAACCCCAAGATGGCCCCGTACATCTTCATCGAAAGAAACGGCATCCACATCATCGACCTGCACAAGACCGTCGTCAAGATTGACGAGGCAGCCGAGTTCCTTAAGGATATGGCCCGCAGCGGCCGCAAGGTTCTCTTTGTTGCCACCAAGAAACAGGCTAAGGAAGTAGTCGCCGAAAAGGCCGCTTCCGTGAATATGCCTTCCGTGACCGAGCGCTGGCCGGGCGGTATGCTTACCAACTTCCCCACCATCCGCAAGGCGGTCAAGAAAATGAATACCATCGACAAAATGAAGGAAGATGGCACCTTCGAGAAGCTCGCAAAGCGTGAGCGCCTCCAGGTGGAGCGTCAGCGTGCCAAGCTGGAGAAGAACCTCGGTTCCATCCGCGACATGTCCCGCCTTCCTTCCGCTCTCTTCGTAGTGGACGTACAGAAAGAGGCCAACGCCGTTAAGGAAGCCGCCCGTCTGAACATCCCGGTTATCGCCATGGTTGACACTTGTTGCGATCCCACCCCGATTGATTATGTGATTCCGGCAAATGACGACGCTACGAAGTCCATCGAGCTCATCATGGATGTGATGTGCCAGGCTATCGAAGAAGGCCTGAACGAGCGCAAGCTTGAGAAGGAAAAGGAAGCCGATACCGAGGTCGTTGAGACCGAGGCCGCTCCCGCTCCCGCCAAGAAGCTCCGTTCCCGCCGCGCCCCCAAGGCCGAAGCCGCTGAAGCCCCTGTGGAAGAAGCTCCCGCCGCCGAACCCGCACCCGCTGCAGAGCCGGTAGCCGCCGAAGCTCCCGCCAAGAAGGCCGCCCCCAAGGCCCCCAAGGCCGAAAAGGCAGAGAAGGCTGAAACCGCTGAAAAAGAGTAATAACCGTTTAAAAAGCAAGAAACTATGGCTGTCTCTTTAGCAGATATCAAGAAACTGCGCGACATGACCAGCGCCGGCATGATGGATTGCAAGAAGGCCCTCGAAGAGGCCGAAGGCGATTTCAAGCGTGCCGTTGAAATCCTTCGCGAGAAGGGTAAGTCCACCCTTGCCAAGCGCGGTGACAACGAAACCACCCAGGGTGCGGTTCTCAGCCGCATCAACGGTGGAAAGGCTGTCCTCGTGTGCCTGGGCTGCGAGACCGATTTCGTGGCGGCTACGCCCGATTTCAAGAAGCTCGCCGGTTCCATCGCAGACGCCGCCATCGCCCAGTTCCCCGCAGACCTTGAGGCTCTGAAGGCCGTGAAGGGTGCAGACGGTTATTCCCTGGACGAAGACATCACCAACCAGGCCGGCAAAACCGGTGAAAAGCACGTTCTGGCTTATTACGGCGCCCTCGAGGCCCCGTTTGTGAGCGAATATGTGCACTTCAACGGCAAGCTGGGTGCCATCGTGGCTTTCAGCAAGGTGGTTCCCGCCGATATCGCCCGCGGTATCGCCATGCAGGTTGCTTCCATGAACCCGGTTGCTGTGGATCCCGCTTCCGTCCCGGCCGATGTCCTGGAGTCCGAAAGGACCGTGGCCATCCAGAAGACCAAGGACGAGCAGGTGCAGAAGGCTGTGGACAATGCCCTCAAGAAGGCCGGCATCAACCCCGCCCACGTGGACAGTGAAGACCACATCGAGTCCAATACCGCCAAGGGCTGGCTCACTCCCGAGCAGGCTCAGCAGGCCCGTGACATCATCGCCAAGGTAAGCGCCGAAACGCTTGCCACCCTCGCCCAGAAGGAGCAGATGATCAACGGTATCGTCAACGGCCGTATCCAGAAGTTCCTGAAGGAAAGCACCCTCATGGAGCAGGAATACCAGCTGTCCGACGACAAGCTCACCGTAGCCGCCGCCCTCAAGGCCGTGGATGCAGAGGCCAAGGTGATTGCCTTCAAGCGCTTCTCCCTCGCAGACTAATCCCAAGTCGAAAGGTTAAACAATAGCGGTGACCCTCCGGGGCCACCGCTTGTTTTTTGGAGGATTCTCTTGTTTTTATGAAAGAAATGATATAACTTTGCAAAAAGTGATATCATCATTATGGAAACAGCAAGGGTAAGCACCATCATCCGCCTCAGGCCAGATGTAATGGCCCAGGCAAAACGCCGGGCAAAAAAGGAGAAACTGTCCTTTAATGCGTATGTAGAAAAGGTCCTGGACCGTGAAACCAGGCTGGAATGGCCCGTCCTGCCGCCGGACTATAAAGTGTCGGAAGAGATTCTCCAGATGAGCGGGTGCATTCCCGCAGACTGGAAGCCGTCAAAAGAAGAATTGGAGAATGATCCCCGTTTAGCACATATTTGGGAGGAGTGTGGATATGAAGATTAAGGCTTTTCTGGACACCAATGTCCTGATGGATATCCTGCAGAAAGGACGTCCCTCCTCGGAATGTTCATCTGTCATCCTTCAGGCGGTTTATGACAACAGAATAGAGGCTGTCATCACTTCACAGAGTATCATAGATGCTTCTTACTTGGCATTTAAAGCCGGTGGAGGTCCCCTCTTTCTTGAAACGCTCAAAAAATGGATTTATAACATCAATACAGACCAGATAGATACATTTGACATTCTTTGGGCCATCCGTCACTATTCCGGAGACTTTGAGGACGATGCGCAGGTGTCGCGTGCCCTGGAGACGTTCTGTGATGTATTCATAACCGGAGACAAAAACCTCCGGAACAAGTACAAAGGCAAATATGATCACCTCCTGTTCATGAGCCCGGAAGAGTTCGTGGCCATCATGAAGGGAGAAGTACCTCCGCCGGCTCCGGCACAAATCAAAGAATCAATCGAGTAATTGGGGGGCCTTTTCGGCAAGAATGTGTATCTTTGCATTTGCAATGACGCTATTCCTGACCGGCAGTCCCACCCGTTACGGGGAAGACCATTTCACGGAGGACAACGGTTTCCTGGCCGATGTCAAGGCTGCGCTCGCGGAGGTAACCGGCGGCGGAAGGCCCCGGATCCTGCTGGTGAGCGCCGCCCCGGACGACCGGGGGTTCACGGACTCGGTGAAAAAGGGAATGACCAGTTGCATCCGGAAGTCCGGCATCCACCCCGCCTCGGTGGTAATGCTGGACCGCCGGAATGCCGCCAAGGTAAAAGAGCTTCTGGCCCAAGCTGATTGGCTCATCCTCTGCGGCGGGCACGTGCCCACCCAGAACCGGTTCCTGCACCAACTGCACCTGAAAGAGTTGTTGCAGGGCTTCCAGGGGGTGATTATGGGTTGCAGCGCCGGTTCCATGAACTGCGCCACGCGGGTGTATTCGCATCCGGAGCTCACGGGAGAATCGGCAGACCCGGAATACAACCACTGGCTGGAGGGCCTGGGCCTTACGGACATCAACCTGGTGCCCCATTACGAGCAGGTGCGTTACGTTCAGCTGGACGGAAAGCCCCTGTTCGAGAGTGTCATCTTTCCGGAAAGCTGGAACCACCGCTTCTATACGTTCCGGGACGGCGGTTACATCCGCTGCAAAGACGGCCGCAGTGAGCTCCGGGGAGAGGCCTGGGAGATAACCCAGGGCGGCATGCGTCACCTTACGCTTGAAAATCAAACCTATGTGTTTATGAACTTAATATTCATTTCCCCCCATTTCCCGCAGACGTACTGGCATTTCTGCGCCGGCGCCAAGCGGAACGGCGTAAACGTGCTGGCCATAGCCGACACGGATTACTGGAGCCTCCCGCAGGAGCTCCGGGACAGCGTTACCGACTATTATCAGGTGCACAACCTGGAGAATTACGACGAAGTTTACAGGGCCGTGGCCTGGTATGCCCACAAGTGGGGCAAGATAGACTGGATAGAGTCCAACAACGAGTACTGGCTGGAGCAGGACGCCCGCCTGCGCACAGACTTCAACGTAACCAGCGGCATCAAGAGCGACTTCGTGGCCGCCATCCGGAACAAATCCGAGATGAAGAAATATTACGCCCTGGGCGGCATCCCCACCGCCCGGCAGATCAAGGGCTCGGAAGGTGAGGCCAGGGTGAAAGCCTTTGTGAAGAAAACCGGCTATCCCGTCATCGCCAAGCCGGACAGCGGCATGGGCGCCAGCGGCACCACCAAGGTTCACAATGCCGATGAACTGGACGCCTGGTTCGCCGCCCATCCGGAAAACTTCGGCCTGTATGTGATAGAAGAATTCATCACCGGCCTGCTGGTGAGCTACGACGCCATCTACAACGCCAAGGGTGAACCCATCTTCGAGAACAACACCATCTTCCCCACGCCCGTCATGGAGATAGTGCACAACAACCTGGACACCTGCTACTGGACCAACAAGACGGTGCCGGCCAAGCTCGCCGCCATCGGCCGCCGCACGGTGAAGGCCTTCGGCATCAAGAGCCGCTTTGTGCACCTGGAGTTCTTCCAGCTGGACAGGGACCGCGAAGGTCTGGGCAAGAAGGGAGACTATGTGGGCCTGGAAGTGAACATGCGCCCGCCGGGAGGCTACACCCCGGACATGATGAACTTTGCCCACTCCACGGACGTGTATCAGATCTGGGCCGATATGGTGGCCTTTGACGAGTGCCGCAAGCCCCAGGGAGAGCAGTACTACTGCGCCTACGCCGCCCGTCGCGACGGAAAGTCCTACAAGCACTCCCACGAGGAAATCTGGAACCGTTACGGCTCTGCCATCTGCATGGCAGACCGTGTTCCGGACGCCTTGTCGGACGACTTGGGAAACTACGCCTTCATGGTCCGTCTGCAGGACAAAAAAGAAATAGACCCGTTCTTCCAGTTTGTGACGGAATAGGATTGGTGCAAACCAACTTGTTATCTGCAAAGAATTCGTTAACTTTGTAGATACTGAAACCAATAAGCAATATGCCAAACAGCACAGGGCACATAGCCCAGGTCGTGGGGCCTGTGGTGGATGTGCATTTCGATATCCTGCAGCGCAGTGCCCAGAATATCCTGCCCCGTATAGACGATGCCCTTATGGTGAAACGCCCGGATGGTCGCACCCTTGTCCTGGAAGTGCAGCAGCACATCGGAGAGGATACGGTCCGGTGCGTGGCCATGGATTCCACGGACGGGCTCCGGAGGGGCCTGGAGGTGGAGAATACCTATCGGCCCATTTCCATGCCGGTAGGCACCCAAATCCGCGGCCGCGTGATGAACGTGACGGGAGACGCCATAGACGGCATGCCGGAACTGGACCGTCTGGAAACCCTGCCCATTCACCGGGACCCTCCCAAGTTCGAGGAACTGACCACCAGTCAGGAGGTTCTGTTCACCGGTATCAAGGTCATAGACCTGCTGGAACCATATCTGAAAGGCGGCAAGATTGGCCTTTTCGGCGGTGCCGGCGTGGGCAAGACGGTGCTCATCAAGGAACTCATCAACAATATCGCCAAGGCGCACAACGGTTTCTCCGTGTTTGCCGGCGTGGGAGAACGTACCCGGGAGGGTAACGACCTCCTCCGGGAAATGATCGAATCCAAGGTTATCAAGTACGGAGAAGACTTTGAGAAGGCCATGGAAGAGGGCAAGTGGGACCTTTCCCTGGTGGACCCGAAAGAGCTGGAGAAGAGCCAGGTTTCCATGGTGTTCGGCCAGATGAACGAACCTCCGGGAGCCCGTGCCTCCGTGGCCCTGAGCGGCCTTACCCTGGCCGAGAGCTTCCGCGATTCCAAGAATGCTGATGAGCCCAAGGACATCCTCCTTTTCATAGACAATATCTTCCGTTTCACCCAGGCCGGCTCGGAGGTTTCCGCCCTTCTTGGCCGAATGCCTTCGGCTGTGGGTTACCAGCCCACCCTGGCCACGGAAATGGGTAAGATGCAGGAGCGTATCACCTCCACCAAGAACGGCTCCATTACCTCTGTTCAGGCGGTATATGTGCCGGCCGACGACCTTACGGACCCGGCCCCGGCCACCACGTTCGCCCACCTGGATGCCACCACGGTGCTCAGCCGTAAAATCACGTCCCTGGGCATTTATCCGGCGGTGGACCCGCTGGAATCCACCTCCCGCATCCTGGACCCGAACATCGTGGGGAACGCTCATTACGACACCGCCCAGCGCGTGAAGCAGATTCTCCAGCGCAACCAGGAGCTGCAGGACATCATTGCCATCCTGGGCATGGACGAACTCTCGGATGAAGACAAAACCACCGTGAACCGCGCCCGCCGCGTGCAGCGCTTCCTGTCCCAGCCGTTCCATGTGGCCGGCCAGTTCACCGGAGTGCCGGGCGTAATGGTTTCCATCGAAGACACCATCAAGGGCTTCAATATGATTCTGGACGGAGAAGTGGATTACCTTCCGGAACAGGCCTTCCTGAACGTGGGCACCATCGATGACGCCATCGCCAAGGGAGAAAAGATCCTGGCTGCAGCAAAGTGAGTATAGCCTTGCATATCATTACCCCGGAAGGGACGGTGGTGGAGAAGGCCGTTTCGGCCGTTACGCTGCCGGGTATCCAGGGCCCGTTCATGGTGCTCAAGGACCATGCTGCGCTCATCACCGCCCTGGAGAAAGGGGATATCGTGTATCGGGCCGATGAGAAGGAAGAGCGCCTTTCCATTGCCGAAGGCTTTGTGGAAGTGCGGGACAACAAGGTGGTCTGCTGTGTGGAGCTATGATCCTGACGCTTCTCATATCGTTTCTGATGACAACCGTCACGCCGGACCCTGACGAGGTGGCCGAGAAGGCCACCCTGTCGGAGAAGGCCGATCTGGCCGGCAATGACACCGGCGTCGATGTCCCGTCCATCATCTTCGGGCATATCGGAGACGAATATGAGTGGCATATTACGGATTGGAAAGGCAAGGCCATTGCCGTTCCGCTTCCCTGTATCGTCATAGAAAACGGCGTTCACGTATTCACGATGCACCGTGCGGAGGAAAGCGGGTACACCCTGAACGAAGACGGCAAACTGGTGAACGCCGTTACCGGAAAGCGGCCGCTGGACCTTTCCATCACCAAGAACGTCCTGGCCATCCTGTTCTCCAGCCTGCTGCTGCTGGTTGTCATCCTGCTCACGGCCCGGTGGTACAAAACGCATGATTCCCTGGAAGAGGCCCCCACGGGCCTTGCGGCGGCCGTGGAACCGCTCCTGATGATTCCATACAATATGGCCCGGGAGAATATCGGCCAGGACTATAAGCGCTATGCGCCCTATCTATGCATGGCGTTCCTTTGGATCCTGCTCAACAACTTCCTGGGAATCATTCCTTTCTTCCCGTGTGGAGCCAATCTCACGGGCAATATTGCCATCACCCTGTTTCTGGCCCTGTGCACGTTCTTTACGGTGAATCTCACAGGTACCAGGCATTACTACAAAGAGATTTTTGCCCCGGAGGTGCCGGGGTTCCTGAAACCCATCATGCCGGTTATCGAGGTGTTCAGCGCCCTCATGAAGCCGGTGTCCCTTACCATCCGTCTGTTTGCCAATATGCTGGCGGGCCACATCATGATCCTGAGTATGGTGTGCATCATCTTCATCGTGGCCAAGTACGGTCCGCTGCTCTCCGGCGGCATGACGGTCGTGAGCGTGCTCTTCGGCGTGTTCCTGGACGCGCTGGAATGCCTGGTGGCCTTCATCCAGGCCTATGTGTTTACCATGCTCAGTTCCATCTATATTGGATTGGCCCGGGCGCGGGAAGATTAAAACAACTTTAAAATCACAATATTATGTTACTTGTTACCATGATTCTGCAAGCCGCGGCCGGTGCCGCCCTTGGCAAAGTGGGTGCGGCCATCGGAGCCGCCATCGCCGCCCTGGCCGGTGCCATCGGCATTGGTAAAATCGGCAAGTCCACCATGGAGGCCATCGCCCGTCAGCCGGAAAGTGCCGGCAACCTGCGTACGGCCATGATTATCGCCGCCGGTATGGTGGAGGGCGCCGCCCTGTTCGCCATCATCGTCTGCCTCCTGGTTGTCTTACTGAAGTAACCCATGAGCTTAGTAACGCCAGATTTCGGCCTTCTTTTCTGGATGGTCGTCATCTTCGGCCTTGTGTTTTTCCTGCTGGCCAAGTTCGGTTTTCCGATCATCGGCAAAAGCGTGGAAAACCGCAGCGCCAAGATAGCGCAGTCCTTGAAAGATGCCGATGAATTGGAACGGAAAATGGCCGCCTGGACCCAGGAACACGCCCACATGATGGAGCAGACCCGGAAAGAGCAGGCCGCCATCCTGAAGGAAGCCGCCGAGGCCAAGGCCCGCATCGTGGCCGAAGCCAAGGAGGAAGCCCGGGACGAAGCCGGCAAAATCCTGGCCCAGGCCCGTACGGAAATAGCGGCCGAAAAGGAGAGCGCTCTCCGGGATGTCCGCAAGGAAGTAGCCCTCCTGAGTGTTCAGGTGGCCGAAAAGATCCTTCGGCACGAACTGCAGGAAGAGGGCAACCAGCGGGCGTTCATCGATTCGCTGATAGACGAAGCCGGTCAGAAAGAGGTTCGCTCATGAACCGGAGCATTATCATCACGCGCTATGCGCGCTCACTGGTGAAGCTGGTCCTGGAGACCGGCAACGGCGCCATTGTGACGTCGGAGGCCGAGAACCTGGTCCAGGCCATCCGCCAGATGAGCGACTTGAAGCGGATGGTAACGGCGGCCGACGACGTGGTGTCGCCCTTCGAGAAGAAGAAACTGCTTCAGGGTGCCCTGGGCAACCGGATGTCCCCGGAACTGAGCCGGTTCCTCACGCTCTTGAACCAGAATGGACGGATGGAGCTGGTAGAGGAAATCCTCCGGGACTTTGTGAACATGTATTATCGCGGCAACGGAATCCGCCGGGCCCATCTGACCTCGGTGTCAGAGCCTTCGGAACGCTTGCTGCAACGCCTGAAAGACCTGGTCCGGCAGAAGACCGGGGACGACGTAATCATCGAGGTGGAAGTGGACCCGTCCCTGATTGGCGGGTTTGTCTTCGACCTGGACGAGTATCTCCTGGACGCCAGCGTGAAACACCAGCTGGACCAGATCCGGGAACAATTTGTAGAACGCAACAGAAGAATTATTTAAATGGCAACGACACTCAAACCCAGCGAAGTGAGCGACATCCTGCTCGGTCAGCTCAGGGATATGAAAAACGACCTCCAGTTCGAGGAAATCGGCAAAGCCCTGCAAGTGAGCGACGGTGTGGTGCGCATCTATGGCCTGGACCATGCGGAAGCCGGCGAACTGCTGGACTGCGGGAGCGGGGTGATGGCCGTGGTGATGAACCTGGAGACAGACAACGTGGGCGCCGTGCTCATGGGTCCCACCGACCAGGTGAAAGAAGGGGCCGTGATCCGGCGCACCGGCCGGATTGCTTCCGTGGAGGTGAACGACAACCTCCTGGGACGGGTGATAGACCCGCTGGGCAATCCCCTGGACGGCCTGGGCGCGGTCAAGGGGGAAAAGGTGGAAATGCCCCTGGAGCGCAAGGCGCCCGGTGTTATCTACCGGGAGCCGGTGAGCGAGCCGCTGCAGACGGGCCTGAAGGCCATCGACGCCATGATTCCCATCGGCCGCGGGCAGCGCGAGCTCATCATCGGAGACCGCCAGACCGGCAAGACGGCCGTTGCCATAGACACCATCATCAACCAGCGGGCCGGGTATCTGGCCGGGGACCCGGTTTATTGCATATATGTGGCTATCGGCCAGAAGGGCAGTACGGTGGCATCCATCGTGGAAACCTTGCGGGAACACGGTGCCATGGACTACACCATTGTGGTGGCGGCCACGGCGGCAGACCCGGCGGCCCTTCAGTATTACGCTCCGTTTGCGGGGGCGGCCATCGGCGAGTATTTCCGCGATACGGGCCGGCACGCGCTGGTGGTGTACGACGACCTTTCCAAGCAGGCGGTGGCCTATCGGGAGGTATCCCTCATCCTGCGACGCCCCTCCGGCCGAGAAGCTTATCCGGGCGATATCTTCTACCTGCATTCCCGCCTCCTGGAACGGGCCGCCAAGATTATTTCCCAGCAGGAAGTGGCCGAGCGGATGAACGACCTTCCCGCCTCCCTGAAGGGCAAGGTGAAGGGCGGCGGTTCCCTTACGGCCCTTCCCCTTATCGAAACCCAGGCGGGAGATGTATCGGCCTATATTCCCACCAACGTGATTTCTATCACGGACGGCCAGATTTACCTGGAACAGAGCCTGTTCAACCAGGGTGTGAGGCCGGCCATCAACGTGGGCATCAGCGTTTCCCGCGTGGGTGGCAGCGCCCAGGTGAAGTCCATGAAAAAGGTGGCGGGAACCCTCAAGATAGACCAGGCGCAGTGGGCGGAACTGGAGTCCTTCTCCAAGTTCTCTTCGGACGTGGACAAGGTTACCGCAATGGCTTTGGACAAAGGCCGCAAGAACAACCAGCTCCTCATTCAGCCCCGCTACAAGCCCATGCCTGTGGGTGAGCAGGTGGCTGTCCTGTACTGCGGCACCCATGCCCTGATGCGGGACATCCCCGTGGCCCGTGTCCGGGAGTTCCAGGAGGCTTTCCTGGACCGGATTCGCGTCTCCCACAAGGCCGATGTCCTGGATCCCCTCGCCGCCGGCAAACTGACCGAAGAGATTGAAAAAGTGCTCACAGAAACCGCTGAGGCCGTGATTCTCAGCATGAAGTAAGGGGCCCATGCCAACGTTGAAGGAAATAAAGGGCCGGATTGGTTCGGTGCGGAGCACGCTGAAGATTACTTCGGCCATGAAGCTTGTGTCGTCGGCCAAACTGCGCAAGGCACAGGCCGCCATCGAGAACATGCTGCCGTACCAGTCCCAGTTGCAACGGCTGCTGGCCCTGTTGCCCCCGGCTCCGTCCACGTTTTGGGCCGAAATCATGGATGAAAGTGCCCAAAAGTCCGTTCCGTCCACGAATTCGGGCGAAAACGTGGATGCGATGACCAATACCGACCGGCAGTCCTCAACCGTGATTGTGGCCGTGGCGTCCAATTCCTCGCTCTGCGGCGGGTTCAACGCCAACGTCATAGCGCGGGTGAAAACCCTGCTCAAGGAGCATCCCGGAGCCACGGTGTATTCCATCGGCCGGAAGATGGCCGATGCCATGCGCAAGGCAGGCTACCCCTCGCCGGAAGACTTCTCCGCCTTGTCCGAGCATCCTGCCTACGCCCCCGCGGCGGAACTGGCCACCCGCCTGATGAAGGACTTCTTCGAAGGCCGGACGGACCGGGTGCTGCTGGTGTACAACCACTATGTCTCTTCCGCCAAACAGGTGCCCGTGGTGGAAACCTTCCTGCCGGCGGGGGAGATGCCCGGTCAGGCCGGGCATGACGGCGGTGGGCCTGCCGGGCATGACGCTCAGGCCGGGCATGACGGCAATGGGCCAACCGGGCATGACGGGGGCGCCACGCCCGTCCTTCCCGACCCGGACCGGGAAGCGGACTGCATCCTGGAGCCATCGGCAAAGGAAATCCTGAAGCGCCTGCTTCCCAAGACGGTGAAACTGAAGCTGTATACCGTGCTGCTGGACAGCGCCGCCGCGGAGCATGCTGCCCGTACCATCGCCATGCAGACGGCCACCGACAATGGCGAAGACCTGCTGGACGAACTCACGCTCCAGTACAACAAAGGCCGCCAGCAAAAGATTACCTCCGAGATCCTGGACCTGGCCGGCGGGCAGAACCAAGAATAATAGTATCTTTGCACCCGTTATGATTAAGGCTATCGTTTTTGACATGGGCGGGGTGCTCATAGACCTGGACCCGAAGGGCTGCATCCGTGCGTTTAAGGAAATCCTGGGCTTCGACCGCATTACGGAGCTTCTTGACCCGTTTCATCAGAAAGGCATTTACGGGGAAATGGAAGGCGGTCTTCTGACCACGGACGAGTTCCGTGCCGCCGTCCTGGCGGAATCCCGTCCCGGTTCCCGTCCGGAGGATGTGGACCGGTGCATGGATGCCATGATTTCGGGGATGGAACCCTATAAGGCAGACGTTCTGCGGGAACTCTCCCAAAAGTATCCCCTGTACCTGCTTTCCAACAACAACGAGATAGCTTACGCCCGCTTCCACAGAATCCTGGAAGGGTTGGGGCTGGACTGGCGCACCCTGTTCCGGGAAGAATTCTGTTCGTACCAGATGAAGATGCTGAAGCCGGAACCGGCCTTCTTCCGGGAAGCCGTTCGCCGGATAGGCCTGCCGCCGGAGGAAATCCTTTTCGTGGACGATTCCCCGGTGAATGTGGACGCCGCCCGCTCTGTGGGCATCAGCGCCGTGCTGGCCCCGCAGGGGGCCGATCTTCGGCAGCTGCTCTTGCCTCTCTTGTAGGAATTGCGTATTTTTGCTTCAGAGATGTCCCTGTACTCGCACTTCAGAATCAGCAAACCCGCTGCACAGCCGCTTCCCGAGGAAGAAGTGGACGCCGCCTACAAACGCTACCGCAAACGCACCTTCTGGGGCGTGACGGTGGCCTATACGCTGTACTATGTGTGCCGGATGACGCTGGGCGTGGTCAAGCAGCCGCTCATAGACGGCGGCATCCTGTCGGCCGGACAGCTGGGCCTCATCGGCTCCGCCTTCTACTTCGTATATGCGGTGGGTAAGTTCACCAACGGGTTCATTGCCGATTACTGCAACATCCGGCGGTTTATGGCCGCCGGGCTGGGGATATCGGCCCTCATCAATCTGGTGCTGGGGGTGTTGGGCCTGCTGTGCGGGCCTGTGGGCATCACGTCTCTGGTGATGATGCTCTCGTTCGCCATCCTCTGGGGCGTAAACGGCTGGATGCAGTCCATGGGCTCGCCGCCCGGAACCATCAGCCTGTCCCGCTGGTTCCCGCTGAAAACCCGCGGCACCATGTACAGCATCTTCAGTTCCACTCCGCAGCTGGGAAAGGCCGTCTCCATGATTGTGACGGGCTTTATCGTGGCAGCCGTGGGCTGGCAGTGGGGCTTCCTGGCCGCGGCCGCGGCGGGGGTCATCGGCACGTTGATAGCGCTGGTCTTTATCTCCGATACGCCGGAAAGCCGGGGCCTTCCGTCTGTGCAGGAACTCTCCGGAGAACCGCTTAAAACCCTGGACAAAAAGCCCACCAAGGAGCTCCAGAAATGGGTTTTCCGCCATCCGGGCATTTGGGTTATTGCCATTTCCACGGCATTTCTGTACATAACCCAGCATGCCGTGAGCGACTGGGGCGTGCTGTTCCTGCAAAAGCAGAAGACGTTCTCCCTGGAGCGGGCCACGCAGGTTATCGGCATAGCGGAGGTGTTTGGCGTAATAGGCAACCTCCTGGCCGGCTGGCTGTCGGATTATGTGTTCCGCGGAAGCCGGGTGCGGCCCGTTATCATTTCCGGAGTGCTGGCGGTGCTCTCCCTGGCGGGGTTCCTTTTCCTGGGTGGCAGTTACTGGGCCAACATTGCCTTCGTGGCGCTGTTCAGCATGGCCTTCAGCGTGGTGTTCTGCATTGTGGCGGGCCTGATGGCCCTGGACTTCGTGCCCCGCAAGGCCACCGGCGCAGCGCTGGGCATCGTGGGCATCTCCAGTTACGCCGCGGCAGGCGCCCAGTCCATCGTGAGCGGCTTCATGATCCAGGGCAATGCGGCCGGCGGGCTGTACAACTTCAAGCCGGTGTCTGTGTTCTGGATTATCGCCTGCCTGATAGCCTTCGTGCTGCCGGTTGTGGGTTGGAAGTATTTGAGACCGAAAGAATAAATAACCACATACAATGAAAAACATTCTGAGCCCCCTTGGCACGTTCAAGTTCTGGAAGGAACTGGTAATCATGACAGTGGCCATGTTCATAGCCGCCGGCGCCGTGCATTTCTTCCTGCTTCCCAGCAACTTGGTGATGGGTTCCATCACCGGTTTGTCCATGGTTCTGGCCAAACTGTTCGAGATGGCGGGCCTTGCCATCAAACTGTCCTGGATTGTCATCACCATCAATGCCGTTCTGCTCATCCTGGCCTGGTTCCTGATTGGCCATGAGTTCGGCGCCAAAACGGTGTACACGGCCCTCATCCTGGGTCCCATGCTGGACCTGTGGGCCAAGATTGTCCCCTATCAGAGTCTGATAGAGCCCGGGCAGACCACGGTCATGGGAGACGTCTGGTTCGACCTCCTGTGCTTTGTCCTCATCCTAAGCATTTCCCAGACCATCCTGTTCCACATCAACGCTTCAACCGGCGGGCTGGACATCCTGGCCAAAATCGTGAATAAATACCTGCATTTCGATATCGGCACTTCCGTAACGGTAGCCGGTGCCATCATCTGCTGCACGGCCTTCGCGGTGAATCCGTTCCGGATTGTGGTGATCGGCCTCATCGGCACGTGGATCAACGGCGTGGCCCTGGATTATTTCACGGCCGGCATCAACCGCCGCAAGCGCGTGTGCATCATATCCAAGGATTATGAAAAGATCCGGGAATACATTATCAAGGACCTTTCCCGCGGCTGCTCCCTGTACGAAGTGACGGGCGGCTACAGTGGGGAAAAGTCCATGGAAATCCAGGTTCTCCTGACCAAGGACGAATTCGCCAAACTCATGGAATACCTGAAAGTGAATGACTTACACAGTTTCATCACCGCCGGCAACGTGAGCGAGGTCTATGGCCTCTGGAACGAAAAAACCAAAAATAAACTCATCTGATGTCCGGTTTGGCACGGTATTGGAATTAAGGGGTATCAGACATAAATATTGATACCTTACATACAACAAAACCCGCCGCCAATTGGGAAATTCGCGAGCGGGTTTTTTAATGCGTCTTCTGTTTTACTTCACCGGAGTAAGCCGATAGGTGACCACATCGTGCGAGGGAACCAGAACGGTGGTTTTGGCACCGACCGTCTGGCCGCGCTTCTTACCTTTTGCACGGGTGTTGAAAGGCTTCACGGAAGCGTTCCAGAGATCCTTTGCCTGATAGTTGGTTTCGGAGAAGGACGGGCTGCGGCCGCTGAGCTGGTCCGTAAAGTCCAGGGACTCCCAGTCCAGTTCCACGGTTGTGTCTTCGGGGCCTGCGTTCAGCAGGCAGAAAGCCCAGGCACCGTCGGAGAGCGGCTTGAACCAGTACTGCAGGTCCCCTTCTTTCTTCAGGCGCAGGCCCTGGATGCCCAGAGGGTCCTGGTCGATGGCAATCACCTCCCGGTTGGTGATGATGGCCAGGGTTTCTTCGGTCATGTTGGTGAGGTCGTTACCCAGGATGAGCGGGGCCGCCATCATGCACCAGAGGGTGAAGTGGGCGCGGTCTTCGGAAACCGTCATGCCGTTGCCCACCTCCAGCATATCCGGGTCGTTCCAATGGCCCGGACCGGCATAGGCGCGCAGCGGCTCATTCTGGTCCAGGATATCCAGCACGCTCTGCGGGCGCCAGCGCGGCCGGCCGTTCTCGTCGTAAGTGACGGGCACGGGGAGGAAGTGTACGCCGATATCTCCGGTGGTGCGCCAGGAATGGCCGATATCGGCCGCCCATTCCCAGGGCTTGTTGGAGCCCCACTCACAGATGCTGAACAGGATGGGCCTTCCCGCCGCCCGGAGGGCGCTGCGCATGAGGGTATAGGCGCCGATGGGATTGATGTCTTTGGTATAGCACCAGTCGTACTTGAGGTAGTCCACACCCCAGAGTGCATAGGTGAAGGCGTCCTGGTACTCATGGCCCAGGCTGCCGGCATAGCAGGCGCAGGTGTTGGTGCCGGCGTCGCTGTAAATGCCCAGTTTGAGGCCGTGCTCGTGCATATAATCGGCCAGGGCCTTGATTCCGGAAGGGAACTTCTCCCGGTCTTCGTGGATAAAACCTTGGGCGTCCCGTTCTCCGTGCCAGCCGTCGTCCAGGTTCAGGTACACATAGCCGGCATCTACCAGGCCCAGTTCCACCATTTTATCGGCCGTGGCCTTGATCAAGTCTTCGTTGATGTTGGTGGCGAATTTGTTCCAGGAATTCCACCCCATCTGCGGGGTTTCGGCAATGCCCTCCCATTTGGGGAGCGGTGCGTCTGGCCGGCGGGGGTTCTGGGCAAAAACGGCGGAAACAGCCAGGAGGCTAAGGAGAAGAAGGAGTGTCTTTTTCATAATGGTTATCCGTTACAGTGATGGATACAAAGATAACCTTTCTTCCGCAATTCGGCAAAAATGTGTATCTTAGCAGAAAAGAAAGACTGACCGCATGAAACCCTACATTCAAGAGAACAAGGAACGCTTTTTCCAGGAACTCTTTTCCCTGCTGCGCATACCTTCCGTAAGCGCCAAGCCGGAGCATAAGGCCGATATGTACCGCTGCGCCAACCGCCTGGTGGAACTGCTGCTGGAGGCCGGGGCAGACGAAGCCCGCGTGTGCGAAACGGCCGGGCATCCGGTGGTGTACGGCTGCAAGGATATCGGCGCGGAAAAGACGGTGCTGGTGTACGGGCATTACGACGTCCAGCCCCCGGAGCCGCTGGAGAAATGGCGCACGGACCCGTTTGAACCCGTCCTTGCAAAAGACCCTGCCACAGGGGAGGAAGCCATCTACGCCCGCGGCGCCAACGACGACAAGGGGCAGCTGTTCATGCACCTGAAAGCCTTCGAGTACCTGCTCCGCAAGGGCCTCCTTAGGCATAACGTCAAGTTCCTCTTCGAGGGAGAGGAGGAAATCGGCAGCAGCTCCCTTCCCGCCTGGGTAGAGGCCAACAAGGAGCTCCTGAAGGCCGATGTCATTCTGGTCTCGGACACCACCATGATTTCGGAGAAGGTGCCGTCCATCAACTGCGGCATGCGCGGCCTGGCATATCTGGAAGTCACGGTAACAGGCCCCAACAAGGACCTTCATTCCGGCCATTACGGCGGTGCGGTGGCCAATCCCATCAACGTGCTTTGCAGTCTGATCGCCTCCCTGCAGGATGCCGACGGCCGCATCACCATCCCGGGGTTCTACAATTCCGTGGTGGAGCTTTCGGCCGAAGACCGGGCGCTTCTGAACCGTGCGCCGTTCGATTTGGAAGAGTACAAGAACTTCCTGGATATCAAGGAGGTAAAGGGAGAGAAGGGATATACCACGCTGGAGCGAACGGGCATCCGGCCCAGTCTGGACGTATGCGGCATCTGGGGCGGTTACACCGGCACGGGCGCCAAAACGGTGCTGCCCTCCACGGCCCACGCCAAAATCTCCATGCGGCTGGTGCCCAACCAGACCGGAGCGGAGATTACGCGGCTGTTCACAGAGCATTTCCTGTCAATAGCTCCGCCGTACGTGAAGGTTTCCGTGTCCCCTTGCGAGGGAGGAGACGGATTCCTCATCCCCATCAGTTCTCCGGCCTATCAGGCGGCTTCCAGGGCCATGGCAGAAGTCTATGGCGTAGAGCCGGTTCCGGCCCGCGGCGGCGGCTCCATTGCCGTCCTGGCCAACATGCAGCGCATCCTGGGTATAGACCCGCTCCTGATGGGCTTCGGCCTGGAACGGGACACCATCCATTCCCCCAACGAGAGTTACTTGCTTCGGCAGCTCTTTGCCGGCATGGAATCCATCGCCCTTTTCTATCAATACTGGTAAACGCTTATGAAACCTTACATCCTTGCAATGGCACTTCTGCTCATGCCCTTCGAAATGGGGGCCCAGCATATTTGTGCTCACCGGGGCTTCTGGAAGAATGCAGAGGCCGGGAAAACCCAAAACTCCATAGCATCCCTTAGGCTGGCGCAGGAGAACGGCTTTTGGGGCAGCGAATTCG
>Ga0310690_10005232_pt1 | contig 17757 bp, 10 predicted proteins | sample AusTroGonzalo_MG_2_FD_207661 | JGI IMG/M metagenome (GOLD analysis project Ga0310690, IMG submission 207661) | Bovine rumen microbial communities from tropical cattle in Woodstock, Queensland, Australia - Gonzalo_04 (v2) (version 2) | ecosystem: Host-associated > Mammals > Digestive system >...
CGCTGTCAAGCGGATGAACTGGATCATCACCGACTGGTACCGGACGCAGCGATACTACGACAGCGGCAGCTGGCGGGCGACCTGGAGAGGAGAAGGCGGCGGGGTGCTGCTGAACCAGTGCCCCCACCAGCTGGACCTGCTGATCTGGCTTTGCGGCATGCCGAGCGCGGTGACCGCCGAATGCCGGGAGGGAAAATGGCACCATATTGAAGTCGAAGACGACGTGACAGCCGCGCTGGAATTCCCGAACGGGGCTACGGGCGTGTTTGTCGCGTCCACCGGGGACCTTCCCGGAACCAACCGGCTGGAGATCGATCTCGAAAGGGGAAAGATCGTATGCGAGGACGGCGCGGTGCGGGTCTGGCGGATGAGCGTCAACGAGCGGGAAATCTGCTTTGAAAGCGACGATCCCTGGTATCAGGAGGAGCCGGAAGTTTATCAGCTGGAAACAGACGGGGAAAACCCGCAGCACGCGGGGGTGATCAACGCGTTTGCGGCGCACCTGCTTCGCGGGGATAAGCTGATCGCGGAGGCGGAAGACGGGCTGCGGGCGCTGGAGCTTTCCAACGCGATCCATCTTTCCGGCTGGACCGGAAAGCGGGTGGAGATTCCGGCTGACCGCGAAGCATTCAACCGGGAGCTGGAGAAGCGGATTGCGGCTTCGCAGGTTCGCACCGAAGGCTACATTACCTATGACACGGACCACAGCCGCAGCGGCAGCCGGATCAAATAACCGGCAGGCGGAAAAAACGGCCGCCGGATACAAGGACCGGATTGTTCCGAATTTGTTCTTTGTATCCGTTTCCGATTGACACGGACGCCGAGGTGCTATAGATTGTTTCAGTATCCGTCTGAAAGTTTTTTGACGAGGGTGTCACGGGAATCAGCAAGGGAGCTCTTCCGGATGGAGAGGGCTCTCTTTTTGATATCAAAGAACGAATGGGGAGGAAACACACATGAAAAAAGCGCTTTCAGTTCTTATCGCAATGGTTCTGGTTCTCTGCCTGAGCGGGCTTGCGGCCGCGGAAGGAACCACTTATCACATCGGCATCTGCCAGCTGGTGCAGCATGTTGCGCTGGACGCGGCGACCCAGGGCTTCCAGGACGCCCTGAAGGAGAAGCTGGGCGAGACGGTGGTTTTTGACCTGCAGAACGCTTCCGGCGACACCAATACCTGTTCCACGATCATGAACGGCTTTGTTTCCAACAACGTGGATCTGATCATGGCGAACGCCACGCCGGCGCTGCAGGCGGCGGTTGCGGCCACCGGAGACATTCCGATCCTCGGAACTTCCGTTACCGACTACGCGACGGCCCTCGATATCAGCGACTGGACCGGGGCCACCGGCATCAATGTTTCCGGCACCTCCGACCTGGCTCCGCTGGACCAGCAGGCGGCCATGCTGCACGAGCTGTTCCCGGAAGCAACAAAGATCGGCCTGCTTTACTGCTCCGCGGAGCCCAACAGCAAATATCAGGTGGACGTGATCAAGGGCTATCTGGAAGCATACGGCTGCACCTGCACGGAATACACGTTTGCGGACAGCAACGACGTTGCTTCCGTCGCCCAGAACGCCTGCGACGGCAGCGAAGTGATCTATATCCCCACGGACAACACGGCGGCCTCCTGCACGGAAGCGATCCGGAACGTTGTGGAACCTGCCGGGATTCCGGCCGTTGCCGGCGAAGAAGGCCTCTGCAAGGGGTGCGGCGTGGCCACGCTGTCCATCAGCTACTACGACCTTGGATATGCGACGGGCGAAATGGCCTATGAAGTGCTGGTGAACGGCGCGGATGCCGCCACCATGGAAATCCGGTTTGCCCCGAACGTCACGAAGGAATACAACGCGGAACTGTGCGAAGTACTGGGCGTGAGCATTCCCGAAGGCTATGCCGCGATCGAATAAAAAGGGGAAAGAAACATGAATCCGGCTTCTTTGCTGAACGCGCTTCCCGGAGCGGTTGCGCAGGGCCTGATCTGGGGCATTATGTCCATCGGCGTTTACATCACGTACAAGGTTCTGGATCTGGCGGATTTGACGGTGGATGGAAGCATGGCCACCGGCGGCGCCGTCTGCGTGATGCTGATGCTGAACGGCTGGAACGTCTGGCTGGCGCTGCTGTGCGCGATTGTCGCGGGAATGCTGGCGGGATTTCTGACCGGCGTTTTCCATACGGTGATGGGCATTCCGGCGATCCTTGCCGGTATTCTGACCCAGCTGTCCCTTTATTCCCTGAACCTGGCCGTGATGGATTTCAAGGCCAATCAGGGCATCAATGTTACAAAATACCCGCTGATTGTGAGCCAGCGGAACGTCCGCACGCTGAGCATCGACAATCCGATCTTTATCACGCTGATTTTCCTGGCGGTGCTGATCGGCATCCTGTACTGGTTCTTCGGAACGGAGACGGGTTGCTCCCTGCGGGCCACGGGCGCGAACGAAGCCATGGCCCGGGCCCAGGGAATCAACACGAAGAAAGCAAAAATCCTCGGACTGATGCTTTCCAACGGAATCGTTGCGCTGGCCTCCGTGCTGCTGGCCCACTATCAGGGATTTGTCGACGTCAACATGGGCCGCGGCGCCATCGTGATCGGCCTGGCGGCGGTTATCATCAGCGAAGTGCTGTTCGGAAAGCTGTTCCGGAATTTCGCGCTGAAACTGATTGCGGTTGCGATCGGGGCCGTACTGTATTTCATCGTGATCCAGGTCGTGCTGTGGCTGGGGCTGAACACCAACCTGCTGAAACTGCTTTCCGCGCTGATTGTTGCCGTCTTCCTTGCGATTCCCTACTGGAAGACCCATCTTTCCGCAAAGCACCCGGCCAAAGGGGGTCAGACGCATGCTTGACATTCAGAACGTGACGAAGACCTTCAACGCAAAAACCGTGAACGAACGGGTGGCGCTGAACAACATCAGCCTGCATCTGGACGACGAGGATTTTGTTACGGTGATCGGCGGAAACGGAGCGGGCAAATCGACGCTGCTGAACGCCATCGCCGGCGTTTGGCCGGTTGACAGCGGAAACATCGTGGTGGACGGGACGGACCTTACCGGGATAGCGGAATACAAAAGGGCTGCGCTGCTGGGACGGGTTTTTCAGGACCCGATGATGGGCACGGCGGCCACCATGCAGATTGAAGAAAACCTGGCGCTTGCGGCCAGACGCGGCAAAAAGCGGACGCTGAAGGCCGGAATCACGAAGGAGGAACGGGCGCTTTTCCGGGACCGCCTTGCCGAACTGGGCCTTGGACTGGAAAACCGGATGACCGCGAAGGTCGGCCTTCTTTCCGGCGGACAGCGGCAGGCGCTGACACTGCTGATGGCCACGCTGAACAAACCGAAACTGCTGCTGCTGGACGAACACACGGCGGCGCTGGACCCGCGGACGGCGGCCAAGGTGCTGGAGCTTTCCGAGAAGATCATCCGGGAAAACCATCTGATGACCCTGATGGTGACGCACAACATGAAGGACGCCATCCGCTACGGCAACCGCCTGATTATGATGAACGAAGGCCGGGTGATTCTGGACATCTCCGGCGAAGAAAAAAAGCAGCTCACCATTGAGCTGCTGATGGATGCTTTTGCCAAAGCCAGCGGCGAATCATTCGTCAACGACAGAATGCTGCTCTCCTGACATCAGGCACGGACGGCCTCCTGCAGAAGGACGGCAAATTCTTCCAGATCCTCCGGCTTTACCTTTGCCTCCCGGCGGTCATACGTCAGGAGGCCGTTTGTTTCATCCTCCACATCGGAAACCTCCGTATAAACCGCGCCGCACAGGCCCTTCGGCACGAGGGGAAGGACCTGCTTCGCATAGAGATCCTTCAGATCCCGGAGGAAGGCTTCCCGGTCCGTATATTTCCGATAGCCGAAGGTTTTTTCGGGATTGAAGCTGTGGTCCGGGATTTTGAGGGACCAGCCGCCGAACTCGGAAATCAGCTGGGGACGGCGCTTTCTCTTTGTCAGATACAGCTTCCGGAAATAGATATGGAGGCTTTCCACATCGCTTTCCCGCTGGCGGAACCAGCCGGAGGTGCTGTCGATGAAGCGGGACGGATCCAGCGTTTTCAGGCGGCGGTAGGCGCTGTCGGCGCAGAACTGGCCCCAGCCCTCGTTGAAAATCGTCCAGAGGCAGATGCACGGATGGTTTCCGAGCAGGCGGACCGTTTCGTCCATCGAGGAAAGGAAACTGGTCCGGGCTTCCCGATCCCGGTTGAGCTTATGGTCGCCGCGGCCGAAAATACCGAGGATCGTACCGATCACCGTGTCGCGGAAATAGATATATTTTCCGCAGTTCACCATATCCTGAAAAACCACCATGCCGAGCCGGTCGCAGTCATAGTAGAACTGCTCCGGCTCGATTTTGATATGCTTCCGGAGGGTGTTGAATCCCAGGGCCTTCATGGCCAGGATATCCCGCTCGAACCCTTCCGGATCCGCCGGGGTATACAGGCCGTCGCTCCAGTATCCCTGGTCCAGGAGGGCATGAAAGAAATAGGGCTCCCCGTTCAGGCAGAGGCGGGGAATGCCTTTGACCTCCCGGATGGAAAGCGTCCGGAGGGCAAAATAGGACTCCACGGCGTCCTCCCCGCTTCGGAGGGAGAACCGGTAGAGATAAGGATCCTCCGGACTCCAGAAGCGCGGGGATTTTACCGGGAAGCGGACGGTGCTGCCGGCGAAGGGAATCACCTCGCCGCCGAAGAGGATGCTGCCGCCTTCCGCGCCTTCCAGCCGGATTTCCACGCGGTTTTCCTCCGTCCGGATTTTCAGGGAGGAAATATGCCGGTCGGGCACCGGCTCCAGCCAGACGGTCTGCCAGATGCCGGAACAGGGCGTGTACCACATGCCGCCCCGGTCGATCTTCTGCTTGCCCCAGAGATGCTTGCAGGAAACGTCGTTGACGGCCCGGACGGTCAGGCAGTTTTCGCCCGCGGTCAGCGCATCCGTGATATCCGCGGAAAAGGGGAGATAGCTTTCTTCATGACGGGCGACGGGGGTTCCGTTCACCAGGACGTCCGCCAGACGGGAAACGGCGCCGAAATGCAGGAGAACCCGCTTTCCGGCCCAGGACTCCGGGACGGAGAAGGAGCGGGAGTATTCCAGGGATTCGCCGTAGGCCAGGGGTTCACCGTTTTCCGCGGCCAGATCCGTTCCGGAGAGAAGGCTCTCCGCACAGAAGGGGACGAGGATTTTCGTTTTCCGGGCCTTGTAGGTAAGGTCCCAGGTCCCGTTCAGGCACAGCCAGTCCTTGCGGACCATCTGGGGCCGCGGATAGCGGTTCCACGGGATTTCCGGCAGGGACATGCCGGCTTCTGTCAGCAGTTTTTGCATCTTTTTATCCAAACATCCATTCCACAATCTTCGCGATGTATTCATGCCAGAAGACCATGTCATGGACGCCCTTGCCTTCGTGATATTCGTGGGTGATGCCTTCCGACTCGAAGAAACGGTGCAGCTCGCGGTTGTTTTCGATCAGGAAATCCTCCGTTCCGCAGCACATATAGATTTCCGGAATCTTTGCGCCGGCGGCCTTCAGCTTACGGGCCAGGACTTCGGGGTTTTCATCGCGCTCCAGGAGCGTTTCCGGATCGCCGAAGACGGAGCGGTAATAGGCATAATTGGCCACCTCGTTGCCGGCGCCGGGCTTCATTTTCGCGACTTCGTGCACGATCAGGGCGGAGGACAGGGCGCCGATCTTTCCGAAGCGGTCCGGATAGGCAAGGCCGGTATGCAGGGCGCCGAAACCGCCCATGGACAGGCCCGCGATGCAGGTATCCTCCGGGCCGTTGGCCAGATGGAAGGTTTTGCGGACATAATCCACGAGCTCTTCGCCGACCATGGTCTGATAGGCGGTGCCGGTAGCTTCCCCGTTCAGATAGAACGAGTTTTCGGCCGTCGGCATCACGATGGCGAAGTTATACTTCTCCGGCAGGCCGTCGGGCACCCAGTTGCCGGCTTTCCCGGTGTATCCATGCAGAAGGAAGAGGGTCGACATCGGGCGGGAATGGAAGACATCCTTTTCCCAGGGAATGTTTGCCGGGAAATCGTTGGGAATCAGCATTTCGAAGGTGGTTGCGCGGTGCAGCGCGTTGGAGAAGTATTCGATCTGCAGTCTGGCCATGGCGGGATCCTCCTTGTTGTTGGTATTGTTTAACGTTTATCAATGTAGAGTTATTATACCACAGAGTGCAGCGGAAAAACACAAAAGATTCAGGGAAAAGAACTTGACAAGTTGTTTTGGCCGGTGGTACAATGCATTCAATTTCATACACGGCGATGACGAAGACGGAACAGCGGGAGGCCCCGCAGAGAGCCGGGACTGGTGTGAACCGGCGGGCTGAAGCTTCATCCCATCCCTTCCGAGCCGGAGATCCGAACGGATTTTTCTCAGTAGGCGTCTCCCGTGACTGCTGCGTTAAGGCATAGGGCATGACAGTGCCTGAAGAGGTGTGGAAACACACAATTTGAGTGGTACCGCGAGTCAGGATGACCCGTCTCAAAGCTGAGACGGGTCATTTTATTTCGATCAGAAACGGACGGAGGAGAACGGACATGACAACCCAGACAGACCTCAATCAACTCAGCGCCATCGCTTCCCGGCTTCGGGAAATGCGCGAAATCCTCGGATGGACGCCGGAGGACATGGCGGAAAAAACCGAGGTGACCGCTGACGAATACCGGCTGTACGAAGCCGGGCGGACGGATATGCCGTTCACCTTCATTTACAAGGCGGCGCAGGCCTTCAACATGGAGCTGACGGAGCTGCTGGAAGGGCACAACGCCTTTCTGACCACCTATACGGTGACCCGCCGGGGCAAAGGCGAGTCCACCGCCCGGGAGGAGGGCATCGCCATTTCCAACCTGGCGCCAAAATTCCGGGACAAAAAGGCCGAGCCCTACTGGGTCCGGTATGAGTACTCCGAGAAGGCGCAGAACGAACCGATTCATCTGGTCAGCCACCAGGGGCAGGAATTCGACCTGGTGCTGCAGGGGAGCATGAAGGTGCAGGTCGGCGGGCACACGGAGATCCTGCACGAAGGCGACAGCATCTACTACAACTCCTCCCTGCCCCACGGGATGATCGCCGTGGACGGGAAGGACTGCGTGTTTGTCGCAGTGGTGCTGCCCGGGGAAACCGTGGAGCATGTTGAGGAAGTCGTCGAGGCGCCCATGCCGGCACGGGAAGAGGCCCATCTGATCGCCTCGAAGTTTATCGACGCCAAAGAGGACGAACAGGGCCGCCTGACCGCCATTTCCTTCCCGAACGCGGAGACGTTCAACTTCGGGTTTGACATCGTGGATGGGATTGCACGGGCATATCCGGACAAGCTGGCGATGCTTTACGTCGACAAGCACCACGAGGAACGCCGCTTTACCTTCAAGGATATCAAGGACGCCAGCAACCAGTGCGCCAACTACTTTACGTCCCTCGGCATTCGGAGGGGCGACCGGGTCATGCTGGTGCTGAAGCGGCACTACCAGTTCTGGTTCTCGATGGTGGCGCTGCACAAGCTCGGCGCCATCGCGATTCCGGCGACGAACCAGCTGAAGGAGCACGATTTTGAATACCGGTTCAACTCCGCCGGGGTCAAGGCCCTGATCTGCACCGCGGACGGGGACACCGCCGAGATTGCCGAGCGGGCCGCGAAGAACTGCCCCAGCGTCCAGACGCTGATCATGGTCAACGGAAACCGGGAAGGCTGGCACGATTTCAACGCGGAATACCCGCTGTTCACCCGGCGCTACCGGAGGCCGGAGGACGCCTCCTGCGGGGACGAGCCGGCGCTCATGTTCTTCACGTCCGGCACCACCGGGAACCCGAAGATGGCGCAGCACAAGCATACCTATGCCCTGGGGCATTATGTGACCGCCAAATACTGGCACTGCTGCGAGCGGGATGGACTGCACTTTACGATTTCCGACACCGGCTGGGGCAAGTCCCTCTGGGGCAAGCTATACGGCCAGTGGCTTTGCGAAGGCGCGGTGTTTGTATATGACTTTGACAAGTTTGACGCGGCGGACATTCTGCCGATGTTCAAAAAGTACAACATCACCACGTTCTGCGCGCCGCCCACGATGCTGCGGATGTTCATCAAGGTGGACCTGGCCAACTACGACCTGAGTTCCATCCACCACATGACCACCGCCGGCGAAGCCCTGAACCCGGAGGTTTTCCGCCAATTCGAAAAGGCTACCGGGTTGAAGATCATGGAAGGCTTCGGCCAGACGGAAACGACGCTGACGATCGGGAACCTTTACGGCGGAGTGCCGAAGATCGGCTCCATGGGCAAAGCCAACCCGCAGTACGACGTCGACATCGTGGACCCCGAAGGCAATCCCGTTGCCAACGGCGAAGTCGGCGAGATTGTGATCCATACAGACGAAGGCGCGCCCTGTGGGCTTTTCAGGGAATACTACCTGGACGAGGAGAAGACGAAGGAAGCCTGGTACGACGGACTGTATCACACGGGGGATACCGCCTGGCGGGATGAGGACGGCTACTTCTGGTATGTCAGCCGGATTGACGACGTCATCAAATCCTCCGGCTACCGCATCGGACCGTTTGAAATCGAAAGCGTCATCATGGAACTGCCGTATGTTCTCGAGTGCGGCGTGAGCGCCGAACCGGACGATATCCGCGGGCAGATTGTCAAGGCGTCCATCGTCCTGGTCAAGGGAACGGAAGGCACCGAGGAGCTGAAAAAGGAAATTCAGCAGTACGTCAAGGAGCACACCGCGCCCTACAAGTATCCGCGGAAGATTGTCTTCCGGGACGAGCTGCCGAAGACCATCAGCGGAAAGATCCAGCGGAATCTGCTATAAAAACCAAAGTCATGAAGAAACCAGCGCGTCATAGGTCACGCCGTATTTGACGGCGATTTCCCGGGCAAAGGATTTTCCTTCCGGCGGAGCGATCTTCACCCGGAAGGAATTTTTGCCGTCCTTTGTTTCCGCAACCAGCGAGAACGCCTTTCCCTTCTGCTCCGCTGCATTGATCTCCGTATCCAGTTCTTTCGCCAGCTTGTGCATATGCGTGTTGTAAACTGTCCGGGTTCCGCGGCTCAGGATGGCTTTCACCGCGTCCACGGCGATAAAGTATCCTTCTTCAAAGGAAGTCGTTGAAAAAGTCTCGTTCAGCAGGATCAGGCTCCGGTCGGTGCTGCCTGCGTAGAGCTCCCGGAAGCGCCGGCATTCCTCTCCGAGACGGCCCAGATCCAGCGTCTTGTCCTCGTCCGCCGGGAAATGCGTCAGCACCCGATCCGCCGGATCAAAGACAAACTGCTCCGCCGGAACGGAAATTCCGCTCTGGGCCAAAAGAAACAGCTGGCCCACGGCCTGGGTGATGGTCGTCTTTCCGCCGCGGTTGGCGCCGGTCAGGACGTAGACCCGTTTTTCCTCATCAAAATCCAGATCGTTGACCACCACATTTGCCGGCTTTTCCGCGCCGATCAGTTTCAGATTATAGAACCCCTTTGCGAAGACGCAGGCGGCGCCTTCGCCGGCTTCCCGGACCTGCGGCGTGCAGAAGGCCCAGCCTTCTGCCCTGCGCTTTTCGATATATTCCGCCCAGCGGGTGTAGAACGTCAGTTCCGGAATCAGTTCGGAGATTTCCTTCACGCTGGTGTTCAGATATTTCCCGAGGGTGTCCCGCAGTTTCCGGGTGATCCGGGAGGTCAGCATGGTTGCGGCATTGTCCATCTGCCGCGGCACGGAAGACAGCCCGTCCGATTCCGGAATCCGGGCCAGGGACATCATGGCCAGCGGATTGCGGAACACCACCGACGTTTCCGCGAACTGTCCGACGCCTTCCCAGAAGCCGACTCCCGTATTGGCCGGATAATAGGACATGCTTTTATTCCAGTCCGCTTCCGGATAGATATCGTCCTTCGGCGTCACGGAGACAAGGAAGTTTTTGAGCATGCCGGAGCGGGTGAAGGGTTTGGCGTTGACGGTGATCAGGCCCATATTGATCGCTTCGAAGCGGTCGTTCAGGTTGATGCCCACGGTCAGGCTTTTGATGGCTGACGCGGAAACCCGCATTTCCTCGACGTCCTTGCGCAGGGCGGCAAACCCGTTGTCCCGATAAATTTCCTCGACCGCGTCCCGGAGGTTCAGCATGCCTTCGGACTGCAGGTCCTTTTCCGCCAGGCATTCCCGGATTTCTTCGACGGTGATGATATAGTCGTGGTATTCCTCGAGGCGGTGCATCAGATCCCAGATGCCGCTTTCGTCCCCTTCGTGCCGCCGGACCACGCCGTAATCATAGAAGGTTTTCACCCGCTCCAGCAGCTTCGCCATTTTTTCCCGAATCTCCGGGTGGTGCAGGATGTCCTCAAACACGCCGCAGCGGAAAGCCGTCACTTCCGGATCCGGCGTGAGGCTGCGCATCACCTGGGCGATCATCATCTGCTCCTGCGGCTGGACGGTCAGTTTTTCCGTCAGGGCGTCCAGACCCAGATCATGCCAGGTTTCCTCCGAAATCATCCGGTACTCCACCCGGTCCTGATCCGGGAACAGCAGGCTTAGCTTGTTATTTTTCATAGGCTGAATGATTCCTTTCCTGTACTGTATTATTCTGCTAATTGCAGCGAGCGGCTGAAAGATCCTTCGTTTCACTCAGGATGACACTTGGAGGTCCAGGCTTCCTTACAGGCCGTTTTCACCGGCTTTTTTCTTTTTCCAAGCTTCTTTATAGGCCGCTTCCAGGGTTCTGGCGGGGCGGGCGAGATTGTTGCGGGAGAGGAAGGCGGCGATGCCGTCCCGGACTTGGTTGACTTCCTTGTGGAATTCGCGGGCGGAGGTGCGCAGGGCGGCGTTGCCGGAAGCGATGAGCTGCTCCGGGCGGTCGGAGGTGACCACACGGATTCGGGCGGTGTTCCGGCCGTAATAGGTGGTCTGCTCGATAAAGGCGTCCGCCGTCTGGGCTTCGCGGGTATAGATCACATAAATGTTTTTATATTTTTCCGCCTTTCCGGGATTGTTCGGAACGGCATAGGCGTCGAAGACCAGGATCACGGCCCGGCCTGTTGCGCCGGCATAATCGCACATCAGTTCCCGCAGGGCGTCCCGGGCGTCCGCCAACCGGTCCGGGAGGAAGGGCTTCCATTCGTCCCAGGCATGGAGGACATTATACCCATCGATGAGGAGGATTTCGCCGTCGGAGACGGGCTTTTCTTCGGGATCCTGCTGCTTTTGCGCGGCGGCCGTCGGCGCGGCCACCAGCTCCCGGGCTTTGACGGGGCCGTAGGTGCGTTCAAAGATTTTTTCCAGGGCCAGATCCTCTTCGCGGGTTCCGTGATAGGCCGCGGCGGAACCGCCGGCAGCCGGGGCAGGAACTTCCCGGCGGGCCAGATCCTTCTGAAAGGGCAGGTGCATGAAGGCGTCCGCTTCGTCCCAGGGGACGGTTACCCCGGCGCCGTGGGAACAGAAAACGGAGTCCGGCGTGTTCCACACATCCCGGCGGGGATCATAGCCTTTCTCCCGGACCACCTTCTCCTGATCGGCGCAGGGCTCCCAGTCCAGGAAGGAGGTGGAAAGACTTCCCCGGCCCTTCGTGAAAATAGCCAGCTGGCGTCCGTAATCCGCGCAGGCGGAGGCCGGCACGGCGGCGGACAGCCGGCGGAAGGTTTCCCCGGCGTCCTCCGGCGAATCAAAGCGGCCGCCCATGAGGCTGAGGTCGCTCATGACCCGGCCGACACAGTCTTCCGGCACGGTGATGTCCAGCGTCATCCAGGGCTCCAGGAGAATGCTTCGGGCCTTCATCAGCCCCTGGCGCAGGGCACGGTAGGTCGCCTGGCGGAAGTCGCCGCCCTCGGTGTGCTTCAGATGGGCTTTGCCGGCGATCAGGGTGATATGCAGATCGGTGACCGGCGAACCGGTCAGGACGCCGACATGGACCTTCTCGCGGAGATGGGTTACGATCAGCCGCTGCCAGTTCAGGGACAGGTCGTCCGTCGACAGGGAGGAATCGCAGACCAGGCCGCTGCCCCGGGGCAGCGGCGAGATCAGGAGATGCACCTCGGCATAATGGCGGAGGGGCTCGTAATGCCCGGCGCCTTCCACCGGGGCTTCGATCGTTTCCCGGTAAAGCACGGTGCTTTCTGCGAAGGAGACTTCCAGGCCGAAACGGTCCTTCAGCTGGGCTCGGAGGACTTCCAGATACACATCGCCCATGGAGTGCACCCGGATTTCCCGGCGGGGCTCCACATATTCCACCTGGATCAGAGGTTCTTCCTCCTCCAGGGTTTCCAGACAATTCAGGACATAATGAAGATCGGCGCCGGGCGCGGGCACCAGGCGGCAGGCATAGCAGGGACGGAGGGTCTGCTCCTTATGCCCGGGATCCGACCCCAGACCATCGCCGGGGAGGGCTTTGCTCAGGCCCACCACGCAGCAGACCTGGCCGGCGGGGACTTCCTGCACCGCGGTATAGCGGGCGCCGGAATACAGGCGGATTTCCGCGGCCTTTTCCGCCCAGAGGGTTTCACCTTCCGGGCTTTTCAGCGACAGGAGGTCCCGGGCTTTCAGGGTTCCGCCGGTGACACGCAGGAAGGCCAGGCGCGCCCCCTGGGGATCGCGGGCGACTTTATAGACCCGGGCACCGAAAACAGGGGAGGGCGCGGGGCGGGGATCAAAGCGGGAGAGAAAATCCAGCAGGGGTTCCACGCCTTCGTTCCGCAGGGCGGAACCGGAGAACAGGGGGAAGACCTTCCGGCCAGCCACCAGGGAATGAATCAGCCGGAAGGGAATTTCCCCCTCCCGGAGATAGGCGTCCAGGCAGGTTTCGTCACAGAGGGCCAGCTTCTCCGGATCGGGCGAGGGAAAATCAACGATCTGATCCGAAAGATCCCGGCGCAGGGCGGCGGAAAGGACTTCCGGATCGTGGGGGAGGTCGGTTTTATTCAGGAAAAGAACGACGGGAATATTCCGCTGCTCCAGGAGGCGCCAGAGGGTGCGGGTATGGGACTGGACACCGTCGGAGGCGCTGATGACCAGGATCGCGGCATCCAGCACGTTGAGAGCGCGCTCGGCTTCCCCGGAAAAATCGGTGTGGCCGGGGGTGTCCATCAGGGTCAGGTCCGTCCGGTTCCAGGTCAGGCGGGCCTCCTTTGAAAAAATGGTGATGCCCCGGTCCTTTTCCATCCGGTCCGTATCCAGGAAGGCGTCCCCGTGGTCCACGCGGCCCTGGCGGCGCAGCGTTCCGGAAAGGAAAAGCATGGACTCGGAAAGGGTCGTTTTGCCCGCGTCCACATGGGCACAAAGCCCGATCACCGGTCCGTTTGCCATGATTGCGCCCTCCCGTCTGGTTCAGAAATCTGACTGTATCTTACCATGAATGGCGGAAGAAGAACAGGGGGCGGACGCCGGCCGGTTCGCTTTCATCCGGGAAATATGGTATAATCTGCCGGGGTTTGCGCCCCGATGATTAACTTTTTGAGTGTGGATCATGAGAAAGCAATGGTACCGGCTGGACAACGCCGCGCTGATTTTTCCGGCCGTGATGAGGAAAAACTGGAACAACGTGTTCCGGGTTTCCGTTACGCTCCGGGATAAAGTGGATCCGGACATCCTGAACCGGGCGGCGGAGGAACTGCTGCCCCGGTTTCCAACGATCTTCGTGCGGCTTCGGACCGGGTTTTTCTGGTATTATCTGGAGACGGTGGGCGAGGCGCCGAAGGCGGAGGAGGACTACGCCTGGCCGCTGACGCCGATGACAAGACGGAAGCTGAAAAAATGCTGCATCCGGATTCTGTACTGGCAAAACCGGATTGCCGTCGAATACTTCCATTCCGTCACGGACGGAACGGGGGGCATGACGTTTCTGCAAAACCTGGCGGCCAGATACCTTGCCCTGGAGGAAGGCGTTGAGATTCCGCCGGAGGGCGGGATTGTGGATCCGAAGGAGGCACCGAAGGCGGAGGAAACGCGGGACTGCTTCCAGCTTTGCGGGGCGAAGGCATCGGTTTCCCGGGCGGAGGCCAGCGCCTACCGGCTGCGGGGGAATCCGGAGGAGGATTTCTTCCGGCATATCGTGACGGGAACCGTGCCGACGGGGATGCTGCTGGAGAAAGCCCATGAACAGGGCGTGTCGGTGACGGCCTACCTGGCGGCGGTGATGGCGGAAGCGGTGCTGGCCCGGCAGCGGGAAGACCGGAAACCCGGCCGCTGGCGGCATATCAAGATTACGATTCCGGTGAACCTTCGGAAGACCTTCGGGCTGGAAACCCTGCGGAATTTCGCGCTGGCGGTGAACATCGGGTTTGATCCGCGGCTCGGGGAATACAGCCACGAGGAAATCTGCCGGCTGATGTATCACCAGCTGGCGGCGGAAACGATTCCCCAGCGGATGGCGGGGCGGGTGTCCACCAACGTGGAACTGCAGCGGATCCTGCTGCTCCGCCTGGTTCCCCTGCCGCTGAAAACGCTGGCCATGCGGCTGGTTTATGCCCTGAGCGGGGAAAGCAAGGGATGCCTGAATATTTCCAACATGGGGGTCGTGCACCTGCCGGAGGCGATGACGCCTTATGTGGAGCGGTTCGACTTTATTATCGGGGTCCAGTATTCCTATCCGAACAACTGCTCGGTGGTCAGCTGGCAGGGGAAAACCTACATCAACATGATCCGGGGCATCCGGGATTCGGAACTGGAGCGGCTGTTTTTCTCCCGGCTGGTGGAGCTGGGGATTCCGGTCGATATTGAAAGCAACAGGCGGTGATGGAATCATGTATTGCGTACACTGCGGCGTGCGGCTGCAGGACGGGGAGCGGGAATGCCCCCTTTGCCACACGAAAGTCATGGCGCCGGCTTTGCCGGAGGCGCCGGCGGAGCCTTCCTGGCCGGACCGGGTTCCGCGGGCGGAAAAGCGGAGCGGAAAATTCCTGGTGCTGGGGCTGCTGACGGTGATCCTGACCGCCGCGGCGCTGAGCTGCCTGATTTTCTGCCTGAAAAGCACGGGGAAGGTCGGATGGAGCGGCATCGCGGCACTGGGGATGGCCCTGTTCTGGGTCTGGGTGATTCTGCCCCAGTGGTTTCCCCGATGGCGGCCGATGATCTTCCTGCCGATCGACTTCCTCTGCCTCGGGGGATATCTGCTCTACATCTGCAAGGCCACCGGCGGGAACTGGTTTCTGTCCTTCGCCTTCCCGGTGACGGCGCTGGCGGCCGTGCTGACGCTTTCCGGCGTGGCCATGATGCGCTATATCGTTCAGGGGCGGCTGCGGCTGATGAGCCTGCTGCTGATCGCCATCGGACTGAGCTTCATGCTGGTTGAATTTTTCCAGCATATCACCTTCGGGACGCCGATGTTCGTTTGGTCGCTGTACTGCATGAGCGTGTTCTGCCTGATTGGGCTGTTCCTGTTCATCGCGTCCTTTATCCCGTCGTGGCGGGCAGCGCTGCGCAGGACCTTTTTCTATTGAAAAGTTGTCGGGGGATCAGCGGACCTTTGGGGTCAAAGATTGAAAAGATTACGAAATTTTTACGATTTCAGGAACATTCTGCTGACATGGTACGTATATAACGATGGGACAGGTTCGAATTATGGGTTCAGCCTTTTCCCAGCCTGCGGCCAAAAGGCTGCTTCGAAGAAAGAACAGGAGGAACGCTTATGCGTCTGAAACTCGGAAGGCTGCTGGCCTTCGGCTTGATTTTATGCCTGCTTTTCGCCTGCGCTCCGGCGCTGTCGGAGAGCATGCACCGGGAGGTGGAGAACCCGTCCCTCTCGGCGGAGGTGCAGCTGGGCTACGACGGACGGGTCACCTACGGAAAGGCGATTCCCATCCGGGTGACGGTGCGGAACGGCGGCGGGGACCTGGAAGGGATCCTGGCGGTGAACACCTATGTCAACCGGGTCAAATACGACCGGTATGAGACGGAGATTTTCGTGCCTGCCGGCGGGGAGCGCACGGTGGTTTTGCCGGTGCTTATCGAGTCCCAGCAGGACCTTTTCACCGTGGAAATCCTGCGGGACGGGGAGACCCTCCTGGCGGTGAACGCTTTGCCGGCGGGGATCATCAACCCCTCCGCGATGATGATCGGCCTGCTGAGCACCCGGCCGCGGAACCTGGCGAACCTGGAGATCGACCAGGAAAGCGACGTGCTCTATCGCTATGAATACTGGGAAACGGTGGCCCTGACGCCGGAAACTCTGCCGGACGACGGGAAACTTCTGGATTCCTTCGGGATGATCGTGCTGGACGACGTGGACCCGGCGGGCCTGACGGAGAAACAGCAGAAGGCCCTGAAAGACTGGATCGCCCGGGGTCACGTGCTGCTTTGCGGCGGCGGCAGAACCGCACCGCAGAACCTGGCCTTCCTGGGGGATCTGACGGCGCTGCGGGCGGAAGACTTCACGGTCTCCGGCAGCGTGATTGTCTCCCTGGAAAGCTTCCTCGGCCAGCAGACCACGGACGAACATCCGACAACGGCCCTGGCCCGGATCACCGGCGGCGATGCGCTGGCGTCGGATGAAGACGGCAACGGCCTGCTCTGGCGGGAAACCGTCGGCTCCGGCCGGATTTATACCCTCGCCTGGGAAGCCGGGGACGCGGCGCTGAACGCCTCGCCCATGATGCATCCCTTCTTCCAGCAGCTCCTGATTCTCCGGGACGCCGCGCTGTACCGGAACGTGCTTTATGCGGAGGGGTCCGCGGGCGCCCGTTATTTCCCGGGGGAAGATACCCGGCTTGAAATCCGGAACCCGATGCCCACGGCGGCGATCGTGATCGCGGTCTGCGTGCTGGCGGCCGCGGCGGTGTGGTTCCTGCTGCGGAAACTCGGGAAAACCGTGTGGATGTGGGCGGCGCTCCCGGCGCTGGCCCTGGCGGCGGCGCTTTCCGCGGTGCTGCTTTCGGGCTCCTCTTCCATGAACAGCCCGGTCGCTTCGACGGCGGTGAACATTGTTCAGGACGGTTCCGGGCGGACTGCCCGCTTCACAGGGGTCACCGCGGCGGCGCCCCGGGCCGGCATACGCAGCTACAGCATGGAAGGCGAGGAACTGAGCGCGGTTCTCTATGAAGGCTATTACGGCCCGGACGACGACGAAGACGGCGCCAGCCGGGAGCCGGCGGTCCTGCGGGCGGTTTACCGGCGGGGAACCCGCGGCGAAACGGCGGTCAGCGCCGCGACGCCCTGGGAGACGGTACACCTGGAAGCCCGCCGGGCGGAAGCGGAAGACGGCCGCGTGGAAGCCGAAATCTGGAAGGAAAAGGACGGGTTCCACGGCGTCGTCACGAACCTCCTGCCCTATGGTCTGAAGGAGGGCACGGTGACCTGCGGCTACGGCTATGTGAAGATTCCGGCCCTTGCCCCCGGAGAAAGCGCGGACTTCGTGCTGCTGACCGAAACGGCGAAGGATCCTTCCGACCCCGAATATGAAAACGGAAAAATCTATATGAACTCGTCTTCCTCCATCTACGGAGTGACGGCGCAGCTCTACGACATCGGCAACCCGGATGAAACGGGCAGCCGGGCCAGCGCGATGATCGGAATGACCTCCGCCGCATCGGACTATGTGGCCGACCCCGAAGGCAGCTCAGGCGGGCAGAACACGGTCGTGTTCCTCTACAGCGCCGAACCGGCGGAACCGATTGCCGCGAACGTCCTGGTGGACGGCAAGGAAACGGAAGGTCGGAGCGAGATCGCCCTCTATAACGCGGCGATCCGCTATCTGACCATCGGCAAAACGGGCGTGGTCTACCGCGCGCCGGGCATGGACGTTGCCGTCCGCTGCAACCTCGACGCCAAGGGGCTGCCC
>Ga0310690_10005233_pt1 | contig 17755 bp, 32 predicted proteins | sample AusTroGonzalo_MG_2_FD_207661 | JGI IMG/M metagenome (GOLD analysis project Ga0310690, IMG submission 207661) | Bovine rumen microbial communities from tropical cattle in Woodstock, Queensland, Australia - Gonzalo_04 (v2) (version 2) | ecosystem: Host-associated > Mammals > Digestive system >...
GTCCCCTCCTATGGGTTCAGATCAGGCCCCCGGCGGGGAGTAGCACCCTACCCCGTTGTCATTCGCCCACGCGATGATCTCCTCGAGCTGCTCCATGTTCGGAGCGATCGTCAATGCTTCGTCGTCTTTTCGTTTCTCTTTGTACTCCCCGCGGCAAACCACTATTTCGTCCGGGTCAAGGTCTACGACTTCTTCGATCGTCGGAGCTGTCCTAATAATGAAGACGTGTCCTGTCTGCCGTCTTGCGTTTATGGCAAAGGCCCGCACCATTTTGTTGGCAAGTACCCGTGCGCCCCTGTCCCTTTCCTCATGAGGCCCCCGTAGTCTGAAGGCCCCCGCTATATAGTCCAGGTCATAGGCAAGTCCGCCGCCGAGGTTCTTTCTGACGTATGTCGTCTTCCCGCTCTTCGGAGGTCCTATGACGAGAGTCAGCCTGGACAGTTTCACGCCGTTCAGATCCGCGACTTCCTGCATGAGAAGTTCGCCTTCTCTCGTCAGCGTTCCCCACTGGCGATCGTGTAGTGCTTCGTGTGTTTCGTCCGTCAGGCTGACAAGATTCCACAGGCAAAGCTCGTATTCCGGATAGCGTTCCCGCGGTAGAGCGTGATGGACCGTTGTCGCGTTCCGATGCTTGCCTTCGCGCAGGAGTAGCTGGTCCGTATACTTATCTCTCCGGAGAGCCTTGTCCCGGAGCTGGAGCCACGCCTTTGATTTGTAGAACGGGTCGACCTTTTTCATGTGTCAAAATAAAGAGCGACAGGACGGTTGACCCGCTCTGCCGCTCATAGGACGGTTGGTTTGCCCTTTTCGGGCAATACCATACTAACACGTTATTTTTTCCCCGGTGTCCGAAGTTTCGACTTTTTTACATAATTCCCAGTTTGTACGCGCACTCGTACACGAACCGGCTCTTCCACATCGCATAAGTTGACCGCGCCGCGTCTATCGGGAACGGATCGTAATACACGACGCTCTTCCATACTCCGCGGCGGTACTCAGGCGGAACGAGGTCGAGTGCGTCTTCGATGGCCCGCGTCTTCCGGAGATATTCCTCGCGCCTTGCCGCTTTGCTCGCTACCTCGTCGCCCTGCTTCTGTCCCTTCGGCTGTCCGTCCGGAGGCGGCGGTGATTCTTCCAGTATCGCGTCCGCCTCGTCCTTCATGCGGTCGTAGTCGCGTATCTGCCAAAGCGTCAGATGATATACCTCCCGCGGAAGCCGATATTTGTTATTCAGTTTCCTCTGATAGTCTCTGGACATAGACTTCCGTCCTCGGTTCATCGTCATATAACTTTTGACTCCATACCATCACGACCTGCTTGTCGTCCTGATAGGCGACTCCGTTCAATCCGTCCTGTATGATCTTGACAAGGTTGTCGAGGTCAGGACGCACAGCCGGGACGATAAAGTGATGCCGCGCCTGTTCCTTCTTCTTCTTGCTCCAGCCCTGCGGTATCGGGAAGTAGCACTCGACGTCAAGGCGGACAGGACCTTCGATAGTTGGGTAGCCTCTTGCCGCCCACTCTGCCGCGATCAGCGCCTCGTACTGCCTCGTCCGTGTCGGCGTGATGCCGTGTCCTTTGTAGACCTTCGGGCGTTCCTTCGGCTGCGGCTTGCCGTAAATCGTGATGTGATACATCATACTGTCATCTCCCATTTCAGTTGATAATCTCCTGCGCGTTGCCAGTTGCCGCAGAGCCAGCCAGCTCGTCCGCATTCTTCGAAGCATACGCAGTTATCGCAGAGAGCGTCGCCGTCGGTTATCCACGGATATATCTTCCGGATCATCGGAGGCGTCCACGGAATATCCTCCCAGTCTTTGCTCATACCTTCACCGCCTTTGCTTCTCTTCCTGCGTTGTAGATCAGGTCGACGAAGGCCGTGATGTACTGCGTGTCGATCTCGACCTTCGCCGTCTTACCCTGCGTTGTGGTCTTGTGGATTATCAGGTAGCGTCCTGTGTGCCCCTTGACCTTGTAGACCGCGTTCCCTATCCGACAGCCGAGCTCCGGATCATTCACCATCCGCTCGACAAAGCTCCTTGTCTCCCTCCTGTTTGCCATCTTTTACCTCTCCGCCCTGAAGCCATACCTGCGGGCCTTCCTCAAACTTCTCGCATTCGTCTTTCACGGAACAGAGCCGCTCCGCGTTTGCGTCGCACACCCCGATCACGCCCTGATACCTGGCGTCGGGTCTGTAATACTTGCAGAATCGGCATATCTTTCTCATTCTTCCCCACCGTCCATGAGTGCGCCGCAGTTCGGGCAGTAGTTGGTTTTATAACCCGCACACATAAAACACTTTGAACAGCGATACTGATACCCATAACCGCCGATATACTCCCACCTGCCGTGATTGATACGCTTTAACAACAGGCTTTCAAAATCATCGCTATCCCCTCGTTTTCGGAATCGGTCGCAAATTTCTGAAGTGCAAAGGTCTTCTTTGAAGTCGCACACCATACAGTTGCTACAATTTACTTGTTCCATCATTCTTCCCCTCCGTCCATTTTCGCTCCGCACTCGGGGCAATAGTTATAATCAATAGGACGACCACCACAAATCTCAAAAACCGCACCGCAAACCGAACACTCACACCATACAAAATCGTTTTTTTTAAAAGGGTATGCCCACCATCCGTGGCGTACTGGCTCGGCTTCTATTGTCGGCAGCGCTTTTATCGCCTCAACGTCTTGCTCCCATTGTTTCTGCTGTCCCAGTTCGTATTCGTCCGTATATTCGTTCCATACAAGCGGCGCTTCCCCAAGCGCCTTTAAGGCTTCGTCTGCGTCAATCAGCCTCATAATTTTCTCTCCTATTCCACGCGGCGCAAGCGTCAGCAATACTGAAAAATATTCGATTATGGTCGATTCCTATCGGCATCAACAGCAAACAACTCGAGTTTTGTTCGTCTTTATGTACCGCATAATATCCTTTAGTCTCAGAAGAGTAATATATACTTACTGGTTTCCCACAAAATGGGCAAGGTTTAATATCTAACATCACCACACCTCCAAATATCCGCCGCCGTACTGAACGACATACTCGCCGCGCTGTGGAACGTCTTCCCACTTGTCGCCGTTCTTCCTCATCAGCTTGCCGTACTCCGTCATCGCGTAGATGTCTCCGGACGGACGCCCTGTCGAGTTGTCATATACCGAGAAGCCCTGAAGCCTCTCGTCCTTTGCTTTTACGATCATCATTTTTTACCTCCTAACATCTTGCCGATTTTCTCGTATAGCGCGAAGCGATAGTCGTCCGCCTCGCGTCCTTCGTACTTCTCCGCCTTGACCGTCTGCTTCCATTCTTCGAGCTCCTTGCTATAACTCGCATATCTTTTGCAGGCGGCGTGACATCCCACTTCCCTCTCCTTGCAATCTTTGCACGGTGACTGTGGTTTCATCAGAACGACAGCTCCTCCTGTATTGCCTGGAAGATCTCGGGTCTCTCTTCAGGCTTCGCAAGCGTCAAAAACTCTACACGGTCAGCTCTGACTTCCGTCAGCGTCAGCTTCTTCCCGTCCTTCTCGTACTGGCTCGTCGTGATCCTGCCTTCTATGCCGACCATCGAGCCCTTTTCGAGATACTTCTCGCAGTTCTCCGCAGATCTGTCCCATACCTGCACGCGGATAAAGTCCGCACCTGCGTCTTTACCGATTCTGTTCACCGCGAGCGTGAACTTGCAGACCGCCTTCTGGTCTCCGCTGGTATAACGGAGCTCAGGATCGCGTGTGAGTCTTCCTATCAGCAATACCTTGTTCATTGTGTCCTCCTGTTTTTTCTGATGGTCTCCCGGATCGCGTCGAGCCGTGCTCTGGCTTCATCGTTGCAGACGCGATCTCGTGCTTCGTCTCTTAAAGAAAGATATTCTTCCCTTATATCATTCTTTCTTTCTTGTATAGTGTTCACTCGTTGTTCAGTCGTTGTTCGGTCGTTGTTCACTCGTTGTTCATTTTGCTGTTCACTTTTTTGGTACTCGTCCCACCGAACTATTGTAATTACTGACTTTTGGCGGTCGGTTCGTTGTTCAATTTGATGTTCGGATTTGAAGGTCTGCAAGATTCTGTACACCTTTCCTTCACAAACTTTTGTTTTTTGCGCGATCACCTTCCGCCCGCAGACGACCTCCCCCGGCGTGAGCGCGATACGCTTACCGCCGAACACGACGTCCCGCGGTGAGTGTGTTGCGTTCGTGAGAAGCCATATCCAGACGGCGAGGTGGTCGGGGTCTTTCGTCACGATAGGATTGTCCCATATCTTCCTGTGTAGCTTTATCCACCCTTCCGTCATATCAATCCCTTCTCTTTAAGCCATGCGAGAGCTGCACCGTGCTGAGCCTTCGTCATCATGCCGCCTTTCCATCCGACTTCCCTCAGAACGTCCGAGGCTTTCATGCCCGCCTTACCGCAGATCGCTTTGAGGGTCGCCTTCTCTGCGTCGGTCGCGAGATCCTTCATGGCTTCCTGCTGGAGGATCGCGTTCGCCACCTCGTTCGCAGATCCGAGCGAGTCGTCTATGCCGTAGCCGCAGAAGCCGAGGGCCCTGCCGACCGCGCTGGTCTCACAGTTTTCGATGTAGCTCGTCTTGTTGATGTTCGTCGAGCCTTCCCACTCGTATGCGATCCCGGTGCCGAGGAGCTGACCGTTCTCGTCTGTTACGGTCGCCCTTATCACGCACCGTCCGTCCGTCAGGTCGAGGATCTCCGTCGAGATCCCGCCCTTCGGGAAGTCCTCCCTGAAGGCCGTGACGCGATCCTTTACCATCACATACTCTTTGCCTTTTATGTTGACCGTTGGTAGTTTCTTCATCTTTTCCGCCTTTCAATATCTTCGTACCGTTCGACCATCGTGTCCGCGATCTCCCGGATCGTCTCCCACTTCGTCAGCTCTGGAGTGCCTTTGACGCAGGTCGAGTCCGCGATCATTACGAGCCCCTTCGTCAGCGTCCGCCAGCAGTCGAAGCAGACGGCCTTCCCTTCCCTCATCGGCTCGCCGCATAACGGGCACGGCTCAGCCGGTTCCATCTCATAGCCGCACTCAGGACAGGTCGGGACTCGGAGACCTTCCTCGCCCTGAATCTTGACCCAATTCCATAAGGGCTCGTCTGAACAGTAACAGCTCGGACATATCCACATCACGCGCTCACCTCCTCAAAGAAGGTTAACTGCCCCTCGATTTTCTCCGCTCGCAGGATCGCGTGGATGAGCTTGTATGTGCTCGCTCCTTTTGCGATGATCGTCATCTTCGTCCTGTGCCAGGATTCGTCCTGTCCGTTCCAAATCCAGTAGCCCGCATTCCCGGAGCAGATTTTCACGCCGTCGATCCTGAGTTCGCGGATCAGCCGTCTCACGTCGCGCCTGTCTATCCCTGTCAGATCTTCGAGTTCCTTCTGTGTCCTCGGCGTATCAACGGAGAGCCACGCCCTGACGGTGTTCTTCAAATAATCCATTTCACTCTTCTTCATGTTCGTGCCTCCATACCGTATAGCCGCATATACCCGTCAGTGCCCAGAAAAGGGCTTCCAGAGCGAAGAAAGTTACAAAGTTGATATATCCCCCCTCTTGCGCGTTTCCGACCGCAAAAGCGAAGAATGCAAATATGACTGTTAAAAACTTTAATACGATGAGCCCTGCTTTCATGTCGTCCTCCTTATCTCGGGATCAGCGTCCCGCGCTCCATTTCCTGATAAAACTTGAGACAAGCCTCCGACGTCGGCGTCGTCCTGCCGCAGATACACGTCGTATACTTCTGCCGCATATCCCTCTGCGGTTCCAGGTACGGGCATTCGTGACAGTAATGGATGTCCCCTCTCAGCTCGTACTCGTCCTTCAGGTTCTCCGGAACGGACTCCGATACATTGACGATCAGGTAGCAGCAGTGCCCCTGTCCGAGATTCCAGACGATCTCGTAGTGGTCGGTGCCGAGGTTTTGAATTGTGTTGTTAAAGGCTTCGGCAAAGCCTTCTGCGGTCGACGCCTGAATGCCGACCATCCGTCTCTTCTCGCGATGCTTCATAAAAAAACCGTCCTTCCTGGACGGTATCATACACGAACATTTGTTCGAGTTCCATTCCTTTATCCCCTGCCCTCTTCTAAATGGAAGATTTTAGGGCATTCTTCGGGTTATGATTTAAGGAATAGTTATCTCGGTCAAAATGTAGGGCACCCGATGTGCCCTTCTGTATTCAAATACCGTCCTAAAATCATTATAAAGACCCTCCTTGAAGATTGTCAACACCTGATTTATACTTATTACGATTATTTTAAGGAGGTTGGCCATGTTATTCTTGATTTTTTTACTTCTAATCATCGCTATTGCCGGTCTTGTTTGGGGCATCAAGGCTTTAAGGGTCCCCAGCAGATCTAAACGCGCCGCAGCTGTTTCCTCCCCTTCCAGGTACAATATTTACGAGTTCGACATCGCCGGCGAGTATTATTATCTAAATCAGATAATGACTTTGGCGATCCCTAACAGCGATTATGATCTGACTAAATATGAGCTTCTTGAATATAATCTGACTGACGTCATTTACCGCTACGAGTTCCCCGAGTATCCTGCCGGCATCGTTCCAGAGCCCGATAATCCGAAGAGCCCGGATGCTCTGAAGGTCATGGTCCGCGATATGTGCGTCGGATATATCCGCGGTATAGACAACAAGAAGTGCCGGAATGTGCTTTCCGGAGCTCTTGGCACCCTGGTCTCCTGCTCCATCCGGGTCAAAGGCGGAGAGTATAAAAAGCTATATAATAAGGCGGACTGGAATGATAATCCCGATTATATGCTTATTACTGACAAGGAGGACATCCAGGCATTCGTCAGGATCACTGTCGAGCCCGCGGATCCGTCACAGGTAGCCAATCATGTGCTGACCATAGTCGATATCAAACTGTGAGTTGCGCTATTGTTATTCTGCTGGTATAGTATTGTTATCATCTCTTATGTACCGTCAGGTACAGGAAGACCGCTGGCCTTGCACGTTTGGCTGGCGGTTTTTTAATACAAAAAAAGGGACGCCCGGAGGCGTCCCAAGAGCAAGGAAGGAGGTTGGGCTCCCCCGAAGGGGTCGGAGGCGGAGGGTAAAATGGAACAGAAAAACCCCTCCGCCCATGTAAAGGAAAGCTGCTGGCGGGTGAAAGGTGTCGAAAAAGCCCCGCCGATAGTCGGTACGCTAATTTATCTCATGCCATCTCTTTTCGCTGACTCGGTTCCGGAGCGAGGTCTTCCTGCACCACTTTGTCCGTGAAGCATTGACCGCCCACCATTCGTACCCTTCAGCGTTGTGTGATCCGTAGCAGTACAGGATCACGCCTTCGGCTATTACTTCCTCTGTTGTGTATTTCATTCCCGGAGCGGAATGAATCCGAACTCCTGTTTTCGAGTTCACCGTGCCATATCCGAACGTGAAGACGACTGTCTTCTGGTACGTCTTCTTGTTCCGAAGCACGGTCTTCGGTACCCATTCATTATTCCAGGGATCTATGTGCCAGTATTCGACGCCGGCAGTTGAGTGCGTTCCGTAGCAGTAGACCTTCTGACCTTCGCGGAGCGTGATCCTGGTCTTCGAGCTCGCGTTCGGTGCGGAATAGACGGGAGTCTGTGACTTCGCTATCCCCTCACCGTACACCATTACACGGTTCGCAGGTGCGGTCGTGTCAACGTAGACATAGCCCATAATGTCGGACGTGTAGCGCGTCTTCCTCATGACCTGACCGCCGTTGCCGCTTCCTGCAGCGTTCGTGTTCCCCTCGATCGCGACGATACCTGAGCTCGTGATCTTCTCGACCACGCCGATGTGATCCGCACCGTCGCCGCTCTTCGGGTTCCAGTCGTACAGGACTATCGCGCCGACCCTCGGGCTGGTGCCATACAAGCCTTTGCTGACCGCCCACCGTCTCCACGGTTCACATCCAGCCTTGTTGGTCAGACCGTCAAGCCTGTCCAAGATTCCCACCTGCTTGAAGCACCAGGTAATGAAGACCGCACACCAGGCGGATTTGGCACGATAGCCCCAGTACCACTCGTTGTATTTGTTTGATCCGTCAGGATCATTCTTCTGCCCGATCTGCGATACAGCGCATTCAAGAACTGATTCGTATGCCATAGTCCCCTCCCCTTCAGTTGATGGATTTTGCGGTCTGCTTATGCTCGAACTCCCGGTACTTCTGCTTCGTCTCCTTCGCGTATGCGAGAGCCGAGTGCATATCGCCGTTGCAGTTCGCGTCCGGGATCCTCTGGACGGCCTCCGCCGTGGCCTCTGCGAGAGAGAGCGTCGCGAGCGTTAGCCCGATCAGCTGGATCTCGTTCTCAAGGTGCGCTTTTTCCTTCGCGTCCTTGTCCGTCTCGCGCTTGTCGAGTTTCTTGTTCAGGCGTGTGATAAGGAAGCCGATGACCGCAGACGGGATCCCCGCTGCGATGATAATGGCAATCAATGTATCACTCATCGAGATCTCCTTCTTCCAGTTCAGGGAGTCCTGCGAGGGAAGTGATAAGCGAGTATATCCCTGCGACCACTGCCACCGACGCGACGTTCTTCCAGTCGACCTCGTTCATAGCCATGCCGACCGTTATGAAGCCAAGAGCGGTCTGTGCGACCGTCTTCAAGGCTCTTATTCCTGCGGCGCAAAACCACCGCTTCCAGTCTCTTTTTTCCATTGGTTAAGCTCCTATTAGATCGTAAAGGTGTACACCATAGACCCGGCATTCATAGTTTCCATTGATCGTGCCCGTCTGCGTGTTGTTGTATCGCTGGTACATGGCAAGCGTCAACGTCGGGTTTATTCCGCTCCCGATGGTCGCCGAGTTAACATATATGCCATACTTCGTCGTACTTGATCGTGTCGTTCCTGTGCCGTTCGACGAGAGCTTCGCGTTCCACGTCGCCGTCGCGATCGTCGCGCCGTTCTTCGTCGGGTGGCTCGATGAGGCTGTCAGCCATATCGTCTGCGCCGTTCCGATGTGCCTGTTATTCGTCTTCGTCTTGACCGAAGTCAGAACGACAAGAAGGTCGTAACTCGCAAGGCCGGAGACGGAGACGGTCTGCCCGGTATCTGTCGCCGAGGTCGATGACGTGGAGATTGTCCCGAGGTCTTTTGTGGTCAGGAGCGTCGGGCCGCTTCCGCCTCCCCCTGCGTAAGTGCCGGTGACGGACATGATCCTGTCGGCGTCGTCTGCGTCGCCTATCTGGACGACTTCGCCCTGCTTGATGATAGACGCGAGGAGGTTTGTGACCTTGACCGCTTTGAACGTTTGCGCCCCTGTCAGGTATTTCCCGGAGCTGACAGACTGGTCAGAGGTGGACGGATAAAGCGTCTGTGCGGCCTGCGTCGTGAGCTGGCTCGTATTGCTACCATCCACCGTTATCGTCCCGGCTGTTCCGCTCGATACATAACCAGGCGAGACCGTCGGAGTCACGTTTTGCGTCTTGCTGTTCGAAGCCGTGATGAGTCCCGAACTGCTGACCGTAATCGTTGGCGTCGCCGTGATCGTCGTCGCAGGAGTCGCCGCGCTTCCTGAAGCGACCGCCTTCGAAGCGTTTGAGGCATAGTAGCCTGCCGGGGCTGTCACCGTCGCACCTGAATCAGTCAGGTCTGACGAGGTGCGCTGTGCGATTCCGCTTCCGACATAGTTGGACGGTATAGCGTTGACCGTGACGTCAACTTCGTCAAGTCCGTCATATCCTGCGTCAGGAGAGACCGTGTCCGTGATCTGTGACTCGGTCGGCGTGTATGTTTTTGTCTTTGTCTGAAGTGTCGGAGTCCCCGACGGTATGGAGGCTATCGCCGCCGCCATCTGCGAGGGCTTGTATGTCGTGGCGACTCCGAGCTTCGCCCTGATGGCGTTCGCGATGTCGGTCAGGTATTGCTGTGTTACGCTTGCGAGACTCATATCATCGCCTCCTACCAGTTCAGGCTGTCGCCGTCAACAAGACCGCCGAAGCCATAGAACGCCTCGTTGACGCTTGTCCAGTTCGTCGCATTTAATATCTTGTATGTGTGTCCGGACAGGAGGAAGGTCGTCAGCGTTGCGTATTGATTGCTCGTCGCGATATGTGTCAACGCGGCGTATTCCGATATGGTGTCGTCATAGACTGACAAAAACGCACCGTTTGCTGCCGCTCGTCCGCAGATAACAAGGACGCCACTCTCTGTCGGCGTGTATGTGTCGTTTGTTGTGTGGAAGTTGATCGCGGTTCTCGTCGCGGTCTGCGGTTCTCCGCCTCCGCCTCCGGAGACCGTTGTGGTCGTCCCCTGCCCTACTCCGAGGGCTTCGGCGAGCGTGGTCTTCAGAGCACCGAGCTCCATCTCTTCGTATCTGTCGAGGAGGACGTTATAAATCGTCTTCACGATCTTGTATCGTCCTGTCATATTATACGCGGGGAAGACGACGTCGACCGTGTCACAAAGGTTGCACTTCAGGAGCGCACCGAGGTCTTCATATCCTATGTCTTGAAGCCTGACGAAGTCCACCGTTATATTCTGCGCCGGGACGTTTGTCCTCTTTGCTTTCATATACGCGAGGGCTTCGTTCTCAAGGTCGACCGCCGAGGGCTGAGTCTCGAACTTGTCCGTCAGGTCAAGCGGAACGCAGTCATCAGCTCCTGTTCTCCCTGAATAAGAAGGAAGACCGCTGTCGACTCGCGAGCCCACGACAAGACCGTCCGAGCCGTTCCAATATGGGACGCAGGACGTGAACGAGCTGGAATAGTCCGTCTCGTCCGTGTAGTCGGTCATATTCACCCCGTACCGAATCGTGAGCCCTGACGCCTTGCCGCGTGAGGCGAGGAAGTTGACGTCAGTAAAATACCACTCGACCTCGCCGCCGTAGGTGTCCAGGATTGAGCCCTCTTCTCCGCCGATGAGCGTCCTGATGGTCTTCGGAGTGCCGTCGAAAGCCGCCGCGTACCCTGACCCTGTCAGAGTGCCGCTGAAAAAGAAAGCCCCACCTGCGGCAGTATTCAATTCGGTCAGCGCGTCTCCGAGGCTCGTCACATTGTCCGCTATGCAGACCATCTTCGTGAGCCTGTATGAGATATGGACAGCGTGAAAAGCCACGACGCCGTCGATCGGCTTCGAGTATGAGACTATATCGAACGGCTGGATCTCGCCGCTATCGTCATGCGTCACCGCGATGATCCTTCCGAGCGTGATCTTGTCGAAGTTCGTCCCGGTCGTAGCAATAGAGAAGTCGCACTCGTAAATACCATTTCTTTCTTCCGTCACAATGCAGGAGATAAGGTCGGGAAGCCTTCCGAGACCGTTCCCGGTGAACTGCGTCGTCCCTTTTTCATATAGAATGGGTATCATACTATCCACCACCTCGGCGCGATCTTGAACGACGTGAAGGTATTGTCGTATGTAATTACGTTATCCCCCGGAGCAAGTTCGGGTAAAGTCGCGGCGTTCATGGAGTTGCCCCACTCTATCGCGTAATTCGCGTCTACTATCGTTCCGCTCTCGTCCCACCATGCAAGGCCCTCTTCGCAGTCGATATACAGAGTCCCGGCCGCGTTAACAGTCGAGAACGCGCTCAAACGACCGACGATAGCGGTCATCGCGATTACAGGCGGAAGAGTTGAGCCTCCCGACATTGTGAGCGTCACCGTCTGATTGCCGTCATATGCGAGTGTGCATGAGGAGTTCCTCGTCATCGCTGTACCGTTTACCGTGTAATTCAGCGTGATGGTCTCCGTCCTTGTATATGACGTCCCTTTTGTGAGTGAGGTCTCTCCGAAGCCGAGACGCCATTGGAAGGTGGCTATATCCGTTACAACATTATCGAAGCCCGAGTCGCTTGACGTCGACATGGCTGTGGCCGTTGATAGAAGATTGTATACGAACTCTGCACCTGAAAGCGTGAGCGTATCTCCTAAAGCCACAAGCGCACCGTCAAACGACCTAGCGTATGACAGAGACCCTCCAGGCCCGCTCTTTCCGTCGTAGTCTTCCCAGAGAATCACGTCTCCGAGCGGCACGTTTGCCACAGAAAGCGACTGACCGCCGAGGTCCATATCGCCGTAGCCCTTCGCCTCGATAAGCGGCTTCGCGTCAAACAGCGTCGGATTCGAGAGCGTTCCGCCACTCGCGATCGCTGTCGGCGTTTCCCCTGATGTCAAAAATCTCTGCGGTTTGCACTCGAACGTCAGGTCGAACGTCCCGGCCCGGAGCGTCTCGGGAGTGACTTCGAGTCCGCTCTTATAGACCGCCATTCTGAACTCGTTCGGGTTGTAATCGTCCGTCAGTCTCTTGTAGCCCTTACGCGAACAAAACTGATTGCGTAGAGACTCGATTCCTGCCCGGAAATCGGCCTCTGTTGCCCCGAAAAGCCCCGCAGGGTATGTAACAGTTATATTCTCAAATCGACCGTTGTCCTGCGCAAATAGGCCGTTCCTGCCGGGTATCGTTATCATGTTGACGTCACGGGTCGGCGCGTTGAATACCGCTTCTCCGGAGATGTATACGCCGTATGTGTCCGACTGTACGCCGTCAAAGGTCAGCGTCTTGAATATCGCGCCTGTCGGTGTTATTGCCATGCGAGCCTCCTCCTGTTCTGCGAAGCAACTATCCGCGCCTCAATCTGTCTCGCCAATTCGTTCAGGTCAGTCCCCGCCGCCGCGTAGACGTTAATAGTCACAGGGCTTTCTCCTCCGCTTCCCGCGATCCTGTCAGCCATTCTGTCCATCTGTGCGAACAGCTTGTCGAGCGGAATTATTGCTTCGGGCCCTGCTTCGCCTGCGATGACCGTCTGCGCTCCATACAGTACGCCGCCCCGTGCCAGCCTCGGAAGGGAGAGTTCCCCGATAGTTCCGATACTTACGCCGGGGAGCTTGTTGATTATGCCTATCGCGCTATTGATGAGCCTGATGGCCTTGTTGATCGTGTTCTCGATATATGTGATGACGCCGTTTATCGCGCTCTTCACCGCTCCGGAGATAGCGTCACCGATAGCCGTCGCAAACTTAACGAACGTACCTTTTATCGTGTCCCAAAGCCCCGCGAAGAAGTCCGCGACCTGACCGAACACGTTCTTGATATGCTCCCATACCTCTGTCGCCTTCGCCTTGACCTCGTCCCAGTGCTTAACGAGCAGGACGATGACCGCGATGACTGCCGCTATTGCCGCAATTATCAGCGTTATCGGATTAGCCGCGAGGAAACTCATGGCTGCCCCGACCGCAGAGACCGCCGCACCGACCGCCATCAGTACAGGCGCGAGAGCCGCGATGGCTGCCGTGACCGCGATGATCTTCGTCAGCACTTCGCCGTCCAGGTTCGATACCCAGTTCGCCACCTTGCCCGCGAACTCGACGACCTTTTCCATAAGCGGCTGGAGGGCCGTTGCCACCTTGCCGCCGATGATGGTCACGAGCTGGTTGAAGATGAGTTTGATCGAATCAAGGCTGTCCTTAAACTCCTGCGCCGCCTGAAGCTCCTCGTCGGACAGCGGTGACAGGCCATTCTCTTCCAGCATTTGCGCGACTTTCTCGTATGTCGCTCCGCCGTCTTTTATCAGCGAGTTCAGCTCTGTCGCGCTTTTCCCGAAAATCTTCATAGCGACCGCGTCGCGTTCGGTCTCGTTTTCCATCTCGCCGAGGGCCTTGATGGTCTCGTTGAAGACGTCGTTCGAGTCGCGGAGGTTGCCGTTCGCGTCTGTGATCGCGACGCCCAGCTCTTCGAAGTAGTTCTTCCCGCCTTCGGACGCGGAGAGCATATTCTTCTTCAGCGTCTGGTGGCTCTTCGCCATCGTCTCGACCGATACGTCGACAAGGTCAGCCGCCGCCGCGTATAGCTGGAGGTCTTTCGTCGATATGCCTGTCTGTTTCGACAGGGTGTTGATGTCGTCCGCCGTCGTGGCGGCTTTTACGCCGATAGCACCGAGAGCACCAAGGGCCGCAGTAGCCGCCATAGAAAACGGCTGGAGGGCTTTGCCCGCCGCGCTTATCTTTCCGCCTATTTCAGAGAACTTCGAGCCGAGCTGACCAAGCCCGGAGGCTTTTGCTTGTGTCTCTTTAAGCTGCTGATTGAATGTTTTGACTTTGCTCTCGGCTTCGATGATCTGACGGCGAAGTTCCTGATACTCCCTTGACGCTTTATCAACGCCCTTCGCGTCCATCTCGGCTTGCGCTTTTTTCATCGCATCGAGGCTGTCTTTTGTGACGTCGATCTTCTGCTTTAAGAGCCCGGCCTTCTGACGGAGGAGCTCGACATTCTTAGGGTCAAACTTCAGATTCTGATTGACCTTTTTCAGCTCGCTGTCAATGTCTTTGGTTTCTTTTTTGACCTGCCGAAGAGCCTTGTCGAGTTGGGTAGTATCACCCCTGAACTCTATCGTTATTCCTTTAATGTTTCCGCTTGCCATCTGTTACCTCATCCGAAAAGGCGCGAGAAGTCGCCCTTTTTGGCTTTCACGATCTCCGGCTTGCCGCCGTTCTTCTGTTCTTTCTCTGCCTTGTTCTGCTGGTTGTCGTATTCGACGCAATAGTCGATTATCTGTCCGAGCTGCATCTGCCGCATGGCCTGAAAGTCGAGCCCGCGGCGATTGCCCGCGATCAGTATCTTGTCGAGGTCTATGCTTCCGGCTTCAGGATCTTCGCGAGGTCCTGAAGCCTTGTCGAGTTTTTTGACGAGATCATGCCCTTGTAGAGAAGTTCCCCCACCGCCGGGACGAGCTCATCCATCGGGAATACGTCAAACTGGTTGAGCCACTTTTTCGGCTCCGGGATGCCGTCGTCCGCGTTCTTCGCCATCGCCCATACGATATTCAGGAAGTCGACCATCTCGAAGCCTGCGAGCTTGTAAAGGGCTTCCTGGACAGCGTCCATGTCGAGATTCGCTATTGAGTCTTTGTCTATCTTTCCGCCTGTCGTTGTGTATAGGCTATATCCGAGGTCGATCCCCGCGTTCAGTATCGGAATAAGGCTCGGAACTACGTCCTGCCCGAACTGGTCCTTGTAAACGAGGAGCCACCCGATGTTATTGGACAGGGTGATCTCCTGTCCTTCGTCGATCGTTATAGTCTTTATCATTCCCTTTCCTCCCTTAATGCTAAAGAAAAGGGACGCCCGGAGGCGTCCCCTGTCTTTGAAAATGTTTACGAGCTCGCGCTCGGAAGCATCGGAACAGGCGGGTTCGAGAACAATGTCGCGAAGCCGCTGTCGCCCTCTACATACTCCACGTCCGTTATGCCGGTGCCATTGTCGCCGTAGAACGTGACAGGGATGGTCTCGTGCTGGGGCTGCGGAGTTTCTTCAATCGTGCTGTGGTCGGCCTTGATCGCACCAAAGACGCCGTTGTAGATGATGATCCTGCAAGGAGCGTCCGGGTCGTCGGTCTGATATTCAAACATCATGTAGATGTTCGGTTTTGCCATGCCTTTGATCCTTGCGAGACCGCCGTCGTCGAGCTGGACGTAGTTCAGGAACATTGTCTTGAAGCTGTCGTCAAAGAGCTCGACTTCGAGCGTTCCGGAAGCGCGTCCGGAGTTCGTCTCGGTCGACCAGTAAACGATATTGTCAGCATATTCGTTGAACTGGTCGCTGTCGCTGTCCATCGTGAGGCTGACCGCGCCCTTCTGATGATACGGAGATCCGAGGCTGACATTTCCGCCGCTGTCGACGGTATAAGTTCCGACGTAAAGGTCCGAGAAGCCGAAAAATACTTTTTTCGCCATGTGTTTCTCCTCTTAAACGTAGTAATAAATCAAAAAGACGCCCTCGGACTCTATCCAGGTATCTTCGCTCTTCGTGTAACGGAAGCCGTTATTAAGAAGCGCGCTCTCGATGGTTTCCTCCAAGTCGGGGTCTTTTGTTGTGTAGTAGTATTCGATACGGAATTGATTCTGTTTCCAGTAGATCGTGTCCTGCGCGTGATCCTGCGCCTGTCCGCTTCCCATATATACCAAAAACGGCGGTTCTGCCGGGTTGGTAAAATGAGAATAACGCACTTCGAGGCCGGTCGTCTCAAGCGCGTTGACGAGAAGTTCTTCTCTTGTTGTGTTAGCCATTGTTTAACCTCTGATTGATGCGTTGCAAGACTTCGGTATTCGCCCACTCTTCGACCGGCTTGATATGCTTTACGCCTTCGACTCTTCCCCACGTTCCGAACTGGTTTCTTATAAGATGACCGTCTTCCAGTAAGTGAGTCAGGCTCGGTTTCGCCTTATTGTAGACTGTATAGGTCTTCGAGCGAATATTGCTGTTGACGACCCACCCGTTTGCATATTTGCCCGTCTTTTTCGGGCTCGTCGATCTTAACTTCTGCGCTGCCTCTTTTGCGACGGCGTTCATTGTGATGTTTACGGCCTCGTCAAGTTCTTCGTTGTACTCGTCAAGGACTTCCTCAACTTGAACTAATAGGTCCTCCATTGTAGACCGTCCTCTCTTCGAGCGTGAGCTCGATCTCGTCGGCTTGCTTCCAGTACGAACGGATGATCCCGTAGGTCTTGCCGCGCCAGACGATAGCCTCTTCGCCGTCATAGTCCGCGCCCTGCATCGTCAGGACAAGAGAAGGCCGGAGCCCCGCCTGCGCCGCCTGATAGAACTCGCGCTTCGTAGTGCTCCGGACCTTGCAGAAGATCTGTTTTTCCTGATAGCCCTTGACCTCGTTTCCGACTTCGTCAACACGGATCACAGGAATGAGAAGAATTGCGACGTCATCCATTTAGACCCTCGCCTTCTCCGCAAAGATGCGGTTATTGAGCGCATAACGGACCATGCGCGGCATACCTTCTCCCGTGTCTCTTCTCCGCCACATCCAGGAGGCATACTGGACGACGAGCATTGCATCGTCGGTATCAGTCAGGTCAAGAGTTGCGCCTTGCCTTTTGATCTCCGTCTTCGCTGCGTCTATGTATTCATTTAGCCTCGAGTCGTATGCGTTCGTTACAAGACCGAGGTCGATCTTGAGTGCCGTCAAAAGTTCCATTAAATCTCCTTCGCCGCATCTGCGGTCTTCTTTGTCTTATCTACTGGTTTCTAACTTCTCCTATCAGGAAGAAGCGTTGGCGTCGTCGGACGCGAAGCTCATCGAAGCGTTCGGGGTCGTGCTGTTGATACCGAAAGCGACGAAGGCTTCAGCGATGGACGGACCGCCGTCATAACGAGCGGTGCCACGGAATACGGTCTGATCCTGGAGGAACCTGACGTGCTCGGAGGTGGCGAACTTGTTGCCGGCCCTCTCTGCGAGGGTATAGCAGTCATAGTAGCCGCCGATCACGACGTTATCCGGGATGAAGTTCAGGACTTCGATGATGCCGCCGGTCACAGGCATTGTGCCGTTGACCGCACCGACGATCCTGCCGTCAGCGGTAGCAACGACGGAGTTGCCGACGATAGCAGCGTAGGTCTTCTCGTTCATAGCGAAGACCTTCTCGCCCCTTGAGTATGCGCTTGCGGCGTTAGCCATAGCGGCAGCGATAGCGACGAACAGGTCCTGTCCGGTTACGCTGGAGCTGATGCTCTTGATGTTGGAGGTGTGCAGGTCAGCCCACGGACGAGCGATAGTCGGATAGTCTCCGGGCTGGCTGGTCTGTGCCAGTCTGGTCACGATGCCGAGAGGCATACGGGTACCGGTTCCGTAAAGGATAGCCTTGTCAAGAGCAAGGCCGATGCCCTGAGCAAGGGCGACCATGATCTCGGAAGCGAGGTCGATGTCGCTATCTTCCAGGGAAGCGTTGCAGACGGCATAATATCCGCCAACACGCCAGCAGTCGAACTCCTGTCCGTAGAAGGTCAGGGAAAGCTCGTTCAGGTTCGCGCAGCAGTCA
>Ga0310690_10005234_pt1 | contig 17754 bp, 14 predicted proteins | sample AusTroGonzalo_MG_2_FD_207661 | JGI IMG/M metagenome (GOLD analysis project Ga0310690, IMG submission 207661) | Bovine rumen microbial communities from tropical cattle in Woodstock, Queensland, Australia - Gonzalo_04 (v2) (version 2) | ecosystem: Host-associated > Mammals > Digestive system >...
TATCACATCCGGTGCAATAATTGGAATTGGTGCTCTCTTCATAGTGTACAAAAAAAGGATTATCTTTTGGGCAAGCTTCTGACAAGAGGGCACTAGGTGGGAAAATAGCGGATAAGACATTTTGAGAAACAAAACAACATAGTAAAAATAAAATAATTTTCTTCATAAATTCTCCTTTTTTCTTCTGAAAGTAGCAGAAGATTTGATTAATTACAAGGTTATCTTTCACAATTTCTTTATCGATTCTGGTGCGAGATTAGTCCGATACCCTGATTGCAAAATGTCGGAAAATTCATCCATCATCAAACTTTTTCAGCGACGGCCATGCATACGCCGAACTCGGGCAGTCGTTAATATCTTTCGGGATTCTTCTCTGAGAAACTTTGATTTCTCTTTTTCTTCGTCATCTTTAAAGGTCCGCAGCCCCGTCTCGTCCGTCGGTATTTCTTTTCCCGCACGATACGCCTTAGAAACCGCTTTTAATTTTTCGGCTTTTTCCTCTAAATTTACGGGGTTTTCTTTTAAAATTTCACTTAAAGTACTGCCACTGTGGTTATCTTTCAGCCATCGAGCCGAAATCTGTTTGCCTTCCTTAAACGTAATATGAACATAACGAATATTGTCTCCTGCCGAATCAATATACCCCCAATAGACATCCTTTGTCCCATCTTCATTCTCTGAAATTTCTTGGCATTTCCCGTCTGGAAATATCATCTTTTTTTGCCATGGGAAAGGTTCGGCCGTGATAATATTGGTCTTCAAATCCAATTTTTCCCAGTAATATCTGGATCCCACCCCCCGAGGATGTAAAACAGATCGTCTTTGCATTACACCGATAATACGTCCTTTTTGATCAAATTCACGAGCCCAATTATGGTACCAGGATTCCTCTGTTTTAACTTGCCTGTTCCAAAACTTCCACCAGGGTGGAAAATAAGTTTTCCTCGAATTCTTATATAAATTTTCATTCTTCCCTTGGGCAATAAAATTAGAAATATAGGGTATCATGACATGTCTTCCTTTCATCGTATACGCTCTAATAATACACCCAAAATCTTTTTTTGACAACAAAAAACAAATGATCCGCTTTTTTAAGGGGGAACAAGTTTTAATAAAATATTTCTTGACAGGTGTTCTAAAATCGGCTATGATGGCACTCACGCCGATCAGGTTTTTCCATCAAAGCAAAGTTGGCCAAAAAATGTTCAATCTATTGAATTGCTTATGCTTTGTAGGTTGAATTTGTTCGGTATTTAGGGGACGGATTCCAATTTCCATTTGGGATTTGTTCGGGTGAGATAACACCTTAAAAAATCATGAACCGAGGTCGAAAGACTTCATTTTACTAACTGATCAGTTAATGAAAGAAAGAAAATGAGTAAAGAAAAATTTAACAGAACTAAACCGCACTGCAATATCGGTACGATTGGTCACGTTGACCATGGTAAGACGACATTGACGGCGGCTATTACGAAAATTTTGTCCGAAAAGGGCGGTGCTGCCTTTGTTGACTACGCCAACATTGATAAAGCTCCGGAAGAACGCGCTCGCGGTATTACGATTAATACCTCTCACGTTGAATACGAAACAGACAAGCGTCACTACGCTCACGTCGACTGCCCGGGCCACGCTGACTATGTGAAGAACATGATCACCGGTGCGGCTCAGATGGACGGTGCCATTTTGGTGGTTTCTGCTGCCGATGGTCCGATGCCTCAAACACGTGAACACATTTTGTTGGCTCGTCAGGTTGGCGTGCCGGCCATTGTTGTTTACTTGAACAAGATGGATATGGTGGACGATCCGGAATTGTTAGACTTGGTTGAAATGGAAGTTCGTGAACTTCTGTCTTCCTATCAATTCCCTGGCGATGAAATCCCCATCATTAAAGGTTCTGCCAAAGTTGCTTTGGACGGCGGCGATCCGAAAATGGGTCATGATTCCATCATCGCTTTGATGGACGCTGTTGATTCTTACATTCCGCAACCGGAACGTCCTTTGGATCAACCGTTCTTGATGCCGATTGAAGACGTGTTCTCAATTTCCGGCCGTGGTACAGTGGTTACCGGTCGTGTGGAACGCGGTGTGTTAAAAGTCGGTGACGAAATTGAAATCGTTGGTTTGCGTCCGACACAAAAAACTGTTTGCACGGGCATTGAAATGTTCCGCAAATTGTTGGATCAAGGCCAAGCCGGTGATAACATCGGTGTTCTTCTGCGCGGTACAAAACGTGAAGAAGTTGAACGTGGTCAAGTTTTGGCTGCTCCGGGAACAATTACCCCGCACACCAAATTTGAATCCGAAGTTTATGTCCTCAGCAAAGACGAAGGTGGACGTCATACACCGTTCTTTGCCAACTATCGTCCTCAATTCTATTTCCGTACAACAGACGTGACGGGAACAATTGAATTGCCGGCCGGTGTTGAAATGGTTATGCCGGGTGATAATGTGAAATTAACTGTCACATTGATTGTTCCGGTCGCCATGTCTGAAGGTTTACGCTTCGCTATTCGTGAAGGTGGCCATACAGTCGGCGCTGGTGTTGTTGCTAAAATTATTGAATAATTTGGCATCATCAATTGATCGATTAAAGTCCCCTGACGTTTTGTCGGGGGATTTTTTTGTTGCATTTTTATTCTTTTTTTTGTAATCTTATGGAACAAGGAGAAAATAATGCGTTATATCATCATCTGTTTATTGACTTTTTTGACAACCGGCGCTTTGGCGGCTGACAGTAATTTAGACATTTTGGGGACCTATGACAATTGGACGGCTTATGTTTATAAAGGGGCTGACGGTAAAACATGCTATATGGCAACCGAACCCATAAAAAAACAGGGTAAATACAAAATCCGTGATGATGTTTTTTTGTTTGTCACCCATCATCCGACGGAAAAGAGTTTTGATGTGGTCAATGTTATGGCCGGCTATACTTATCGCAAGGGCTCAAAACCGACATTGACGATTGATAAGAACAAGACCGTTTTTTTGGCTTCCCACGCTGATACCGCCTGGACACAGGATTCGGATACGGATACAAAGTTGGTGGCACAGATGAAAAAAGGCGCCACCGCTGTTTTAAAGGGCACTTCCGCCCGTGGCACTCTCACAACGGATACTTTTTCCATGAAGGGTTTTTCCAAAGCCTATCATGACATTCAAAAAGCCTGCGGACGTGAATAATGCAGGATCTCATCGGACTGCCTTTTACCGATATTGAACGCCTAATAATTGAATTGGGCGAAAAGCCTTTTCGGGCCAAACAACTTTGGCAATGGCTTTATAACAAAGGCGTTACCGATTTTGATCAAATGACAACTTTTTCCAAACCGCTCCGGGAAAAATTGGCAACCCTCTATACCATCACCCATCCTAAAATTATAACCGAACAAAATTCCGCCGATAAAACCCGCAAATGGTTGATGGAATTTACCGACGGCAAACAGGTTGAGTGTGTTTATATTCCCGAATCCGATCGGGGGGCTGTTTGTATATCCACCCAGGTCGGCTGTGCTCAAGGTTGCCGTTTTTGTCATACCGGTACGCAAAAAATGATGCGCAATTTAACCGCCGGCGAAATTGTGGGGCAGTTCATGACCGCCCGTGACAGCTATGGTGAATGGCCCACCCCGACGGATGAAACGCGCTATTTATCCAATATTGTGGTCATGGGTATGGGTGAACCGCTTTACAATTTTGAAAACTTAAAAATCGCCCTTAAAATTCTGATGGATGGTGATGGCATTTCCATTTCCAAAAGAAAAATTACCGTATCCACTTGTGGAGTAGCGGATAAGATTCCGGAATTGGCCGATATCGGTGTCAAATTAGCGGTCAGCCTTCATGCCCCCAACAACACCATTCGCGATCAAATCATGCCCGTCAACAAAAAGTTCCCGCTGGAAGTTTTAATCAAGGCCTGTCGCGATTACCAGGCGAAGGTTGAACATCGCCAATTTATCACAATGGAATACGTCATGCTGGACGGCGTGAACGATAGGCCCGAACACGCTCTGGAACTTATAGAATTATTGAAGGATTTAGAGGTTAAAGTCAATCTCATTCCCTTCCATTATTGGGAAGGTGCCCCTTTTAAGCCCAGCAGCAACAACGCCATTCACCGTTTTGCTAAGATTTTAGAGGATCATTATATTGCCTCTCCTATTCGCCGTTCAAGGGGTGAAGATATCATGGCCGCCTGCGGACAATTGAAATCTGCCAAAGGCACAAAATAGCCCTTACCTTTCCGCCCCCCGAGTTGGTTGTTGCGCATTTGCTTTCTTTTGACGAACATTATTTCTTTGCAATCGCAATGATATTCCTTTTATCCGGTCACTCCGTCTTTTTTTTCGTTCTGCTTCATGACTGGGAAATTCCGCTTCATATTCGGCCAAAAACGTTTCATCTATTTTCATCACTTTCTTTGGTTTTTTCGCGGCCAAGTCCGCCAAATATGCCCGTGCTTCTTCTGGTGATGCGGCACTATTCCTTTCTATATACGCTTTCCAATCTTCCTCTCTTGGCACCAGATAAATTTCTTTTCCCTGTTTCATCAAATCTTGCAACGTTTCTTTTTTAACACCCGTATATTTTAAGGGTCTTACCGACACCCATTCAAGCGGTTCCCCGCCCCACAGGGGGATACACGGCCTAAAATCTTCCTTTTGTGCCATATCCACCAAATAGGTATAAGAATGACTGATCTGTTTTTTAGCTTCCTCCCGATCGATTTGAAACACCACAATATCCGGATTAAATCGTGGCCACGATCTAAACGATGTTGCCGATTGGAATGGAAGCCCTGCATGAAAACAGCCGGGTTCTCCGATAAAAGCCAACTTTTGAAAGTTTAAGAACTGATCATCCGATCGAACAAACAGATCAATTTTTCCCTTTTTCATTTCCTCGGGCGGTAAAACCGTATTATGCGTAAATTGGGTCGGCATATTTTGAATGGCCTTCTCTTCCGCTTTTTCCCGCTCTTGCTCACAGTGTCTCATCAAACTTTCTATTTGTTTTTCCGTCATACCCATCTGTGATAATTCGTATGCCACAAAAGCCGTCTGGCATTGTGAAACCGGATGCCACAAACACGGATTTCCCTTAACAGACCGCTTGGAACCTGTCAATAGACTTTGATAAAATGCCTGCTTATCGGCATCAAATAACCCTAAACTTTTTCCTTTTTTCACAAACTGATAGGCATATTTCGGCTTTGTCAGGCCTTCTTCCATAACTCTTTTTATTTTTTCGGCCAACTCTTTTTCCTGCCCGCTCAAAGAATCAAAATGGTCTCGTACATAGTAAGCAAAGGGTTGCCACTCGTCAAAACAGTATTTGTAAAGGAATTGACCGGCCGTCCATTCTCGACCGTCAAATACAATCTTTTGCGCCAGATATGCCTCAAAGTCGTTGCTTTTACTTAAACCGTCTCTCAGATTTCTAAAAATCGTTTGCTTATTCGGTTGAATTTCCATTGGCACCTCTTTCAAATTTACAAAATAGCCCCAGTCTGTTTTTTCAACCAACCCGAGCGGTCACACTAACTTTCCCGTTCCCGACCCGAGCGAACCCGTAAATAGGCCCAGCCCTCTTTTTCTTGGATCTTTTTCTTAAGTTCGTCTTGCTCTTTCGGTGTCGGTTTATAACTGGCATCATGCGGATTGCACAAAAATAATATATTCGCACCGAAAGTTGATGTATGCTGAGGGTAATAAACCGGCTCATCCGTTTTGGGATGAACTTCAACATCGGCAAACATATTATCACCTATTTGAATTGTATTTTCTTGAATAATTGGCATTTGTATTCTCCTTTTCTTTATATATCTAAATTAGCAACATCAAGGGCATTGGTTTGAATGAAGTCGCGTCTGGGCTCCACCACATCCCCCATCAAGGTTGAAAACACCTGTTCCGCTTCATCCTGATGCGTGATTTTAACTTGTAACAAACGTCTGTTATTCGGATCAAGTGTTGTTTCCCATAACTGTTCAGGATTCATTTCACCCAAACCCTTATAGCGGTTGATAGCAACCCCTTTCTTTCCGACTTTAAAGACGGCTTCCGCCAAACTCACCGGCCCGTGAACGGGATATTCTTCTTCTTTCACACGCAGCACGGCAGATTTTGCATAGAATTCCTGCAATTCGGTTGCCATTTTGGCAAGTTGTCTGGCTTCACTGGAATTCATCAACGTTTCATCCACCACATGGGTCTCCGTTACGCCACGCAAAGTCCGTGAAAACACAAACTCATTCTTCTCATTAAAGGCACAACGCCAGCCCCGTTCATATTCGGGTTCTGTCGCATCCAATCGCTGGGCAAAGGTATCGTCATAGACTTTATCCCCGCCGAACAGCCCGGCAATCGCCATTTGTTCAATGATTCTGGCCGGTACCCGATGAGACAGGGCTCCAATCAAATTCCGTGCCACCCGGGCCTGTTCCACACGCGCCACTAAATCGGCACCGGCAATTTGAACACCGTCACTCATCTGCAATACGGCGCCTTCGGTCCCCGCGGTAATCAGATATTCTTCCATCGCCGCATCGTCCTTGAGGTAAGTTTCACTGTTCCCGCGTTTTGCCCGATACAAAGGCGGCTGTGCGATATAGACATAGCCCCGTTCAATCAATTCCGGCATTTGACGGAAGAAGAATGTCATCAAAAGCGTCCGAATATGTGCACCGTCCACATCGGCATCGGTCATGAAGATAATTTTGTGATAGCGGCATTTGTCCGCATTAAAGTCATCACGTCCGATTCCGGTCCCGAGGGCCGTCACGATTGTTCCGATTTCGGCCGAGGACAACATTTTATCAAACCGTGCCCGTTCCACATTTAAGATTTTACCGCGCAAGGGCAAAATCGCCTGATGGGCCCGATCACGTCCCTGTTTAGCTGAACCGCCGGCCGAATCTCCCTCAACGATAAAGACTTCCGAATCCGCCGGATCTTTGCTTTGGCAATCGGCCAGTTTTCCCGGCAAAGAGGCCATATCAAGGGCACCTTTGCGGCGTGTCAATTCTCTGGCTTTCCGGGCGGCTTCCCGCGCGGCGGCGGCTTCTACCACCTTGCTGATCACCAAACGTGCTTCGGTGGGATGTTCTTCAAACCATTGGCCCAGTTTATCGCCCACAATGCCTTCCACAACGGGGCGCACTTCGCTGGACACCAACTTATCTTTGGTTTGTGATGAAAATTTCGGATCCGGCACTTTAACCGACAAAACGACCGTCAATCCTTCGCGCATATCCTCGCCCGACAGCTCCACCTTTTCCTTTTTAGCCAAGCCGCTAGATACCGCATAGTTATTAACTGTCCGGGTCAAAGCCCCTCTCAAACCCGCCAAATGCGTTCCGCCATCTCTTTGCGGAATATTGTTCGTAAAGCACAGACATGTTTCATGATAGGAATCGGTCCACTCCATAGACACTTCCACCGTAATTCCGTTTTCTTCACCGCGCAAAAAGAACGGTTCGCCGTGCAGGGAATTTTTGGATGCATCCAAATACTTCACAAATTCCTTGATACCGCCTTCATATTCCATATCAATTTCCCTGGGTTCTCCCGACCGATTATCAATCAGGCGCAAATGCACACCCGAGTTTAAAAACGCGAGTTCCCGCATCCGGTGTTCCAATGTATCAAAGTTAAATTCCGTTATCGTAAAAATTTCGCCCGACGGATGGAAAGTCACTTTTGTTCCGTGCTTACCGACGGCCTCTCCCACTTCTTCCAAATGTTTAACGGTATTCCCGTCCGAAAAACGGGCATAGTATTCTTTATCATTCCGCCAAATCGTCAGGTCCAGCCAATCCGACAAAGCATTCACACAAGACACGCCTACACCGTGTAAACCACCAGATACTTTATACGAATTGTTATCAAATTTACCGCCGGCGTGCAATTGCGTCATAATCACTTCCGCGGCTGAAACACCTTCTTCCTTATGGGTGTCAACCGGCATACCGCGACCGTCATCGATCACGGTCACGGATCCGTCACCGTTTAAAATCACATCAACGCGCGAACAATATCCGGCCAAAGCCTCGTCAATGGAATTATCCAACACCTCATACACCATGTGGTGCAAACCCGTTCCGTCATCGGTATCCCCGATATACATTCCCGGACGCTTGCGCACAGCCTCTAACCCGTGCAACACTTTAATTGAATCGGCATTATAGGCCTTTTCCGCCATTTTTTCTTCTTCTGTCATTTTTTACTCCTTTACTTTTCTACATCAATTTCGGTTCCACCCCACTCAACAACGGTAAACCCCTGACGCATCGGTTTGGGTGGCAGTTTTTGCTCCTGAATGTGAATAGGTTTTTCCAAATCATCATACTCCATCATAACTCGTATCAACGTTTCCGGCTTCGGTGTGATAAATAGGGGCATTACATTATTCTGTTCCTCTATGGTTTGGAAACGAATAAAATTATAGGCATTTTTTTCTAATTTTGGAAGCCAATAAATAATAAATTCATCTGCCTCACGTTCAGTTAAGCCCAATTCGGCCAATTTTTCTTCCAAGAACGAAATAGTATCCCGACCGTCAACAACAAATCCTTCTTGAGGGGCTTTTCTTTTTTTAGCCACTCCCTCCCAATACAAGGCATAGTGATACCGACCTGTTTTTTCATCCGTCAAATCACCATTCGGTTTTGCCGACACAGACCAACCGTTTTGATATAAAGGATATGTATACGTTAAATTTTGTGGTTTTCCAACCCGAACCGTAATATTCGTATCCCCTTCCGGATAGAGATAAATAATCGGTTTACGCACTCCATGGGGAAAACGCCGTCTTCCGCTTAAGACCGTATTAATTTGCGTTTTTTCTTCTTGAAAACAGAACCGAACAGCATCATCAATTTTTGCCTCTTTTTCAGAAAGACAATCTTCTTGATCGGATTCCGCTATGTTAAAACACCCATCAACAATATCCTTAACATTCTTTTGGAGGTTTCCAAGACACGCCTCGGTCACTTGTCGGCTTTTTTCGACGCTCGGATGAGAAAAGGCATGTTCTAATTTTTCATCTGAGTGCCCTTGTTCTTTTTTCAAATTCCAAAAATCCGCCACCACCCGATCATAAGCACTTTGGATATAGCGCGTATAAACATCATCCGCCGATTTTGTTTCCGAAACATCTTGTCCTTGGGCAAAAACGCCTCCGTTTGCCCCTAACAAAATCATCAAAAACAAAACCCACCCTTTCATTTTTTACTCCTGATTTTTCACCGGCACAAATTTTCCGTCTTTAACAACGGATAAAATGAATGGATAAGCACTGTTGCCGTTTTCTGTAAAGACAATATCCCCTGAAATACCATGCCATTTTTTCATCTTTAAAAATTCATCTTGACTAAAGGGAATGTTATTTGACACAAAGTGGTTAACAACGTCCATAATATCCCAGATATTGATGGGGAAGTTGTATAATTCTAACCCATTTTCTGTCAGTGCCTTTGCAACTTCCGGATATTCTTTGTAAATCCGTTCCGTCGGCATGACAGAGGTATAAAATCCATTCGCCTTTTCAGCCAATTGCGAGATAATAGATGGCGTTCTCAACCCCGGATCGGATAAAACAACGCCGGGGAATTCTTGTATTTTTAATTCTTTTATAATGTTCACAAAGCCAATACTCGGAACGCCACTTACAAAGATTACATCGGGTTTATCTGAAATCGCTTTTAACACGGTAATTCTGGTATCTAATTCCTGTGGCTCAAAGGTGTACTTTGATATCACCTTTGCCCCTCTGGGTTCTATATCTTTTTTTAACAGATCAACAATAAAATGTCCTGCCTCACTATTAGCACAAATAGCAACCACTGTCTGATTTTCCTTAATGCGATCAAATGCCGGTTGGCTCATACCTTTTGCGTCAAAACTGATTCTTTGGACTCTTTTATAGGTTCCGTCTTCTTCCTGCGTACTGGGGGATAGAATCATAAAACCGTTCATAGATTCCAACTGGGGTGCAATGGGATGACCCAAGGCACCAATCGGAACAATAAACAGGGGTGCATCATCATTCATAGCCGCACGTTGGGCCAATGTTAAACTTTTGGTCGGATTGGATTCATTATCCAAGATTTCCAATTCAAAAGGGGCATTCGGATGATTTTGCATCCAAACCTGCATCGTCTTTTGTTCTTCTTTTCCCTGAAACGCCAAAGCGCCTGTAATCGGTAAAATGGCATAGACACGTTTCTTATCGGTCAAAGATTTCAGATGTTCCTGATACGCATTATAACCGATAATTCCAAAGATAACGGCAATTGCGACCACCCACCCCAAAATACCTTTCCAATTAACCTTACTCATAGCGAACTTTTTCCTCTCAGGCAACCTTGATAATTTCCCGTTTCTCTTGTACATCAAATTGGTCAATTTGTCCAGTAAAATCTGCAAAAATCGCCTGATCTGTCGTGGTCATAAACACCTGCGCCGGCCGGGTGAGCAAAATCTCAAACAAAGTCCCCCGCCGCTGCTTATCCAAATGGGCCGCCACCTCATCCAATAACAGGACCGGACATTTCCCCTGTTCGGCCATTTGCGCCCGCATTTCCGCCAGGATAATAGACAACAATAAAGCCTTTTGTTCCCCCGTTGAACACAAATCCGCCGACCGATTTTGTTGCTTATGGATCACCACAAAGTCCGATGTATGCGGCCCGGTTACATTTCCCCCTTCGGCACAAATTTTCCGCGCCGATTGTAAATGCCCCAAGAATAAATCTTCCACCATCACCGCACTTTGTGTCATCAAGGCCTTTTCCAACATCCCAACTAACTGAATTTCCGCCGACGGAAACGACGGATCCTCCGAAACGCTTAAATATTTACTTAAACGCTCCACAATATCCAGCCGACTGGCCGCCACGGCGATTCCGTTTTCCACTAACTGCTGCTCCAACCCCGATAACCACGCATTATCAAGCCGCCCCTCGCGCAACAGACAAAGCCATTGTTTCAAAGCCGCCTGATAATCTGCCAATCTGTTCGCATGCATCGGATCAAAGGCCTGAACAATGCGGTCCAAAAAGCGCCGTCTGGCATTCGGATCCCCGCAAAAAAGACGATCTTGTGCGGGCGTCAGCCACAAACACCGAAACACCTCCGCCAAATCGGCTTGATGTGTTGTGCTTTTTCCATCAATTCTGATCTGCCGCCGATCGGCTCCTGCCACCATTCCTGTCCCGATCACATGTTCTCCAAAAGGGGAATACAGATTTGCCGTTACTGTCCACAGGGGATAAACATTCTCCCCCATGCGATGACCGATATCCGATAATTTGGCACTTCTGAGTCCCCGCCCTGCCGTTAAATAGGAAATAGCCTCCAATATATTGGTTTTACCGGCACCGTTCGGTCCGAAAAAAGCGATGGGATTTCCCGTCTCTCCCAAGGACAAATCCAATTCGGGATATGACCGAAAATTTGTGAGTCTCAGTCGGCTGATTCCCGTTTTCATGGGCGTTTATACCCGCATCGGCATTAAGACATAAAGGGCATTTTCATCTTTGGCATCCGTCAAAATAACGGGTGAAATCGAATCGTTCATCTGAAGTCGCACCGTCCCTCCTTTGACTTGACCCAAAATATCCAACAGATACCTGAAATTAAATCCGATTTCCAATTCTTCACCGGTATAGGCAGCATCCATTTCATCTTCGGCCGATCCTTCATCGGCGGCAGCCGCCGTCACTTGAATCAGATTGTTTTTCAGGGCCAACTTAATTCCTCTTGATTTTTCCGAAACCACCGACACACGTTCAATCACACCGGACAAAACTGCCGAATCAGCTTCCAAAATTTTATCATTGGCCGCCGGAATTACTTTTTCATATTCCGGATAGGTTCCGTCAATCAGACGTGATGCCAACACCACATCGCTGAGTTGGAACCGGATTTGATTAACGGACAGAGAAACAGACACATCACCCTCCGCTTCACCAACCAGTTTAGAAATTTCTCCAATGGTTTTGCGGGGAATAATCACACCCGGCATACCTTTTGCCCCCTCAGGAAGCGGCATCCGCACGCTGGCAAGTCTGTGACCGTCAGTAGCAACCGCCGTCAAAGCCGGTGTATCACCGCCTTTTTCATGCAGATAAATACCGTTCAGGTTGTACCGTGTTTCTTCCGTCGATGCCGCGAAAGCCGTCTTTCCGATCAGGTTCAATAAATCACTTCCCGAAACAGTAAAAGAAAACGGCATACTTTCCTGAACCATGGACGGAAATTCATTGGCCGGCAGGATAGATAAAGCAAATTTGGCCCGACCTGATACTAAATTCAACTGATTACTTTCCTCTGACACACTCAATGAAATTTGTGCTCCGTCCGGCAGCCGGCTGACAATATCACACAACCGATGAGCAGGCACTGTCAGAGAACCCGCTTCCTGAATGGTAGCCGGAACTTTTTCCACAATTTCAATTTCGTTATCTGTCGCCCGTAAGATAATGCTGTCTGCCCCTGTTTCAATCAGAACATTTGACAAAATAGGTATCGTTTGCCGACGTTCCACAATGCTTTGTGTGTGTTTTAAGGCTTTCAGTAAAGGTGCCCGTTCAATCGTTAATTTCAACATATTTCAATCCTTTCTCTTTTTCACGTTGTTTTTGTGATGAAAGTATATCTGATTTTCCGGACAATGAAAAGAAAAAATTTCATATTTTTTTACTTTTTTTCTTTTTTTTTCTCTAAAAAGTCGCTATAAGGAAACTGACTGCTAAACGAAATGAGGTTATAAATGACAGACAGGCAAATTTTGGAACTCTCGGCAAAGCAAATTTATGCGCCATCCCGCTTAACGGATGCTGACTTAACATCCCTAAAGGACGGTCAAAAAATCATCGGTCAGGATCAGGCTCTTGAAGCCGTTTCTTTCGGTATCCGCATGGAAGCAAACGGATATAATATTTTCTGCACCGGTCCGAAAGGTGTCGGTCGAACAAGTTTATCACTGGACACGGTTCGTAAATATGCCGCTACCCAAAAAACGCCGGACGATTGGTGCTTTGTTCATAATTTTCACGTACCGCATCAACCTATCGCTTTAAATTTCCCGGCCGGGAAAGGACGCCAATTTGAAAGAGATATTCAGAAACTGGCTGAAACACTTAAAAAGCAATTGGTAGCTCTGTTTTCGGATGAATCTTATAAAATCAAAGTCGCCCACATTGAACAAAAATACCGTGCCCAAAAGGAAAATTTCTTTTTTACCCTCAAAAGAAGTGTTCAAGATGATAATGTCACTCTGATTCGGACGGATGATGGTGTTGTTGTTTCCCCAAAAATGGGCAGCGAAGTTCTGGATCCCGAAGAATTTAATAAACTTCCCCGTGAAAAACGGAAGAAGATTTTAGAACAAATGAAAAAAGCCCAAGACAAACTGGAAAAAGCCATTCGCGATATTCCCGAGTTTGAAGTTGAACAACAAAAAGAGCTGGATGAACTTAATACCTCTTTGGCCGGCCGTATGATTGATAACGTTACCAAAGGCATTAATAAAACATACGCCAAACATGCCGGGGCTAAGAATCTGATTAAAGGCATTCGTGATTGCATTCTGGAAAATATCAGCCTGCTGTTACCTTCGGACGATAACTCCGATGAAAACAGCCTTGAAAAAGCTGAACTTCTCTGGTCCCGTTTCGCTGTTAATGTTATGGTCAGCCATAAACCGAATGAAGGTGCTCCCGTTGTTCATGTGAATCACCCGACACTTTCTAACCTGCTCGGGAAAATTGAGCGCATTCAACTCGCCGGTACATCAACAACTGACTTTTCACTCATCCGACCCGGAGCTCTCCATCAGGCCAACGGCGGCTATCTCGTGATTGAAGCCCATGACCTGGTTGAAAATCCACCGACTTGGAGCGCTTTAAAGCGTTGCCTTTTTTCCAAAACAATCAAGATGGAATCCGGTATTGATGATAACTCTATCTTTGGTGTTATCTCACAGGATCCTTCTCCCATTCCGTTATCGGTTAAGGTCCTTCTTATCGGGGAACCCAATCTCTTTTATACCCTCGCCGAACAAGATGACGAATTCGGGGAACTGTTTAAGATTCAGGCCCGCTTTGCTGAAAAGATGGATCGGACTCCTGAAACGGAAAAAGCTTATGCCAGACTTCTGGCCAACCTAATTCGCCGTGAACAGTTAAAGCCTTTTTCGGCCAACGCCATCCGACGGACAATTGAACAATCTTCCCGTTGGGCCGGTGATCAGGAAAAGCTCAGTACCTACCTTGTACATGCCAATGACCTCATGCGGGAGGCCAATTACATTGCGACCTGTCAGAAAGCCCGTATGGTCAAGGCAGATCATGTTAATCAGGCTTTAATTGAACGGCGGCGGCGCTTCGGCAATGATCAAAAAGAATTGATGACTGCCATCAAGCGGGGAATGATTTCCATTGATACAATGGGTCAAAAGGTTGGCCAGTTAAATGCCTTGGTTGTCTATGATTTTGGTATTTATTCGTTCGGAAAACCCACTCGGCTGACTTGTCAGGTACGCTTAGGTAAGGGTCATTTAATTGATATTGAACGGGAAGTTAAACTGGGTGGCCCCATCCATTCCAAAGGCGTCTTTATTCTCTCTTCGTTTTTGGCCTCGCGATTTGCTCAAAAACGGCCTATCTCTCTGGACGCAAGTTTGGTTTTTGAACAATCCTACAGCGAGGTTGATGGTGACTCCGCTTCCGTTGCTGAATTAGCCTGTTTGCTCTCTGCTATTGCTGATGTCCCCTTAAACCAAGGGCTCGCCGTCACAGGCTCAGTCAATCAGCTCGGTGAAGTCCAAGCCGTCGGTGCCGTTAATGAAAAGATTGAAGGTTTCTTTGAAGTTTGTAAAATCAACGGCCTTACCGGCTCACAAGGGGTCATTATTCCGGCTACAACCATTCCGCATCTGATGCTGAATCCTGAGGTTGTTGAGGCTGTTCAGAAAAAGAAATTTCATATCTATGCCATCCGTACGATAGATGAGGCTATGTCTTTACTGACTGGTCACCCCTCGGGGCTTTGTACACAAGCTGCTTGTTCAACTGATGATTCGATCAACGCTCTTGTGGAAAAAAGACTAAATACTTTCTTTGATCAGATGCGTAAGGTTTCACGCACTAATACCGCATCAAAGGACGGTACGACTCCATGGTAAATAAAAAGACGAAGAAGAAAACTTGTCCTATTGACGTCAGTTTCGTCATGACGGTTTATAATAAGGAATACTATCTGCCATCGGTTTTAAAAGCACTCCTGGGGCAAACCGGTTTAAAAAATCCGGAATACATCTTTGTAGATGATGTCTCAACCGATCGGTCGGTTGAAATTATCCGGCAAATGACAAAAGGGGCCCCTAACGTCCGTATCGTTACCAATGAGTATAATCAAGGCATCAGTCATCGCATTAATCAAGGTATCCGACTGGCTCGGGGAAAATGGTGTCGTATGCTTGATTCGGATGATATCTTACCGTTGGATTCAACGGCCAAAATGATAGCGCTTGCCCAAAAATTACCTGCCGACATGGTTTACGGCTGTTTTGAAAAAACGGGATTGGAACCTCAAAAACTGGAACACCGCTATCTGCCGGATTTCGGATATACCTACTCTCCCGATGCCCTCAGGGGTGTATTGACGGGCCGTTTCACCCGAATGGGACAACTGATTAGAACATCCGTTTTACAGGCCTCCGGCGGCGCAGATGAACATTCTTTTATTCAGGATGAATCCATTCCCCTGCGTTCGGCTACACTGGCTAAAGGGATTGCCAAAATAGATGTCCCCGTTGCTTTGGTCCCTAAAGAAATAGGCAATTTTTCCGGTAATAAAATTCAATTAGATCATGATCGGTTTATGGCTTACTATTGGATGATTCGGGATAATCCCGAATATCCGGCCGACATCCGCCATCTGTTATACAAACGCGCTCTGTCCGCTTACTGGAAGTTCGCCCGAAAAACGAAAAAGTGCCCTTACCTTCATCCCATTTTTTTCTATTATATTTTATCCAAGGTTTCAAATTGCCAACCGTCTCTACCTTATCTAAACAAACTGCACAAAGAACTGGCGGCTCTGAAAAATATCCGTCGGATCGTTAAATAAAAAGGATAAAGGACGAATTAAATCACTAATCGGGCTGCTTCGGCTTTCACATACCGACTCATTTTTTCAAATGCCTTGGTTTCAATTTGACGTACCCGTTCACGACTGATATGAAAGTATTCTCCCAGGTTCTCTAATGTTTCCGGCGTTTCTGTCAAAAACCTCTTTTTAACAATTTCTTGTTCCCGCTCTGACAAAGTCATCATTGCCTGAGTCAATAATTTTTTCTTCAATCCCATATCCTGATCATTGCCCAATTTTTCCTCAATCGATTCATGATCGTCTATCAGCATATCCTGCCGATTTGTATTTGAATCGTGTGACAAACAGGCATTCAAAGAAGAATCTCCGTTTAACCGTTGCTCCATTTCCATAACGTCTTTTTTGGATACGCCCAATACCTTTGAAATATGATCGGCTGTTTCCTCATTCAAAGCCGTTTCATCATAAAGCCCCAAGCGTGATTTGATCTTATGCAGATTGTAAAAAAGTCTCTTTTGCGTCGCCACCGTTCCGATTTTTACAAGCGACCATGACTTTAAAATAAATTCCGAAACCGACGCTTTAATCCACCAAATAGCATAGGTTGCCAACCGAAATCCTTTATCGGGGTCAAATTTTTTAATCGCCTGCATCAAACCGATATTGGCTTCCGAAATGAGATCGGCAAGAGCCAACCCGTAATGCCGAAAAGATAATGCCACCTTAGCCGCCAATCTTAGGTGCGATGTTGTCAATTCATGAGCCGCATCCAGATCACCCGTTTCATGGAATCGTTTTGCCAACATATATTCCGTGTTCGCATCCAACATAGGGAAACGGTTAATCTCGGCCAGATAAAGTGATAGAGAATTTCCTGAATACAACAAAGACAAAGCATTTGTCTGCGTCATTTTATATCCTTTCATTAAGCAATATAAAAGGCTCTCCCATTCGTGGCAAAAGCCTGTAACGGGACGTATTTTACCAAAAAACCATCCCATTGTCAAGTGCCTTATACACTTTTTATCACATATTTTAATAGGTTCTAACAGAAATCCAATCCGACCGCTTCCGATACGGATTTTAAGCCTTTATAACGCAAAATAATCGCCAAATCCCGATTGATTTTGGTGACGGCTTTCGGCCCTTCAAAGCGCAACACCGTTCCGATTTGAATCAGTGACGCTCCCGCCGTCAGACATTTGTAAGCATCCATTCCCGTCCAGATACCGCCGCAGGCAATAATCGGCAATTTACCTTTGGTGAACTGGTACACCTTGCTAATCATTTCTACCACGGTTTTATTCACGGGGGCCCCCGACAACATACCGGCATAATGTTTCTGACTCAGTTTCACCGGTATCTGCGACAGCGATAAAGGCCCGCCCACAATAACGCCATCCACACCGGCATGCATCAAATGTTGACAAACTATCGGCAATTCCATCGGCGTCAGAGCCAATGGAATTTTAACCAGAATACGCGGTTTTTGAATTGGCGCCGCTTCATGGGCAGCCCTTCTAATCTTTTTTAAAAGCGGTACCATCACCGATCCGTCTGATACCATGCGATAAAGCTCCGTTTCCGGATGGGAGAAATTAACCGTGATATAATCGCAATAAGGCGCAATTTT
>Ga0310690_10005235_pt1 | contig 17752 bp, 36 predicted proteins | sample AusTroGonzalo_MG_2_FD_207661 | JGI IMG/M metagenome (GOLD analysis project Ga0310690, IMG submission 207661) | Bovine rumen microbial communities from tropical cattle in Woodstock, Queensland, Australia - Gonzalo_04 (v2) (version 2) | ecosystem: Host-associated > Mammals > Digestive system >...
GTCTAGGTGGATAATTATTTTTTAGTAGGTTTGTATAGGGGGGATATATAACTAAGTAGCTCCTCTTTTGGTATTACACCATCATCAGCCATCTTGTGATGGTAATCACATAATGTTATTAAATTGCCATCATCTAGCCTCTTATTAAAGTCTTCTGACAGAAATACAATGTGATGTACCTCTAGCTTATTATAGTTATATACATTGATCGTATTATATTTATTTCTTATACACACTTGACATAAGAAATGATCTCTTTCTTTTATCTCTTTAGCTTTCTTAGTCCATCTATAACTCTTTCTAAATTTATCTTGTGGACTGTTCTTCTCTTCTCTATTCCTCTTTTCTAATTTATATTTTCTTTGAATAGAATATGGACACACATGATCCACTGGAACAATTCCACATCTGCTACATGTTTTTAACATATATTATTTTTTCTTATTACTTGGTTTCTTAGGCTTTTCTTCTGGAATAGCTTGTTCTTTTACTGGTTTAACTTCTTCTACCTTTTCAACAAAAGCTACACCATAATTATTATTTCCTAATAATATATCAAGTCTATCTCTTTCTACTTCAAATTCAAATCCAACTTCTGGAACACATTCCTCAGCTGTCTTACCATCTACCATACATTCTGTAGGTGCTAAGCCATATTCTTTGCAAGTAGCTAAAGCTTTTACTTTAAACTTCATATTCATTTCCTCCTTATAATTTGTTTTATTATGGACTAATAACTCATCCCACTTATCTTCTATAATCGTAGGTTCAAAGGTTGGTATCTCATTAACTATCTTATTGATGTTAATATTCTTCATATCAAACGGTAATACATAACAGTTCTTACCATCTTCCCATCCCTGTTCAAAGAATGATGGTACTGGTGTAATCAATACTGGTACACCTAATCTATTACATTCTTTAGTAAAGTATGGATCACCTTCACAGTCTGATAACTGTACACCATAACCTTTTCCTTTTATGCTTACGATATATTGTCTTATATCTAATGTAGGTTTTAATTTAACCATACTATTAGTAAATTCATATACCTTATCATCAGTAAATATTAACCAAATATATTTAACTCTTTTCTCATCCAATTGCTTAGCTAATGTAAGCATTCTATCTCCACCTTTTTCAGCAGATAATCTGGTAGCACTTATTAATAATAATGCTGGTCTTTTATTTTGTTCTGTTATAGTTAATGGATTAGTAAATACTTCTGGTCTTATTCCTGTTAATTCATAATATTCATCTGCAGCAATTTGACTTACTGCTATTCGTTTTGTAATTCGTGGATCTAAGTTAGGTTCTAGGATATTTGTCTTATACATTCCGTGAATCATCTGAATAGCCTCTTCACATTCTACAGTATCTAATATTTCTGTATCATTACATACGAATATTCTCTTACACTTTATTTTTTGTTTTATGTAAGGAACACATGGAATTAATTTAATTAATCTTTTTAATTGGTTTTCGTCAGCACTGTTGTAATACAATGCTAGATCATAATCATACTTCTTAGCTAGTTCATAGATAAATGTTTCTACACCTCCTATTGCACTAACTTTCCTCCAGTAGATTATATTTGCATATTCATTCATAGTTTTCCTCTTTCAAACAAAAAAAGAGCTTTAATAGCTCTACATACGGAGTCCAATGAATTGGTTCATTGAATTAGTACCAGGTTGAATGATACTACATCGAATAACACGATACTTTAATAAGAAAGGAGAAGCACTGTTATTCAATGTACTAGCATTCAAGCTAGTATCGGATGCTATACAACATCCCCCAATAGATATAATGGCGACCAATCTGTTATAGCCATAGGTACATAATTCAATGTTCTATATCTATTTTGCACGGTCAGGTTAGTATACATCCCTGCATTTATTACATCAGTGGAACTGAATAAATAAATGTTTATGTGCATTATTAGAATAAATATAAGAGGTCTGCATCCTCATGTCTTAGTTTTTTTCATCTCTGGATTTATGCCTTTTACGGACACCAGTATCAAGGCTTTCTAAACCGTAATTTAATACGTTAAAACTTGTACGTTTTTTTATATACTTATTCTACGCATACACTTAGTCAATTCGTGTATGAAATAATGTGCTAATGTTAACTATCACACATTATATTGCCATAACTTACTCTTTTGAGATTTCTATGGTCTTGTTAGTGCATTTATAAGCACCATTGAATATATAAATACGAGCCTAGCCTCGATTAGTGTACACTTGTTACTAGTTTTTTTATTATATATTCAATGCTACCCATAAAGATAGCATACTGAACAATTGTTTGTGAGCAAACTCACATTATCATAATAACATTGTCTATGTTGCATTTTGTGGCATGTTTGTCTTTTTTTCTATTTTTTTTAATTTTCGATATACCTGTGATCTATCATATCCTACTATTAAAGCTATTTTAAATACACTTAATCTTTCGATATATCTTAATGCATATATTCGATCATCAATGTGTTTACTTAATTTAAGCTCTTCTCTTTTTCTTCTCAATATCTGATAACGATCATCCAATGTTTTATTTAATTGTCTTATTTTTTCATCATAATATTCTGTATCTATGACATATTCTACCATTGTATCTTTTGGATTATTGCCATCTACTTTTTCCTTATCAAAAGAGCTTGACTTTGGCTGTGTTTTTTCAAATATTTCATCTCTTTTATTTATTAGATCGAACAACTTCTTTTCTAACTTTCGTATTTTGCTCCATATAGCCTCATACTCTTCATATATCATCTAGCCACCTCTTACTAATATATAAAACATTATTGCACCAATAAATAACCCCACTGCTAATCCCAATATAAACATTTAAACCTCCTAATAATCTACTTGATCTGACATTGAATACTTTGGTTTTTCTTTGTTATTACCAAAATAATCATCAACAAGTTCATATATTCGTTCTTTTAATGTTTCTTGCATACATAAATATCTAAATGCATCTTCTTTCCAAAATGAGAATATTGTTTTATATTGTTTATCATTAAATTCTTGTTTTTTTATTTGTAATTGAACACATTCATTCGTTTCAACAAATTTTTTATCAACGAACCAATTTAACAAATAGTAGCTTAATTCAGCTTTTAATTTTTTTGTATAATAATCATCCAATATTTTATCTATTAATTTCATAATTACTCCTCTGGCATTTCATATATTACTACATTAGTTTTAATATTTACCGATACTTTAGCACTTATTTTTTGTTTTAATTCTCTAGCAAAATCAAATGTTTCACCAATACATATTATGCAGTATTGTATTTCATCCAATATTTCTAATGCTCTTTTCTTTTCCTTATAACATCCTAAATGAGTACATCCATTATGAATACTATATACAGTTTTAGAGCCATCGTTTAATGGACTTATTATAATTTCTTTTGCACTTACTAATTTTGTTTTATCTTGACTTCTAATCCATAATTCCATGTTTATTCCCTCCATATATAAGCTGTTATTCTACCGAATATTACACCTACCATAAATCCTATTAAAAACACTAGCATTATTTATATCTCTTTTCTACTATTTTTTTTAATTCTTGATAATCGAATGTAATCATCAAAAAGTTTTTCCTATCACCATTAATTAATAATGATGATGTTGTTGTCTCACCAGTATCACCATCAATGGTGTAATTCATTTCTAATTGTTTTTCCTCTATTCCATTAATTCTTACATTTAATTTATTTCCATAAGTAAGATCTATTTTCATTATTTAACCACCTTCCTTTTTGTATATGTTCCACCTCTAAATAGGAATTTACACAATTTATTTTTTGCTCTAAATACAGTTTGTTTTTCTTTATAGCTCATTTTTGAATATTCTTCTTCTGGTGTATTAGCTAGTTTTATTAAATCATCTATTTCTTGTTTTCTTTCTTTACCTTCTACATATTCTTTACTGGTCATAAATCACTAATCTCCTCATCTATATTGATTCCCTCTGATTTTAATCTTCTCTTTAAAGCTATTATCGTATCATTTAATTTATTAATTCGTTCTCTAGCTGTTAAACCATCTAAAATTAGCTCTATTTCTCTTTTTCGATTATTCTTAGCTGCTGATATTTTTCCAACTTCCCATAGTTCTTCAATTGCTTTTTCAGTTTTCTTTAATTCATTCTCATAATGTTCTATCAGATTATTCATATTTCCTCCACATTCAATATTTTTAAAATAAAATATATTTTTACAGGCTCAGCTCCCCATTTTTCTTCACCTGTACCTAACCGTAATTCTACTGAACACTTAATTTTAGGTGAATCTTTCCTGTATCCGTTTTTAAATATTACCTGTCCTTTTCCTAAATGCATTGATTCAGGTTTTAATTCTACATCTCCATCAAATAATCTAAAAAAACGATGAGTCCAATATGGTTTTATTTCACGATATTCCTCTTTCTTTTCACCAGATAGAATCATATCAAACCATTTCTTTTTAATTGGTAATGTTAGCATGTTAACCTCCTAATCTAGGATCATATACTTCCCAATTATAATCATCATATTGATTTTCTTTATAAAGTGTTAATTCACCTTTAATAATTTCTATTTCTTGAGAAAAACACATTCCACACTCAAAAGCCATAACTCTAAAATCAACATTATATTTTTTTGATATTTCGATAAGATAATATGGTTCAATTCTCCATGCTTGTTTTATGTCTAAACATTGAATATGTTCTTCATCTTCTTCATCCCAAAACAACCAATTAACATCTTTTTCTATGAATAATCTTCTAGAGTCTTTGAAGTATAGCCAACTATGATTTTTATCATCTGTTTCATTGATAAATAAATCCCCATATTTATCTATTTTGACATCTAATGGATATTGTGTATAATCATCTAATTCATCTCGTGGATAACCATATCGTATAATCCCACTATTTATAAAATTTAATAATTCTTTCTTTTTACCTCTAACTTTTAGTACTCCTTCACACCAATTAGGCATTTTCATCACCTCTTAAAAACATTGAATTTGCTAATGCTGTTGCAACATACCTAACTAAATAATCATAATAACTACTTTTATCTTTTCCATCTCTAAATAAATATTTTTCTAATGATATTTCTTTTACATAACCATCACCTGTACAAAATCTTGCTCTTACTAATGGTGGTATTCTTAAATCTGTTGGCTCATAAGTTCCATATACTACTATTTTGAGATTTTTTGTTCTGCTTTTTAATTCAAGTTCTATTTCGTTAAATGTTATTGAATTACCATTAGAAAAAACTAAACATTTTCTATCACATTCTATTGGAAGTATTTTATGGTCATCTACATCTATATTCACTTATTATCACCTCTCTTATAATCAATAATACTTTTGCATATTATTGTTTTTAAACTGTTTCTTTTTAACATTTCTTTATACACTTGCATTTCTATTTTTAATTCTCTTATTTGATTAATCAGTTTCCTGTTCTCACGAATCTGATCGTAATATAATTGTTCATAATCTACTTTTTTCATTTATCTTATCTAGCACCTTTGCTATATTGATTCCAACTTCTGTTAATTCTTGTTCTTCAAAGATTAGCTTATATCGATTTAGAATCAACATCTGAGAATTAGAAACTAAAGCTAAATTGCTTAAAACTATGTTATGTCTATTACCATCTCTAAAAATGACCTTATAACCTTTTGGAATCTTTCCATAAGCTTGTTCCCAGATTAATCGATGTTTTGCTTTCCAGTTAAATCTACCATGTTTATCTTGTACTTTTACATATAAGAAACCTTCATCATTTCTGTCTTTATGTCCTGTCTTCCATTTCTCTGTTCCTATAGCATCCATATTAGCTGGATTATTACCTTTTTTAAAACATGTTGTTCGAGATTTTTCTTGAGACTCTTTACTCATAAATTCATCCCATTTTTTACCTTTATTCCAACTCTTCTGTCCTTTTACAAAGCAGCCATCATTTCTTGCTGGTTCAAATTCAAACCCTTCATTCTGCTTTATTCTACTTTTTAGATTCTGAATGCTATCATTTGTTGTATTCATTCCAAATACTTTATTAATCTCATCTGATAACTGAATAGTAGATTTACCTTTGTAATTATTTTTTACATAATCGATTATTTCTTTTGTATAAATATTGCTACATCTTTTACCTGATCTAATCTTTAGAATGACTTTTCTGGAATCAATACTGTTTTCTGTAAAATTATAATTGAATTTTTCACTCATTAATTTAGCTATTTCTCGATTAGTACGATCAACATATATTTCTCTTAAATAATTATCTCGTTCCTGATTCCAGACTTTTCTCATTCTTGATTACCATCACTTAGCATTAATACTTCTTTTTCGTTGGTAACACCTAACTCATCAGCATACTTTTTAGCATCTAAGACAAGTTTTGCATTATTTACTATTGTTGAACATAAACCTGCTATTGCTTTAGCTCTTTTTAATTCTCGATCTAGACTTCCCTTTTCTTCTAATTCTTCATCATCAGTTAATCTTTCTAACTGTTCAAATAAATAATTATTTACATCATTTAAGCTATTTTTCATTTTCATTTTTCATTCTCTTTTCTACTTCTTTTCTTGAATAATCATATGCTTTTAATTCTTCAATTGATGGTGACTTTTGGTGTTTCTTGTAGAAATTAATAGTATATTTAGCTTTACTTAATTCTTCACATGCTTGTTTTAAACAGTTATTTGTATTATCTAACTCTTTAGTTAAAGCATTTACTCTAGCTGTTAAACCTCCGACAGCTCCTGCACATTTCTTTCTTGATTTCTTTTCTTTAGCAAGTTCCTCTTTAGTTGTATCTAATTCTTTAGATGTCTTTTCTAAGATACTTCTTAGTTCATCGTTGCTTCTGTTACTGTCTGCTAATTGACCACTAAGAACATCTACTCTTTTGTTTCTTAAAGCAATTAAATTATCTTTCTCTTTTGAAATATATTCTCTTTGCTTTAATTCTTCTTTTCGTTCGTTCTTTAGTTTCTGAACTGTGTTTCTTAATTCTCTAATTGTATCTTCATTAATTTCTTCTTTTTTTTCGTTCTTTTCACGATTTTTAATATAATCCAACCAAGCCCTAATATCATTAAATAAATCTTTCATTTTTCCTCCTATTAATCAACCTATCCCCTCTAAATATTGTTAATACCCTCTATAACTCTATGAATTTTACATACCGAGTTTATAAATGTATCTTTCCCCTTTATTGTGTATAGTTATTTGTGTATATTTTTTTATTGCTTTTTTATATAATTGTTAATCTTTTTTTCGTTTTTCGTTATTTTGCTCTTTTTCCGATAAAAATTGACTCTCGTGTTCTTTCAATATCATCAGTGTCCCACATGACATATAACATCGTTGTTCCTACATCTGAGTGATTATACATTTTCATTAATGTCATTGGATTACCACCATTCTTGATGTATTGATATCCAAAAGTCTTTCTTAAACTGTGTAATGAAAAGTGTGTATCTATTCCACATGCTTTTACTGTTGTTGGGAATATTCTGGAATCACAATTAGCTACTGTTATCGGATATATGACTTTAAATGTTCGACCTTTATATGTTTCTCTTGTCTTCTGTCCCATGAATAAATAGTCTTTTTCTTTTAGATCATACTTTTCGATATAATTCATTATCTGTTCGTGTAGCTCTTTATTCATCCTAAAGTTCTGAATTTTACCTGTCTTATTTTCTTTTATGGTTACATAGCCTTTTTCTACATCACATACTCTTAGCTGTAATAGATCCTCAGCTCTAAATGCTGTATTAAATCCAATTAGAAATAACATATAGTTTCGATGTGCTTGGTATCTCTTGATATCAGACTTAGCATGATCTCTTTCGTATAACCAGAAGTCATATATACGATCAATTGTTTTCGGATTCTTTATTGGAAGTGTTAGTATTGATCCTTCTTTCTTACCATCTACATGCTTAATTCTTCTTGTCATATTATTTCCTCTTGCTTATCAATGTTCTTTTGAATTAAGACTACATGATATATTTTTTCTAAAAACTTACTAGCCTCTTCGTAACCCATTTTTTCAGTTAATTCAGTTTCTAATTTTTGAAGAATGTGTATCTTCTCATCATATAATTCTTGTAAACTCTTTTCCATTTTCTACCTCATCATTTCCCAACCAAAACGCAAATTCTCATTAACCCCATTTAATAATCTTCTTGTTTCTTTTTCAAAATATAAACCTACAAAACAGTCTTGAACACCGAACTCTCTACTCTTACATATTTCGATTATGTTCGAGAACTTATAAAGCTCGTGATCTTCCTTCCAACCGAACATATCTTTTGTAGCTTTTTTGAAATCATTATTGACACGATGTAAAATAAATACATTGTCAGCTACATTGGTGATATCTGCTGTTCCAGATATATCTACTTTTCTTAAAAATGTTGTTGATTTTCTAGGATGACATACAAAGTGAATATGTACTTGATACTTCTTAGCTAACTCACTCAATTCCTTAATCAAATAAGACTGTGTATCGTATTTATTATCACCATAGTCATTTATATCTAAACTCATTAAATTATCGATTATGACCACCTTTATATTGTTTTTTTCGATACATTTCTTAATACTTGAAATAATATATCTTGCTTTATTACCGAATGAGTTCTCGTAAACATACAATTTATGATCTAACCAATAAAGTATCTTCTGTTTAGCTGCCTCTGTTGGTTTATAGAATCCGTTCTTTTCTTCAACATTCTTCTTACCTGCAGCTTGAAGTAATAACCATGATAATAATCTTTGACTTGTTAGCTCACCAGAATAAATTGCTACATTACAACTTTGATTAATGGATTCAAGAGCCATTTGTCCTAAGAATGTTGATTTAGCACTAGCATTACCTCCTGACCATACACTCAGTTCACCTAATGCAAATCCTTTTATTTCTCGATCTATTCTTATTACATCTGATTTAACATATACTTTGTCTTCATCGTTGGTATTTAACTCTGATACTGTTTTAAAAGTGGATTTATCACTTAATTCATAACTATTGATTTCATCTACTTTAGCAGTAAACTGTTTATAATCTATTTCACCAGAATCTAGCTTTTGTATTAAATTCAAAGTAAAGTCTTTTTTATATCTAGCAAATATTCTGTTTTCATAATAAGGAATTTTATTTTCCCATCCAAAACATTCATAATCATTTGCTGTATATAAATCTATGTATGCCTTAGCTGTAGCCTGTGATAATTCTTTTAAAACTAATGTGTTGTTTTTTCGATAGTTATCTAATAATTCCTTTAGTATTTTTGCAATACCTGGTTCTAAAGCTTGTAATGGTATTTTTAATAAATTAATTCTATTCGTGAAATCTTGAACTAAAATTTCAGCTAAATAGTAATCATCAAGATATTTCTCATTCATACTAATCTATACACCCCATCATCATTAATAGTTGTAGGTGTATAACTATTTACCTTTGTGGATTTTTTCTTTAGTTTATTAAAGATAATTCCTTTGTAATTATTAGCCATTGATTCATCAATAATATTAATAATATCTTCTTCAGAATATTCTTTTAATTGATTCTTAACTTGAGATATTAATTTAGTTAATCCAATATCTTCATAATAATATTTTTTAAACTCTAACCATTCAATTAAAGATTTCTTAATATTATCTGATAAATCATCATCACTTAAAACTCTTTCTTTATATATTTCTTTTTTATTATTAATATATTTATTATTATCTCGGAACTTTTGTTCCACACCTTCTGGAATATTTGTTCCATAGGTATGGAATATTTGTTCCACACCTATAATTCGTATTTTTCTTTGTTTTATTTCTCTTGTATTTCCTTCATATTCATACTCTAATTCAATGTATTTTTTCTCTTTTAATTGCTTTAAGTATTTTCTTATAACACGATCAGAAACACCATATAGATATGCAAAATATTTATCACTTGCCCAACATATACCAGTTTTATTTACCAATGAGGTAATTTCTGAATATAATAATTTAGCTGTTGGTGTTAAATCTGGATCATATCGAACTATAGCTGGTAAAATTGAATAATAATTCGGTTTTTCATTCATGTTACCTCCTTTCCTCTAACCAAAACCTAATCATTCTTACTAAAGAATTTGTAATATTCTTCGTTTTCATCACGAAGTTCTTGTATTATCTTTGATGGTCTTAAAGATGGATTCTTAGCTACTATCTTTCTTCTGGCTCTAAATATTGATTCAAAAGATGGTAGAGAATACATCTGATGATTTAATAAAATTTCTTTAAATGGTTTTTCCAGTAGTAATGGACTTATTTCCATATAAAATTCATAGATCAAAGAAAAATTATCATCTCTAGCTGATGAAAATCTTATTAATATATCTTCGATTATTTCTTCGGTTTTAAATAATGATTTCATTACTTCACCCCCAAATAATCTCTTACTGCTTTACTTCCATCACATACTTGAATTAATCTTCCATGACAACGATATGTTCCTACTGGTGTAACTGTTGTTGTAGTAACAGTAAATAATTTGTATATTTCTATTAAAAATGTAGATAATAAAAATGTACAAAGGACAACCTTAACCCACTTCTTTAGTCTCATCTTTTTCATAATTACCCTCTTATTCCTAAATATTTTTTTATTTCACTTGTTAAAGCTATAAATGGTTTACCAGGTGGACAAAACATCTGTTTAGATTCCATTATTTCCCTAACATTGAAAATAATCATTCGACATGTGTCTAGACTTTTCTGTGGCATTAAAACTTTTAATTCCTTTGCACTCATGTATTCACTACTAAGTACTTCTTCTTTAGTCTTGGTGGACATATTCTATCTCTCCTTCCTCTCATAATTAATCTTGTTGTGTGAACACGACATTTTCTTTAGAAAAAATATCACCAATGTCACACTTCAATGCTGTAGCTAACTTTAGCATGGTTAAACTCTCGATGTTTTTTAATCCGTTATTCTCGATCATAGATATTGTTGGTCTCGATACATTGGATAACTTAGACAATTCCTCTTGTGTTAAGCCTAACTCTTCTCTCTTCTGTTTTAACGAATTGTTCATAATACCTCCTTACAATGTAAATCATACACTACACTTTTTAGTCTTGTCAAGTATGTTTTACAAAAATTTTATTTTTTTGTCAAGTATGATTTACACTATTTTATTTTAGAATTATTGATTTTATGTTAATTATGATTTACAATTATTGTTATGAGGAGGTTGTGTATGAATTACATTGGTGATTTTATTAAACAGTATCGTGGTGAAACATCTTTAAGAGATTTTGCTAAGAAATGTGACATTAGTCATACTCACTTAGATAGTATCGAAAAAGGTTATGATCCTAGAACTGGTAAACCTGTTAGAGTTACAGTTGATACATTAAAGAAAATAGCTAAAGCTATGAATATGTCTATTAACGATCTACTACTTAAATCTGGTGATGTTAAAGTTGATGATTTAGTATTTGATAATGCTGAATTAATTGGAAATGAATTTATTGAAACTGTGTCTATTCCTGTATTAGGTGTAATTAAAGCTGGAACACCAATTGAGGCACAACAAGATATCCTAGAATATATAGAAATACCTAAACAATGGACTAAAGGTGGTAAAAAATTCTATGGTCTTAAAATTAGTGGTGATAGCATGTCACCTAAATATCAACCTGATGATATAGTTATCTTTGAGCAAAGTGAAGATGTAGATCGAGCTAATGGTAAAGACTGTGCTGTCATGGTTAATGGTTATGATGCAACATTTAAGAAATTTACATTAAATGAAAATGGTGTTATTCTTACACCACTTAACCTAGATAACTCTGATGGATATCAAATTACTTTTTACAATAAAGAAGATGTTGCTAATCTTCCAGTAAGAGTAATTGGTATAGCTATTGAAAAGAGAACTAAACTATAGGAGGTATTATGAAGAAAATATTATGGATTATTCCCCTACTATTTATCGTAGCTGGATGTAGTAATGATGAATACCAGGTATCAGATTTAAAGATTTCTAGTGGAACACCATACATTGAAGGTGTATTCAAAAACAATTCTAATACTGACTGCAAATATGTTCTAATTCAAGTTGAAGTATCTTCTGGAACATTAAAGTTAGATCAACAGTTATCTCTTTTAAATGTTAAAGCTGGTGAGGTAAAAGATTTACATACTTATTGTGCAAATTGTAAAAATCTACAAAATAATAATAATGTATCTATAAAAGTAAAAAATATAAATTGTAGCAAATAAAAAAAATCCCGTACCGTTAATACGAGATTAATGTGCATAAATAAAATATGTCCACCAAGACTAAATCTTTCTCTATGCATTTTTAATTATATCAGATAATAAACAATTTGTAAAGAGACTGGAGGGAAATATGACAGTATATAAAACTAAAACCCCTACTAAAGATGGTAGAGAGTATTATTTTAGAATTAAATATAAAGACATTTTAGGTAATATTCATGACTATTCATCACCTAAGTATAAAGGTAAACGAGAGGCAGCTGATGAAGAGGCTAAATATCGTATTAAAGTTATGAATAATGAAACACTGTTAGAAAACCTCACTTTAGAACAAGCTTTTGTAAAATATGAGCTTTATAAAGAACCTCTAATTAAAAAGACCAGTCTAGTTAAAATTAAATCTCAAATTAAGAATTTTGATATCATAAAAAAAGTTAAAATAAATGATCTAAAACATTCACATATAGAAATATTAAAAAAGTATATGGATCAAAAAGGATTCAGCATAGCATATAAGAATAAGCTACTAGGATTATTAGAATGCATAATAAGATTTTCTAACAAATATTATAATACTTCTATTGAGATACTTAAATTCTGTGATAAATATGTTAATAACAATTTAAAAAAAGAAATGGAATTTTATACATATGATGAATACCAAAAATTCGATTCTGTCATAGATCAATTTGAGTGGCATACTTTTTTTGAAGTATTATACTACATTGGATTAAGACAGGGAGAATTACAAGCTCTTCAATTTAGAGATATAGACTTCGATAAACAAGAAATAAGCATTACTAAAACTCTAACAACTAAGCTAAAAGGTGAGAATTGGACTATATCACCCCCAAAGACAAAAAACAGTATAAGAATACTACCTTTGCCTAAAATCGTTTTAAATGACTTAAAAACGATGTTAAATAATGCAAAAAAGTATCGAGATTACAAAAACACATGGTTTGTATTTGGAAATTCTATTCCATTTAAAGAAACAACGATACAAACTCATAAAAATAAATACTGTAAATTAGCTGATATTAAACAGATCAGAATACATGACTTTAGACACTCATGTGCTAGTTTATTAATTAATCGTGGTGCAAGTATATCTTTAGTATCAAAATATCTTGGTCATGGAGACATTTCTACCACCCTCAGAATATACACTCATCTATATAAATCAGAGCTCGAAAATGTTAAAAATTTGATCGATAATTTATAAAAAGTGTGTTTGGCAGTGTGTTTGGAAAAATAAAAACCCTTATTTTATAAGGGTTTTATTGCATTTTGGTGGAGCTGAGGAGTACAAAAATATAGTATTTTTAACACTAGAATGTCGATTTTATGGGCTTTTTAAAGTGTTAAAACTACATAAAAATAGCAAAAAAAGAAAAAAGTGTGTTTGAAAGTGTGTTTGAAAATTACATTAAAAGAACTCTTTTACAAGTTCTTTTTTTACATCAAATATTCTTACACCATTAATTACAATTGTAATTACATTTCCTTTGTCGATCATAATGATACTTTTTGCTTTAATCTCGAATATTTCTGTAAATCTTTTTAACTGTTTTTCAGTTAATTTCATACCAATTCCCCCTTTGGTAATTACAATATTACAGCATTTATTTGTCGATTTTTGTCGAATTTTGTCAAAAATGCACAATAAAATATAAAATGTAGTGCGTTTTGTATTTCTGCAACACATTGATTTCACATTTACTGTGCAAATCTGTTCAGAGCTGTTCAGTTCATAAAAAAAAAGATATCTCAGAAAATGAGACTTATTGTTTTAAATATCTCAAAAATTAAGCCACAAAAAAAGAAGTAGGTTTCCCTACTTCATTACTGCGACATTACTGCGACATTACTGCGACATTACTATTCACTATTATAAGTATTTATTCCATTTGTTTGGTAAATATACTGTTTTACCATTGTATATTATTTTATCCCAACTATAACCATCTGATTTACCTATATTTTTTGTTATAAGCTCACATTTGGTATTTTTAGGTATTACCTTATACTTTGGATATTTAAAGCCATAGCCACCAGTTCTACACCATACATTACCATCTAATTGAATGTATTTTTTTGTTGGTGTAGGTGATGGATCTACATCTACTAGATTAGTATCTACATGTATTGCAGCTCCCATATTTGGATGATTACCATTAACATTACAATATGAATAATGATAATTTTTCATTTTCTTTATTTCATTAACTACAGCTATTCTTTTACTTTGATTAGCTAGAATACCACTACTAAAATAAAAGTCTGCAGCTTGTCCTTTTAAATGAGCTGAATTAGTTGCTCCACCTACTTTTTTATTAAATTTAGAACATCTATAACCAGAGCTAATAATTACACTGCCGTATTTGTTTCTAAGTTTTTGTAATAGTTCTACTAGACTACTAGCAATACCTACACCATAACTACCACAACATGGGCATTTGAACTCTGCCTTTCTGAAATTAGGATATTTTGTACCCCACTCATTATCTTGAACATATTTACTCATTTAGATCACCTCTCTTAAAAATTCTCTCGATCTGATGGATTATTAATAGCAGCAAATACCTGGAATGCTCCTGTAATAATATCTTGTATTATACTTATAGTTTCATTAGGTATATCATAAACACCTATTAGTTTTAGAATCTCAGCAATAAGTGTAATTAATTGACACCATACTACTGGACTCTTGAATCTTTCTAATACTTTTTTCATTTAAAACACCTCCTTACACTCGTTTAAATGTTCTCATTTCCTCAACTATTGCTTTTACAAAGCCATTTCCTTTTAATTTAGTGTATAAACTAAAACTAAGTTCCATTGCCTCGAATTGATACAATGTAATTGTTTTTGTTGGTTTACATCTTTCATAGATATCTAAAATGTCATTTCTTAATGAACACTTTGTTGCCTCTCTACTAGCTTTTATCTGAACAACAAAAGCACTAATTACACCAAATAAAAAGACTATTTGTACCCAATAGTCTCGAATAAATTCTAATATGTTTTTCACTTACCCTCCTTTTATAATTTAATTGCCAATATATCAAGAGATACATTACCAGCACTCGTTGATATACTACTGGGATAAGAATAATCAAACCAATAACTATATGTTTGTGTATTATCGGTATCATTTACATATATTGAGTTAAATAGACTTGTTGTTTGTAATGAAACAATATTGGCTATTTGACCAGTAAGTAGTCCAACAACAACATATACCGTTTTTGGTGGTATATCTATTGATACCTCTTTATATCCTCTTTGGTTGTTAAAATACTCGTTTATTCTTCCTAGCAATTTCTCAGTTTTATATACTCTACCATTGAGCCAATTTTCTAAAGTATTTCTACCTCTAATAATACTACTCGTATCCCAATAATTATTATCTTTTAATATTATACTTTTACCCATATTACTGGCATTTAATACTTTATTTCCACTTACCTATTGCCTTCCAATAAATATGAAGTGTTACGCCTGACCATGATGTGGCATTCCATGGCCAACATTTTGCCGAATATCTTGTAGGTGCATTACTACCAGCAACAATTGGAGCTCCACCAATACCTGATGTTTCAAGTGTTGCATTAATATATTCTGGAGGTTCAATAAATGGTTTAGGATAAGTCCATGAAGGCATACCAGAACTTGAACACAAAAAAATACTACCATAAGCAGTAGTAAAGTTGGTTGATGCTCCACTTATTTCTTGTCTATGCCAACATTTCATTTTCCCATTACTATATTTTTCATAGTAACCATTTTCATTGTTTCCAGATTCAATTATTGTTCCATCCAAGTAAGTGTTATCTTTAAATTTTATGACTTTTGCCATATAGACTATGTTAGCTTATTTAGTCTGTTGTTTTTGTATATTCAAGAATAATTATTGCTCTTTTTCCATTAAACGTATTAATATTCCCAGTACTACAATAAAAGCCAATACCTCCATACTCTCTTTGAATATATAATGGTCTAAAAGACATACCATTAAACATTGCCTGTCCCCAAATATAACCATCCTCAAAAAAATAGTCATATCTAATTATGTCTTTTATCTTTTTTATTCTTGCACTATCACCAGTGTAAATAAAATATCCACTACTATTTGGTGTCATAGTTAAATCATAAACTATCCTATATATTGGTTTTCCATCAATCCATGTACCAACTCTTTTTTCGGTTGTACTATACAAATCATTGACTAAATAAGTATCATTAGCTAGTTTTATGGTTTTACCCACAAATACCACCTAACCTAACATTGAACCTCCGATCCTCGATCAGAGAAAGTATTAAATGACTTCCTCCTTTCGATAGTATTTTTGGTTCGTTCGTTCGTTCGTTCGTTCGTTCGTTCGTTCGTTCGTTCGTTCGTTTAAGGATAGCATACTGACGTATGCTGTCAATATAATTCATTTATTTTTTTATCATTTATTATTTTCTATCGCCACTTACCTATTGCTATAACAGATATAAATACATTACGAATCGTTGTTGATGATGGCGATGTAGTATATATTGTTGCAGTAGTTCTTGTCCAATCATTCACAGAACATGACATATAACTATTTCCACCACACGTAGGTATTACTATATCTGGCTTAGTATTAAATTGTATAGGATAAGTCCATTGTGTGATATGAGAATTACTAGAGTTAATATACGCATTTCCAGAAGATTTTGTATATTCAATATTACCCTTTTCAATTCTTGCATATTGTATTAATTTACCATCACTATATTTTTCATAAATACCATTTTCGTTAGATCCAGTTTCTAATAGTGCCCCATATAGATAAGTGTTATTACTAAATTTAATGACTTTTGCCATATATTATTTAGCTAAGGTTTATTTCTTTGATAGTCCATGCAGTTCCCCCACTGATGTATGCCATATAACTATGCCAAGCGTTCAAAATAATTACTCTTGCATAGTTTCTATTTTGGTATATTTGATTAAATCCTAAAAAACAGCAATTTGTATTTTCAATATTAGCATATCCTATATGTATTCTATAATTAGCAAAACTTTGATATGCTGTTAAAAAATCATTCATACTACTATATGTTACTGATGTATGTATCCTAAGTATATCTAATAATGTTGACAATTTTGTTCTATTGAAACTAATTGATTGACTATCAATATACGTATCATTATTTAGTTTAACTGATTTACTCAATTAAACCACCCCTAGCTATTAACCTCCTTTTCTCGAAGGTTAATAAAAGAGAAGAAAATACTAAATGATTTCCTCCTCTCTTTGAATATATTTTTTGCATACATACATACATACATACATACATACATACATACATACATACATAAGCATACCACCTACGGTGGCCATGTCAATTATGTTTATCATAATTTCCTCCTTTTTTACCAAGTATCTACTACTTCGTA
>Ga0310690_10005237_pt1 | contig 17750 bp, 15 predicted proteins | sample AusTroGonzalo_MG_2_FD_207661 | JGI IMG/M metagenome (GOLD analysis project Ga0310690, IMG submission 207661) | Bovine rumen microbial communities from tropical cattle in Woodstock, Queensland, Australia - Gonzalo_04 (v2) (version 2) | ecosystem: Host-associated > Mammals > Digestive system >...
CACAAGGTCAGCCCCCTTGATCTCGTCACGGAAGAACTCGGGGAGACCGTACACGGCCTTCTTCAGGTTCTCCAGGTCTGTGTGCTCGTGTCCGTACCACTTCTCGTAAACGGAGACATCGTGAAGACGGTAGTCCCCTGAAAGGTCGATGGCCTTGATGCCCTGCTCCATCAGAGCGGGGATCTCCTTCATGGCTACACCGTGGGGGGTGGCCACGAACACGAAGTCGAGATCCTTTGTGTCGGATATCTTCTCGGTGAACTCGAGATCCACATAGCCCCTGAGGTAGGTGTGAACATCCTGCACCTTGCGGCCTGCGTTCTGACGGGACGTGAGCGCTGCTATCTCCACGTCCGGGTGCGTGCACAGCAGACGCGAAAGCTCTCCTCCCGTGTATCCGGTTCCTCCTATTATTCCGACTTTTACCATTATATTCACCTTTAATGGAATAATCAGGCCCATGTTTTCAAGTATATTAATAATGATGTTCTATTCTGGACAGTTTATGTTATATTTCAGACAATAGGTTAGCACCAGCATATCTCAGACCGACTATGAACACAAAAACGGACCCTCTAACGAACGTCTATCTGCGACGGAGAAACGAGAGTTTTTCCCCGGAATCTAAGGTTGCGACAGCCCTCGAAACAACGTGCCGACACGGACTTTCCGAAATCCGACAAACCTCCAAAATGACCAAAGAACAACACAAACCTACGCACTATGTCCACCCCTTTACAACTGTTTGTAATACCTTTTTAATAGGGACGTCCATCACGCTGTCGATAGCATGGCAGTAGCGAAGAAAGCAACAACCAAGAAAGCTAGCACAGCTAAGAAGGCCGTGAAATCGGCACCTGTCAAGAAGGCACAGAGGGACAAAGTGGTCCTCGCTTACTCGGGAGGTCTCGACACATCGGTCGACATCCACTGGTTGCAGGAGAACTACAACGTAGATGTCATCGCAATCGCAGTCAACGTCGGTCAGCCCCCGAGCAAGGACGACATCGTCGCACGTGCTCTCAGGAACGGAGCGATCAAGGCCGACTTCATCGATGTAAGGAAGGAATTCGTGGAGGACTATATCTGGCCCGCTCTGAAGGCCAACGCCATGTATCAGAACGTCTACCCGCTCAGCACAGCCGTCGCCAGACCCCTCATCACAAAGGTCCTTGCAGACGTTGCCAAGAAGGAGGGTGCGAAGTACATCGCCCACGGATGCACAGCCAAAGGAAACGACCAGGTCAGATTCGATGTCGGACTCATCTCGCAGAACCCCGACCTCAAGATCATCGCCCCCATGAGGGAATGGATCACCACCAGAGAGGAGGAGATCGAGTACGCCAAGAAGAACGGAATCGAGATCATCGTCAAGAAGTCGAGCCCGTACTCCCGTGACGAGAACCTCTGGGGCAACTCATGCGAGTGCGGAGTCCTCGAGGACCCCTGGGAGGAGCCTCCTTCGGGAGTCTGGGCATACACCGTGGACCCTGCCAAGGCGCCTGCCGCACCCAAGTACATCGAGATCGGATTCGAGCAGGGAGTGCCCGTCTGCCTCGACGGAGTCAGGATGGACGGCGTGAAGCTCATCGAGAAACTCAACGAGCTCGCAGGAAAATATGGTGTCGGAAGGATCGATCATGTCGAGGACCGTCTCGTCGGAATCAAGAGCCGTGAGACCTACGAGTGCCCTGCAGCGATCACCCTGATCGCAGCCCACAAGGGACTTGAGGCGCTCACACTGCCGAAGGACACCCTCGAGTTCAAGCGCATCGTCGAGCAGAAGTTCAGCCAGCTGATCTATGACGGTCTCTGGTACGAGGGACTCCGTGAGGACCTCCAGGCATTCATCGAGTCAAGCCAGAAGTACGTCACCGGAATCGTAAGGGTCAAGCTCTACAAGGGAACCGCAACGGTAGTAGGAAGGAAGTCGCCCTACTCCATGTACGACGTCGGTCTCAGCACCTATGCGAAGGGAGACGAGTTCGACCACAAGTCCGCCGTCGGTTTCATCTACTGCTGGGGACTCCCAGGAAAGACCGCTGCCAAGGCGCATGCTAACAAGCCGAAGGCACAGAAGAAAGTCACCAAGACCGCTGCCAAGACAACCGCCAAAGCACCTGCTAAGGCCCCTGCCAAGAAGGCAGCACCCAAGAAGAAGTGATCACTTGAAACAAGCCCTCTGGTCCGGCAGGTTCACTGAGAACATGGACGATTCCACACTGGAGTTCACATCCTCCCTGGATGTGGATTCCAAGATGGCGTTCTACGACGTCATGGGATCGTTGGCGCATGTCAAGATGCTGAAAGCATGCAACATCCTGCCGGCAGAGGACGTCGACAAGATCACTGAAGGCCTGAAGAAGATCCTCGATGAGATAGAGGATGGTTCGTTCGAGCTCGATTACAAGCTGGAGGACATCCACACCAACATCGAGTTCTCCCTGACCGAGAGGATCGGTCCGGCAGGCGGAAAACTACACACGGGCAGGAGCAGGAACGACCAGGTGGCCGTGGACTTCAGGATGTATCTGAGGGACAGGGCGCTGATGGCCGCTTCCGCCCTCAACGACCTCATGAGCAGTCTGATAAAGATCGCAGAGGAGAACGGCGAGACCATCATGCCCGGATTCACGCATATGCAGCATGCGCAGCCCGTCACACTGGCGCAGCACATGCTGGCGTATGCCTTCAAATTCTCAAGGGATGCGGACAGGTTCCTGGACGCGTTCAACAGGATGAACAAGTGCCCTCTTGGATCCGCAGCGCTTGCAGGCACGACCTACCCCATAGACAGGTTCATGACCGCGCAGGCCCTGGGATTCAAGGAGCCCACCGAGAACTCCATGGACTCAGTGAGCGATAGGGACTTCGTCAACGAGCTGGCGTTCTGCGCCGCACAGGCCCAGATACACCTGTCCTCCATGTGCGAGGAGCTCGTCCTCTGGTCATCACAGGAGTTCGGATTCGTGGAGATGCACGACAAGTACACCACCGGATCATCCATCATGCCCCAGAAGAAGAACCCCGACATCGCGGAGCTGGTGAGGGGTAAGACCGGAGGCGTCGTCGGATCCCTTATGACCATGCTGGTCATGACCAAAGGGCTCCCGCTCACGTACAACCGTGACCTTCAGGAGGACAAAAAGCCTGTCATGGATGCCCTGGACACCGTCATCTACTGCTTGCAGATAATGGCCAAGGTGATTGCCACCACCACATTCAAGAAGGACAGGATGCTCGAGGTCACTAGCAAGGGTCAGATCAACGCCACCGACCTGGCGGACTACCTGGTCACCAAGGGCATACCCTTCCGCGAGGCCCATGCTATCGTGGGAGCTGCTGTGAGGGAGAGCATAGAGTCCGGAGTCAACCTGGAGGATATGACTCTGGCCCAGCTGAAGTCATTCTCAGAAGTCATCGAGGATGACGTCTACCAGTTCATCCCTGTCGACAAGTGCGTGGAGAGAAGGAACTCCTATGGAGGAACGTCCGCCTCATCCACCGATATAGAGCTCTCAAAGGCAGTGGAACAGATGATGCTCCGCGACCAGATCATCCGTCAGGAGACCAAGCTTATAGAGAACTGCTGGAAGGAACTGACCGAATGATCAGTCGTATTCTACGCGGTCGTTCTCTTTGACCTCGAACTTGATGTTGGCAGCGGTCAGCATCTCACTGATCTTGTCAGCGATGGGCTTGAGGTCGTTCGCCTTTCCGTAGGTCTTGAGGTAGAACTCCTTGGAATCCATGGGGAAGACCAGTCTGACCTTTCCCTTCCTGTTGTATCCCTCCGGTTTCCTGTTCTGCTCGAGATCGGAAACGTTGAGTTCGATCAGCATCTGGAGAAGTTCCTCCTCGTCAGGCATCTGATCTATCGCCTCCAGGAACATCTTGAGGATGTCAGGGAAAACGGGTGCCAAATCCTTGTAGTCGGACTTTCCTTTCAGGACAAAATGAACGCTGCTGACCTTCATCGAGCGTCTTTATTCGACACACTTTATAAATTACTTTTCATATGGTCGCATAATGAGAACAGCTCTTACAGTGGCTGGCTCGGACTCCATCGGCGGAGCAGGTATCCAAGTGGATATCAAGGCCATGTCTGTCCTAGGGATCCATGCCACTTCAGTGATCACTGCCGTCACCGCCCAGAACACGAGGGGCGTGGACGACATCTTCCCTATGCCTGAGGAATTCGTACAGGCTCAGCTCGAAGCGGTGCTGAAAGACTGCGATATCAAAGCGGTCAAAACCGGTATGCTGTACAATGCGGAGATCGTGGAGACCGTCGCAGATGTACTGGAGGACCATGAGGTCCCCCTGATAGTCGACCCCGTGATGATCTCGGGGACCGGATACTCGCTCTGCGACGACGACTTCGTCAAGGCTCTGAAGAAGAAACTACTTCCAATGTGCGAACTTGTGACTCCCAACAAGCATGAGGCCGAGACCCTGGCCGGGATGGAGATCAGGAACGAGGATGACATAACCCTCGCCTGCGAGCTCATCGGCAAACAGGGATCGTCGGTCCTGTTCAAGGGAGGACATCTCAAAGGGCCGAAGGTCGTGGACTACCTCTACCTGTCCTCTGAGTTCAACAAACTGGAGTACCCCCGCCTGAACAAGGCCGGACACGGAAGCGGATGCTGTCTATCCGCCTTCATAACCGCCAACATGGCCAAAGGATTGGACATAGTCAATGCGGTCATCAAGTCCAGGGACCTCATACAGGAATCGATCGCCACCCAGTACGCCATCGGCAAGGGCGACGTTGTGGTCAATCCCATGGTCAAGCTCAAGGGAGAGTCGGACAAATTCCAGATCCTCGATGCCTTAGATGCGGCGGCCAGCAAGATCGTTGACGTCGTTCCCGACGAGTTCGTCCCGAGGACGGGGATGAACATCGCCTATGCCCTGAAGGACGCTGCTGGACCCGAGGAGATCGCAGCCATCGACAAGAGGATGGTCGTCCACAACGGCATCCTGAGGAAGAACGGCCCCGCCAAGTTCGGAGCGGCCGAGCACCTTTCCTATGCCCTCCTGGAGGTCATGAAGCACTCTCCCAAGCACAGGTGCATCATGAGCCTCGCATTCAGGAACGATATCCTTGACGTGATGGAGGAGGTCGGCATGAGGGCCGTCCTCGTGGACATGCCCAAGGACAACATCACTCAGGGCACCGCCAAGGCCATCAACATGGCGGGCGGGAAGATCCCTGATGCGATAGTCGACAAGGGATCCAAGAAGGACAGGCTCATCAGGATAATCGCCAAGGACCCCGATGAGATGATGGGAAAGCTCGAGAACATCCTGTAAACGGTTTCAGGCCCGGAAGGGCCTTCCTTTTCTATCCTTTCAAAGAACCAACTTATCCTAACGGATGTCAGAAAAGGGGGTAAAGGGTTTTAGCCCCCTCACGAGGGGGCTTTTAGAATCACGCCTCGAAACTCTCCACGAAGAAGTGGTCCATTTCAACGTATGCGGACAGATCCTCTGTTACAAAGTTCTCGTAGTAGTAATCCATTATCTCCTTGTAGTCGATATCTCCGGAATACTCGGGGTAGAGCATGTTGAGATAGAATGCCGTCTCAGCGACATAGAGTCCGCTGTTACAGGTCTCTCTGGCCATACCCAAGTAGTGGAGTGTAACACTGGAGTTCTTCATCATCTCAGCGATGGATTCAAGTCCGACGCTGAGGAGCCTCTGCTGCCTGATTCCGTCGTTCTCGTTGTAGATGATGTACATCTCACCGTTCTTGGCGTACTTCTGGACGACCGCGTAGATCGCGTCCTCATCGAGGTAGTTGTAGACCTCCTTCAATTCGGCGTCCTGTCCGGGAACGAGTGCCTTTGCGAACTCTCCGTGGTAGGTACAGGTGTTACCCTTTCCGGCGATGGTGTAGATTCCACCGCTCACGTATGCGGGCGAGTTCCTGAACATGATGTAGGGTACCTGCTCAGAAGTCTTCACCTTGGAAACGGCGTTCTGAATCTTCGCCAAGATCTCGTCATGCCACTCGAGGTAGTCGTATGTCTTGTCCATGTCTCCCTGGAGCAGGAATGCGAACATGACGATCGACCTGTCGATATCCTCTTTTGCTGCGTCGTCTCCTCCACCGTCTTTGTCACAGGTGTTCATGTACATACAGTCGGTACTGGTGTTCTGGAAGAACTTCCTGGTATCGGAATCTGTGATGGTGTAACAGTATCCGGGGACGTAGACGTCGATCTTGTTCTCAAGAACGGCCTCGAGATCGGGCTCCTCCTCCCATCCGAATGAGGGCAGGGTGGAGTACTTGGAGTTGATGTTCACCCATTTGGTCGTCTTGATCGTGTCATCGACCATTCCTACTTTGCCAAGGAGTCCGGTCAGATCAGCCAGGTATGCTCCGGATGAGAATCCGATGGCGATGCTCTTAACAGGCCAGTGGACTGCGGATACGGTGTGGTAGTTGTCGACGTAATAGACGGTCAGCTTGGTGTCTGCTCCTGCTTTGATTATCTTCTTAAGGTAGGTCACGTCTGCTGAATCCACCACTCCGTCTGCATTCGCGTCAGCCAGAACGGTCTTCTTGTTGCTTCCGTTGATTATTCCCTCGAGGTATGTTACATCGGAGTTGTCGAGTTTGTCATCCTCGTTGGCGTTTCCGTATACCCAAAGTCTTGAGGACTTTGCGGGATACTGTGATTCTTTGAGAACTGTTCCGACCAGCTTTCCTTCGTCGGATGACTCTCCTCCACCGTTGTTGTTCATGAGGAAGTATGCAGCTACTCCTACTACCGCCACAATCGCTACTACGGCGATCACGATGATTATTTTCTTGTCCATTATATCACCAAATTAAAGGGGGTTCAGCACGATATGAGTGAGTCCGTCCATCTGAACGACCTTCGTCTCAATCCTGTAAACTGTTTTCATGTTCTCTTCTGTAAGAACATCCTGAACACTGCCGTCCGCGAATATCTTTCCCATATGCATGAGAATGACACGGTCAGCATATGCAGCGGTAATGTTGAGATCATGACAGACCATTATGATGATGATCTGCTTCTCGCGGGCGTAATCCTTCAAGAATCTCATGATCTCCATCTGGTAGCGGACGTCCAGGTTTGAAGTCGGTTCATCCAAAATCAAGACCTTGGGCTCCTGGACCAAACCGCGGGCTATGGTCACACGCTGTGCCTGACCCGCACTCAGTTGGTTGATGTCACGTTCGCACAGCTCATCCAAATCGAGAAGATCGATGATCCTTGCGACCACATCCAGATCCTCTTCGGACGTGTTATATCCGGAGATGGGTGCACGACCTAGCAGGATGGACTCGAGCACCTTCATGGAGAAAGCGCTGCTCACACTGTTCGGTACGTATGCGACCTTGCGTGCGATGTCCAGGCGCGACATCTTGGAGATGTCCTCCCCGTCGATGTAGATCTTCCCTGCTGTCGGGATGTATAGCTTGTTGAGCGTCTTGGCGATGGTGGTCTTTCCGACACCGTTCGGTCCGAGGATGCAGACGAGCTCCGGTTTGTCGAAGGTGACGCTGACGTCGTACAGGATCTGCTTGACACTGTAGCTGAAGTCCACATGTTCTACTCTTAGTTCCGTCATGCCCACGCCTCCCTTCTTGCCTTAAGGATGAGGAACAGGAACAACGGACCTCCGATACACGATGTCACGACTCCGATGGGGAGGATGTTCGGTGCTATGACGACCCTCGATATGATATCGGCGACGATCAGCAACAGTGCACCCACCAGAGCAGATGCCGGGATCAGATAGCGGTTATCCGTTCCGACGAACACCCTTGCGATGTGCGGAGAGACCAGTCCGACGAAACCAATGATTCCGGTGAAACTAACGATGGCTGCTGCCATCATGGTCAGGACGATCATCATAAGCATCCTGCGGTTCTCTACGTTGATACCAAGGGATTTGGCGCTCTCGTCTCCAAGTCCCATGACATTGAGCTGCTTGGACATCGCCTGCAGTGCGATGGATCCGGCCAGTACAATGACCAGTATGACAAGGACGTTGTTGAAATCCGTACCCGATATGGATCCCACCATCCACTGATAGACGGCGGACATATCCTCGGGATGAGCTGTTATCATAAACAATTGAGTCAATGCATCGAAGAGATACATCATTCCGATACCGCACAGGATCATCACGGTAGGCGATGCCGTGTGCAGTTTGGACATCATCAGGATAATCGCCGCAGGAATGACTGCGAAGACGAATGCGTTGATGACGATTCCTCCTCCTGCGATTATCTCGAATCCCAAGATGATCGCCAGAGCCGCTCCGAATCCTGCTCCGGAGGATATTCCCATGGTGTAAGGGTCAGCCAAAGGATTCTTCAGCATACCCTGCATGGTGGTTCCGGCGATAGCGAGTCCGACACCGGCCAGCAACGCTGTGAGCACCCTCGGGAGCCTGACTTCGGCAGCGATGTGATACTTTGTGATGTCTGGAGGTGTGGTTCCTGAGATCCAATACCAGAGGTTCTCGTAAACCTCCGAGAACGTTATGGTATACGACCCGATTGTTATGGCGTACATACCGCAGAGTATCATCATAACAGCTGCAACAACTATGAACAGCACCCTGTGGCGTTTCAGACTCGAGTAAGCTTCGCGGAAGCGGACAGCTTCGATCTTCTTTTCGATCTCCGCATACTTCTCCTTCGATACCTTACTGTCGTCATGCTTAATGCTGGGAATGATTCCAGTCACGTTATCGTGTTGCTTACACGCTAGTTGGATATATAGTCCACCATAGTTGGATTACTTTTCTGCATACCATTAGTAAAAAATTTCTTTACTTTTTCAACACAGCTATTAAGAGCATATAATCGGCTGTTATTCCCACCATTTCAATGGTGCACAACTCGCCTACGTACAGGGTATAATCGATTCCCTCATGGGAGTAGGACCATATCTGCAGCACCTTGTCGCCGACGGCCTCCTCCCCGATGTAGTCGTATATGCTCTCCAAGGGCATCTCGTTCCGCCCGAAGAAGACTCCGAAATCGTCATCATAGGAATGGTTTTCCGATCTGGCCGTCCACTTGTACTCATAGATGTATTCGCTTGTTGATTCGGGCTTGTACTCCGAGGTCATTATCCCCTCGCATTCCTCACCGTAAAATGTGCCCGATATCGAATACTCGTGTGAATGAAAATGAGGGTCTGGATTGGATATCATTACCACTTCGTATATAGCGAACAGAGCGAAGGATCCCACCAGCATCACCAAAACCAGAGCGAGTGGCATGGCCTTGCCCCCAAATCCGAATTCCATGGACTCGTAAGGACTGTTTCTCGATAAAAGGAATCGGTATCAGGAAAGACGGCGGGAATCACGGCCTCGAAGGATGAATCCGTTTCTAGAATTATGATATAATATTGGTTAACCCCGGGTTGCCCCGGGGAAATGACTGTTTCTTCAGTTGATCGATACGAGCTCGATCTCGAAGTACAAAGGCTGGTTGACACGCTCGGAACCGGTCTTGTACGTGATCTCGGTCGACGAGACGCTGGTGAGGTATATTACCTCTCCGCCGAGGTCGATCTTGATCATTTGGATCTCGTTTCCGTCGGTGTACACGGGGTTCTTGACTTCGATGTCGTAATTGATGATGTTGTCGTGCACATCGGTGACGATGTAGTTGACGACGGTGTCTCCGGACTTGTAGACCTCGTAGGTTCCGGTGGTGGGCATGTTGGTGACGATCACGTTGTTGCCCGACAGGAGGGCGTATCCGGTCCAGGTGTATTTGGTGTCGAACTTGACCATCTGTCCGTTGACGAGGTTGACCTTGGGGTAGGCAGAGGCGAACATCTCCTTGGACATTGTGATCTCTGCGTCCATGATGTTTCCGGATGTCATGAGGGTGCCGTAGGTGTTGGCTCCGACGTATCCCTCGGATGCTGAGAGCATGACCTTGACCTTCTCTCCGACCTTGTGTCCGATGACCGCGTCACCGAATGCCTTGAGCACGGTCGTTCCGCCGATGGTGTAGGAGAGGGGCGAGTAGGAACTCTTCTTGGTGAAATCGTTGGACTTGGCGATGTTACCGTCGTTTGCGATGTTGGAGTAGCTGGTGTCGAACAATACGGCGTTGTCCTCTCCGAGGTATCCGTAGTATGTTCCGATGTAATTCACCGTTACTTCGTCTCCGTTCGATGCCATCTCGTCACCGGTCGCGATGTAGTCGTTGTTGATCCATGCTCCGATGGCAATTATGGCTGCAACAGCAAAGATAATGAGGCAGATCTTGAAGATCGGGTCAATATCCAAATTGACAGTCTTTTCGCCAGTCATTTTAACCGAGCAAGCGATTTAGAATCCGATATAAAAGTCCTATGTTATTTTCGTAAAATAAAGGGCGATACTATTATATCGGGCGGTCAAACAATCCGAGGAACGATGTTCGACCTGTACGTTGTAACCGATGAATCACTGTCGAAAGGAAGGTCCAATGTTGAGGTGGCCAGGCTAGCCTACGAAGGCGGGGCCGATGTGGTCCAGCTCAGGATGAAGGGTGCGTCCAAGGAGGATATGCTCAGGGATGCCCTGGCGATAAAGGAGATCGCTGATGATCTCGGCAGGTTCTTCATAGTGAACGACAATGTCGAGGTCGCCTTGGAATCGGAAGCGGACGGGGTCCACCTGGGACAGTCCGATATGTCCGCTAGGAAGGCCATGGGGATCCTAGGTCCGGGGGCCATCGTCGGAGTGTCCGTAACGAACGTCGCTGAAGCACTCAGAGCGAAGGAGGACGGGGCGGATTACGTGGGGGTCGGATCGATCTTCAGCACGGCGACCAAACCCGACGCCGCACAGTGCCTGGGCCTGGATGCGATCTATGAGATCAAACAGTCCGTCGACATCCCGCTGGTCGCCATCGGCGGTATTAATAGAGGGAATATCCAAGACGTCATCAGGGCCGGAGCGGATTCCGCCGCTGTCGTATCGGCAGTGGTCTCGCAAGACGATATCAAGAAGGCCGCTCATGATCTGAGGGACCTGATTCTTAAGGCAAGACTCTGAAACCGATCGTCCTTTCTACATTTTCGGACAATCCTGCGCTTTCCTTATTATATACTAACGCGATTTGGCACGCATGGGCGCACAAGACGAGTATCTGCGCAATTTCTGCATCCTGTTGACAGACAAGGGTGTCGTACCCCTCACGGATCCGTTGCAGATAGCTGTTTACAACAGCCTGAAAACGGACATGAAGAGGCCCAGCGACCTCGCCACGGAGCTGAAGCTCGGCTCCTCATCCCTGCACTTTATCATCGACAAGATGGCTGAGTCGGGAATCATCGACAGGATTAAGCCGGAAACGGACAAGAAGACGGTCTACTACACCACCAACGCGAAGCTGTTGGCAGGCTCCATGGAGACCAGCGATGCACTCATAGAGGTCTCCCAGAAGACTTTCGAGGACCCTTTGAGGAACTACAAGGGACTGTCGTCGGTGGCCAACATGCTCGACTGCTACACTTCGGAGATCGGTTTCAACGTCGATCCCCTCAAGAAGGTGTACGCGGAATCCCTGGCGGATTCGATAGACATCGGCAAGTCCAACATAGAGGATGCCGTCCTCGACATAAGGGACGTTTTCTCCAAACTCACCGGATTCAGTTTCACCGTGTTCTCGTTCTCCCCCCTCACACTCGTCGTGAAAGGAGACGAGACCGTAATGTCAAAGGCCCCGATGATGATGCAGTTCATCGTAAGGCTGATAGAGAACTCCACTGGAAAGTCCTACAAGGTCACCGGCGTAGAGCCCTTCAACGGCTCTGACGATATGATCAAGGTCTCCATGGAGCGTGCGGAGAAGGAGGTCGAGCCCTACATGAACAGCAGCCTCCTCCACAGGGATGACAGTCACTTCCTGGTTGTGGATCTGGACGGCTCCGCAGGCCTCATGACTAGTCAGGTCCAGATGGAGATAGTCGATGCGATATACGAGAGGCCCCTGTGCATCACAGACATAGTCAACAGGGTCGACTCCCCAAGGTCCACCATAACCTCCAACCTCCTTAGGATGGTCGAGGAGGGTGTGATCTCGGTATTCTACTCCGAATCTGGATCGGCCTACTACGGACTGGCCTGCTCCATACTTCTCAAGAGGTCACGCAAGATCTCCTCCGACATGGATGAGATGCGCGACACGTTGGATTCGGTCAAGGCCAAGGAAGGAGCGTTCATGGAAGGATATCTCCTGTTCACCCTGGCCTACCTCAAGAAGCTCGGATTCGACTCCGAGTACCTCATGGTCGTCCTCGGGGCGAAGTACATGAGGGCAACCGGTTCGATGGAGGTCCGCGGAAACTTCGACACCTACTTCGGTCAGATGTCAGACATCGCCCAGGCCATCGGACTGTCTCTCAGCATAGTTTCCGTATATCCGCTCACCATAGGCATCTCATGTGCTGACCCCGAGTCGCAGATGTCGCAGGCCATGACCTTCATAGAGGGAATGGCCCACCAGGGTCTCGAGATGGCCAGCAGCGGAATATTCGTAAGATCCACTGAGGAGGACCAGCTCAAGGAGAACGTATCGTTCAAGGAGATCTACCCCGCACTCAGCATGACGCCTGTGAAGGGCGTACTGGTCGAGAACCTCGCACCCGATGCGGTCCCCAAGAAGCGCACATCGTCCGTCAAGACCGCTCTCCTCAACCGCAACAGGAAGGAGGCGAACAAGCCGGTCAGGACTGTGAGGTACATCACGGCGATCGCGCTGTTCGCACTGATGGCGGCAGTCGTGCTCATCGGAGTCACCGACACATCCACCACGGATGCGGAGACCTTCGAGCTGACGATCGACGACAGCCTCGGAATAACCGTCTACGACGATGACGGATCCGTGCTCACATACCCGTATAACATCGTCGCGGGATCGGTCGTCACACTAACGATAACCGAACCCACCGACATAGGATACGTCCAAAACGGAATAGCCTACCTGATGTCCCCGTCCGATGACGGCAACTACAAGGTCAAGATGGGATCCAACCTCTACATCGAGCAGCTCTACGACATCTCGGAGAACGAGGGTGTCGATGACTGCGTGTTCTCGATCTACTGCTCATCGAAGCCCATCGAGAACCTGTCGTACTCCCCCATCACATCGGTGGAGTACAGGGAGAAGTCCAACGGCCTCTATGTGAGCAAGAACTTCGTCGTAGGTGTTCCGAGGAACAGCGGTTTCTTCATCGCGGACAACAGCAGCGTTGATCCCGAGGTCTACCCCCAGAACATGCTCGGCCAGTTCGCCGGACCCAAGGACTTCAAGATCAAGGCGGTCCCCGGAGAGACCAAGACCATCTACCTCGGCGATGACGAGTACTACTACAACGGCCAGAAGGTCAGAGGGGAGATCGTCGTCGACAGGGAGCTGAAATCCATCGAGCTGAAGCTTGCGGCCGACATCAACGTCGACATCCTTGCTGACGGAATCATCATCGACAAGGACAACGAGGACTGTTTCATCCTCGAGCTGCCTCCGGCCGGAGAGATCCACCTCACCACCGAGAAGAGAGACTTCTACTGAAACGCCGTGGGCGGGGTATCGTAATGATATCCACGTCCACAGGCCAAGGGTATCGACATGGCGAATCAAAAGAAGGCTGACGGCAAAGGTTTCTGCCCTTTCTGCGGCAACGAGTTCGTCGGCGACCATGACAACTGCCCTTTCTGCGGCCAGGACATCAGACAGTACAAGGATGACCTGGGCCCGATCCTGAATAAGATTCAGACCGCCACCAACATCGACATGAAGAGCCCCAAGGTCAGGGTCACCTCGTGCATCGTCATTTTCCTTCTGGTGTTCGCCGGGGCGCTGGTGATATTCGACTACACGGAGAATCACAAACCCTCCGAGGATCCGGAGCCGATAGGCGAAGCGCTGGTCATCGATGTGATGAACGGAGGCCACATCTACCTCACAGGTGATTTCCTGGACTACAAGATGACGGCTAAGGACGTCTACGATCCCGACCTCATGATCAGGTTCAACCTGGCGAACAGGTACACCGGGACGTACGAGAAGATCATGTGGATCGTCCAGACCGACTCTTACAACACGGCCAACGGTAAGAACCCGTTCTATCTGACGGTCACCAAGGAACGCTACGTGTCCGACCCCATCGAGACCGTGACCTGGGAGAACATCGATGCGGGGAAGTTCTCGATAATGGCGAACTGCTACAAGGAGGACGGGTCCTACGACGTGTTCTCCGGCTACGGCGTCTACTACGACAAGTTCGAGGCCCATTACACATGGACCTACCAGGACAAGGTGAACACCATGGAATACACCATGTCCTCGGACGATGTCAAGACGTGTCTGGAGTACGACCTGACCGCCAGGATGGACCAGCAGGCCGCATCCAGCCTGAAGGATTTCGTGGTGGACAACAGGTACGTGGCGGATCTGAACTCGCAGCTCAAATCGCAGTACAACAAGACCTACATATACACCGATTCGGGCTACGCCGACTTCGTGCTGTCCTTCGTGCAGCAGTGCTTCCCCAACGTCTACGACAGTTTCAACTACCGCGTCACGGACTACTGGGCTTATCCTGCGGAGACCATCCTGAACGGATGCGGGGACGACGAGGACAGGGCGATCCTGTTCTGCTCTATAATGAAGGTAGCGGGATTGGGGTCAGCTCTGGTGACGATGCCGGAGACCGTGATAGGTGCCGTCAACATCAATCCTGACCTCATAGCGGACTGCAAGGTCGTAAGGGGCGTCAATGACATCTATGCCGTGGCGGACTCGTCATCATTCAGATCGCTTGGGAGCCTGAGGGCATGCTACGACATCGTGGACAACGGCAGGGTGTTCCTGTACAACGGCGATGACGTCTCCGGACATTGCAAGGTGGAAGAGATACCCTCGAACTGACTCCGAACAAGAGCGTTTTATACTTGTTCCCTGAGTTATGACCATGGCATTCGGCATGTTCAAACCTACGGAGGAGTACAAGCTTGTGGTCCTCGTCAGGAACGATCTCAAGATGGGCAAGGGCAAGATCGCCGCACAGGCAGCCCATGCCGCCGTCGAATGCGCACTTTTCGCCGAGAAGAAGGACAAGAAGTCCTTCGATGCTTGGTACAAATCGGGTCAGGCGAAGATCGTCCTGAAGGTCGACTCCATGGAGGAGCTTGACCAGTACAGGAAGATCGCCAGCAGCTCCGGGATCCACATCGCAGTCATAACGGATGCGGGAAGGACGCAGATCGCACCCGGAACGACGACCTGCATGGGTTTGGGGCCGGCTCCCGTCAGCGAACTTGACAGGATAACCGGCGAGCTCAAGATGCTCTGATCAGACCTTCTCGAACTTGGCCTCTGCGGAGACCTCGGCAGGTGTTAGGTTGAAGAGACAATCGAACAGTCCGACCTTGAACGATCCTGGTCCTTTGCATGTCTTCGCAGAATGCTCTGCGGCGATGTTGAAAGCGGTGATAGCTGCAACGACTGATTCCGCCTTGGCGCCGCATGCGCCTGCGTAGGAACCGATGACGGAAGACAGCATGCAACCGGTACCGGAAACGTTGCCTTCCATGTCATCTCCGTTCCTAAGGATGTACACGTCCTTTCCATCGGAGACGTAATCGGTCTTGCCAGTGGATGCGACGATGCAGCCGAACCTCTTGGCGGTCTCCCTGACGATATCGGCCATGTTGTCGGATGAGGATGTAGAATCCACGCCTCTCACCCCTCCCTTGATACCTGCGAGGAAGGAGATCTCACCGGAGTTGCCCTTTATAATATCAGGCCTCACCTCCTCGATTATCCTTGCGGCCACCTGGTTGCGGTACTCCGTTGCGCCTGCTCCGACAGGATCGAACACCACGATCACACCCTTCTCCTTGGCGATCCTGCCCGCCTGGACCATGGCCTCGACGGTGCGGGGATTGAGGGTACCCATGTTCAGAACGACAGAGTTCGCGATGGGCGTCATACCTTTGATATCATCCTCCGCATCCGTCATGACCGGCGAACCGCCCGAGCATATGCAGATGTTGGCGCAATCGTTCACGGTCACATAGTTAGTGATGTGATGCACCAGAGGATGTATTGAACGTACTTCGGAAAGCAGATCTTGAAATGGATAGACCATGGTTGTTAATCCTCTCTCCTTTTATTAAAAAACACTGTCGTAAAAGAATTCTGGATGGTTATGACAGCATCGGTTTTTCGAAGGGATGACCGCACTGTTTAATACTTGGAACCGTCAATCCGTAAATCATGATGATCGAAATCGAATACATCCACACCGCAGAGGAGCTGCCCGACCCTTCCATCAGAAGGCCCACCACAGGCAAGATGGCATCCTACATTCAGGACCTCATCTACGAGATGAAGTCAGCGGAAATCCCATGTTCCTTCAAGGAGACGGTTGTAGACGACGGCAAGAACACCGTGCTGATCAACGGCAGGACCATCGATGAGATCATAGACGGGCTGGAGATCAGACACCTGGACGTCGAGGAGAGCTGCGACCATGACAAGCCCTCGAGGGTCCTGTTCGGACGCCCCACCCTGGACTGGAAGAAGAACTACGTGGAGGATGTCCCCGACACCATCATGAAGAACGCCATCGCGAAGGTCTACGCCGACGAGAGGCAGAAAGAGTCGTGATCCTCCCAGGGAATCCTTCCAAACCACTTAACCCATTCTTATCTGCCAACAGGGGCAAACGCTTAAAACGTCATTCCCATCCTGTGACCAATGTTCGAGATCATCAGAAGGGACGGGCTCGCCCGTATCGGAAAATTCACCACCAATTCTGGACGCACCATGGATACCCCGGCGCTGTTCCCAGTGATCAATCCGAAGATCAATACGGTCCCCGCCAGAGAGCTGTACGACACGTTCGGCTTCAAGTCCCTGATCACGAATTCATACATCATCAAGAACACGCCCGACCTCAAGGAGAAGGCCCAGGCGGTCGGACTGCATGAGATGCTGGACTTCCCGGGGATCATCATGACCGACTCAGGTACCTTCCAGAGCCATATGTACGGCGAGGTCGAGCTCACCAACGAGGAGATCGTCGAATTCCAGAAATCCATAGGAACCGACATTGGAACCGTCCTCGACATATTCACGGAGCCCTACTGGACCAAGGAGCAGACGGCCGAGTCCATCGAGGTCACCCTTGAGAGGACGCAGCAGGCCTGCGACATGAAGGGCGAGATGATGATCAACGGAGTTGCACAGGGTTCCATCTATCCCGACCTCAGGGAGGACTGCGCAAGGCGCATGGCCACGATGGACATCGATGTGCACCCCATAGGAGGTGTCGTGCCCCTCATGGAGCAGTACAGGTACTCCGAGCTCGTGGACGTCATCATGTCCAGCAAGAAGGGGCTGAACCCCAACAGGCCTGTGCATCTTTTCGGTGCCGGCCACCCTATGATCCTGGCGTTCGCCGCACTCATGGGATGCGATTTCTTCGATTCCGCATCCTACGCCAAGTTCGCCCGCGACGACAGGATGATGTTCGTCGACGGAACGTTCCGCCTGGCGGACATGGAATCGCTGGACTGCAACTGCCCGGCATGCCGCGGACACACGCTTGAGGAGCTCAGGAAGATGGAGAAGGGCAAGAAGACCAAACTCATCGCCGAGCACAACCTCTACCAGATCACTCAGGAGCTCAACCTTGTCAGGAGGTACATCCGCGAGGGTCGTCTTTGGGAGCTCGCT
>Ga0310690_10005238_pt1 | contig 17746 bp, 14 predicted proteins | sample AusTroGonzalo_MG_2_FD_207661 | JGI IMG/M metagenome (GOLD analysis project Ga0310690, IMG submission 207661) | Bovine rumen microbial communities from tropical cattle in Woodstock, Queensland, Australia - Gonzalo_04 (v2) (version 2) | ecosystem: Host-associated > Mammals > Digestive system >...
CTCAATTTCCGCTCCACTACAAGCATCTACTGTTCCATGTCTCTTTCGAAGAGACACGTCTCAAGCACCTGTTGTCAAATATCAAGCCCGCCTTTAGGCGAACAGTTGTGTAGTATATCAAAAATGCTACAATCCCGCAAGAGGATTTTTCACCCAAAAAAATTCTATTTGCCATCAAGGACACCAGGGACGAATTCACGGCGCGGAACAATGCTCTCGTTGGCGAAGAAACCGGCCCCCGGTTGGTGCGGGTCAAGCTGTTCGGCAAGGGAGGTGCGGCGCTCGCGCACGGTGTTGGTCTTGATGGCGCGGTCAACGGCGTAGGGAACGCCCATGAGAAGGACGAGCTTCCTCCCGCGCGTTATCGCCGTGTATAGGAGGTTGCGCTGGAGCATCACGTAGTGCTGAGTGTGGATGAGAATGACGACCGCCGGATACTCGCTCCCCTGCGACTTGTGGATGGTCGTCGCGTAGGCAAGCACAAGCTCGTCGAGGTCGCCCGGCTCGTAGCGGACGGGACGCCCGTCGAAAGTGACGACAAGAGAGCGTTCGTCGGGGATGACCGCCTTCACGAAGCCGACGTCGCCGTTATAGACGTCCTTGTCGTAGTTGTTCCTGAGCTGCATCACCCTGTCGCCGACGCGGAAGAGAGTCCCGCCGCGCGAAATAGAATCGCCGCGCGGGTTTAGGGCGCGCTGGAGCTCCGCGTTGAGATTGTCCGTGCCAAGGGTGTTCCTGCGCATCGGGGTTAGCACCTGCACGTCCTCGAGCGGATCGAGGCCGAACTTGCGGGGAATGCGCTCCGTCATGAACTCTATCGCCCGCTTCACGCACATCTCGGGGTCTTCGCATCGCACGAAGTAGAAGTCAGAGTCTCCGCGCGAAGTCTCGAGCATCTCGCCTGCGTTCACGTGGTGGGCGTTCTTCACGATAAGCCCCGAGACGTCCTGGCGGAAGATGAAATTGAGCTTGACCGCCGGAACTGCGTGCGACTTTATGAGGTCCCCGAGAACCGACCCCGGGCCGACCGACGGCAGCTGGTCCGTGTCGCCGACCCACACGACGACGGCCGTGTCGGGGAGGGCCCGCAAAAGCTCGCATGCAAGCTTCACGTCTATCATCGAAGTCTCGTCGAATATGAAGACGTCGCCCTCAAGCCTGTTCTCGGCGTTGAAGGTAAAGCGATTCGTTACCGGGTTCCACTTGAGAAGGCGGTGGATCGTCTGCGCCGTCTCGCCGACGGACTCCGTCATCCTCTTCGCCGCGCGCCCGGTAGGCGCGGCAAGGACGACCCTTAGCTTCTTCACGCCCTTGCATATCTCGACGAGCGCGCGGATGATCGTCGTCTTGCCGACGCCAGGGCCTCCGGTGATTATCGAAAACTTGGACGAAAGCGAGTTAAAGAGCGCCTCGCGCTGGCTTTCCGCCAGCTTGAAGCGCTGGCGCGACTGCCACCACTCAACCGCCTTCACCGCATCGAACGCGGCGAACGAACGCGGCGCGGCGAGTATCGCCTTCACGCGCCCGGCGACGTCGCGCTCGGAGTAGTAAAGGGAGCGCAGGTAGATGCGGCGAGGCTCTTCGCCCGCAAACGACACGCGCCCGTCGGCGATTTCAGCCGCCAATGCCTCCGAAAGCACCTCCATCGGTATGGCCGTAAGCTCATGCGCCCTGAGAAGGAGGTCGTTTTCATAGGTCCAGCAGTGCCCTCCATCCTCGGCCTCCCTCTCGAGCGTAAACGAAATCGACGCCCGCGCCCTGAGCGGCGACTCTTTCGGGATCCCGACGGAAAGCGCGATCTTGTCGGCGGTGGCAAAGCCTATTCCCCAGATGTCGCGGCAAAGCCGGTATGGATCGGCCTTTATTATGGCTATCGCGTCAGGCCCGTACTTGCGCACTATCTTCGTCATCTTCGTGACGGATATGCCGTAGGTCTGGCCGAATATCATGTTCTCGCGCATCGACTCGTTCGCCCGCCAGCTCGCCCGTATCTGCTCGATCTTGGACTTGCCGAGCTTCGGGACTTCGCGGAGGCGGCCGGACTGGTGCTGGAGGACGTGCATCGTCTCCTCGCCGAACGTATCCACGATGCGCTTTGCGAGCACAGGCCCTATCCCCTTTATGAGCCCCGAGGCAAGATACCTCTCGATCCCCTTCAGCGAGCGCGGCGCGACGCAGACGAGGCTGTCGGCCTTGAACTGGCGGCCATGCACCTTGTCGGACACCCAGCGCCCCACGGCCTTCACGTCCTCTCCCTCCCAGACGGCCTGCGCCTTGCCGACGACCGTGATCTCTGGGCTCCGCGCAAGCTCGAACTCGCTCGGCAGCTCCACTCGGAGGACCGTATATCCGCTTTCGTCGTTGTGATAGACGACGCTCTTTACGGTTCCCTCTACCGTCTCCGCGCTCTCGACGGCATCGCTCACGACGGCACCTCGAAAACCATGCGGCGGCCAGTCAAGGGATGGGTGAACGCGAGCTTCACCGCGCGAAGGTGCAGCCCGTCCGCCTTGCGCGCCCCGTATTTGACGTCGCCTACGACAGGATGCCCTGCCTCTGCGAAATGGACGCGTATCTGGTTCTTGCGGCCAGTCTTCAGCGCAACCTCGACTCGCGTATTCCCGCCGCGGAGCGAAATCCTGCGCCACTCAGTCCGAGCGAACTTGGCTCCGTCCCCGCGCCCGACGGACCTCACGCGGTAGCCGTCGTCGTCCTCCTTGAGCCAGCTCTCCATCGCGCCTGACTCTTCCTCGATGCGTCCCTCCACGTCGGCGACATAAGTCTTCTCGGTAAGCTCGCCCCAGCGCTCGCGTATCGCGTCGGCGAGGGAGGCGTCCTTTGCGAACATCATGACACCGCTCGTCTCGCGGTCGAGGCGATGCACGAGAAAGACCTGCCTGCGGCTCTTCGCCTGGCCCTTCCTCACGTAGGCGTTCAGCATGTTCTCTGCCGTCGGCTGCGCCTCGCGGGCGGCGCGTCCATGAAGGCGAGTATGGGTGGTGAGAAGACCCGCCGGCTTGTCTATGACCACGATGTCGCGGTCTTCATAGACGATCTCGAAGGGAAGGTACTTCGATTTCATGCGCCAAGCATCCGTGATATCCTCGAAACTGCAAGTTGTATCCTGTCGAGGGAAGTCGCGTAGGAAAGCCTCACATACCCGGCTCCGCAAGCCCCGAACGCCGAGCCCGGGACTACGGCAACCCCGAACTCCTTGAGGAGCCTCAGCGCAAACGTCTCGTCGTCAAGGCCGGTGCCGCGGATGTCGGAGAAGAGGTAGAACGCGCCCTCCGGCATCCTCGTCGCAAGCCCGAGGCCGTTCATGGCAGGAACAAGGTAGTCGCGGCGCTTGCGGTATTCGCGGCGCATCTTGGCAACGTCCTTGTCGCCGCGCTCCGCGGCCTCGACCCCGGCCGCCTGAGAGGGCGTGGGGGCCGACATTACGCCATACTGGTGAATCTTCATCATCGCGGCGACTACGTCCTCGGGGCCGCAGGCGTAGCCGAGCCTGTAGCCGGTCATCGCCCAGGATTTAGAGAACCCGTTGAGGAGGATCACCCTGTCGCGATAGCGGGCGAACGACGCGAAGCTCGGCAGAGGTCCTTCGTCGGCGTCCTCGGTGTAGTTAAGCTCCGAATAGACCTCGTCCGCCAGCAAGATGAGGTCGTGCCGCTCTACGAAACCGAGTATTTCCTCCATCTCCCCCCTGCCGAGGACGGCTCCCGTCGGATTGCAGGGGAAGTTGAGGAGGAGCGCCCTCGTCTTGGGCGTGACAAGGCGCTCGAGGTCGGCGACCTTGAGCTTGAAGCCGTCTTCTACCCGCGTCTCGACGCACACGGGAACGGCATGGGCAAGGCGTATCGTCGGCGCGTAGGAGACGAAGCACGGCTCGTGGTAGAGGACTTCGTCGCCCGGCGAGCATATGGCGCGTATCGCAAGGTCAATCGCCTCCGAAACGCCGATCGTGACGAGAACCTCGCGCTCCCAGTCGAATGACGCAGAGAACCGCCGCGAAAGATACCGGCAGATGGCCTGCCTGATTGCCGGCGTGCCGAGGTTGGAGGTGTAGTGTGTCCCGCCGTCCTCTATGCAGGTCACAGCCGCCCTTGATATGTGCCAGGGCGTGTCGAAATCGGGCTCGCCGACGCCGAGGGACACGACGTCCTTCGACTGCGCGACGATGTCGAAGAACTTGCGAATGCCGCTCCTCGGCAGCTCCCTGACATGCGGCGCAACCCTATCTTTCATATCTGAAATCACACACCCTTTTCACGGTGCATATGATATCATTTAAGCCATTGCGCCGTCAACATCATAGCGTGCGGGCGATTTCGCCGCGACGCCGCACAGCCCCTGCGCCGCACTACATGTCGAACGTTACCAGGAACGCGGCGGAGTAGGCGTCGGGCTTCACGAGCGTGAACGAGCCGTTCTTCACCTTGACAGGAACCTTCTCAAGGTCCTTCTCGAAGCTCAGCACTTGCGCGGAAACCTTCTTCGCGCCCTCTGCGCCCTTGACCGACACGTTGATTTTCTTGCCGCGCCCGTAGTAGTCGGTTACGAGCAGATACGCCTTCTTGCCGTCCGCGCTCTTGGTTGCAAGCGCGGTCACGTCGCCGTCGGTGCTGGCGCTCTCGCAGATGTCGGCGCTGCCCTTCTTGATCGTGCCGAAGGCCTTCATCGCGTAGAAGGTCTTGTTGAGTTCCTTCGTCTCGTAGTCCATGAAACCCCAGTTGCCGTAGTTCCGGCATCCGTAGAAATACGCCTGGTCGTAGCGGGAGGTCTGGAGCCGCGAGAGGACGGTGAGCGAGTAGCAGGCGGAGTTGATGTCGTTCATGTTGTCCGGCGCACGGCACTTGGCGTTCTTCCCCCAGCCCGCCTTGCAGAGGAAGTGCCACTCGTTGATGATGAACTCGAGGTCCGGGAAGCCCTCATCCTTGCACATCTTGTCCGCGTCGTCCGCCATCTTGAAGAGCTTGTCGGGGTCGTTGCCGTAGTAGTGCCACGAGAGGAAGTCGGGGCGGAGGCCCTCGGCCTTGCATGCGCGGAGGATCGGGCGGAACCAGTCGGGCTTCATGCTGCAGAGCGCGGGGCCGCCGATCTTGAGGGTGGAAAACTCCGACTTGAGCCGCTTCAGCACCGTCACGAAGAACTTCACGAACAGGTCGCGGCGCTCGGCGTTGCGGTTGTTGACGGGGTCCCTGTCGTCGACGCCGCCGTTGAAGCTCCACATGTTGTTCCGCCCGTCGGGCTCGTTCCATATCTCCCAGTATTCGATCGGGCGGACCTTGCCCTCGCTTTCGCCCCATCCCTTCTCGTAGTGGCGCACGATTCCCGCGAAGGCCTCCGCCATCTTGTCGAAGTCCTTCGGTATCTCGGCCGCGAAGTGGACGAGCCCCGTGTGCTCGATCGACGTGCCGAGGCGGAAGAACGGCTTCTGCCCGATTGCATACTGGAGGTCGAGCATGAAGTCCGTCGTCGCGAAATAGTAGTTCTTCGGGTCCTGCGGGTCGAGGTGCATGAGCGGGAACATGTACTGCACGTCAAACGCGCGCGAGCCGCCGTTGACGAGCGCAAGGTCGTGAGTTCGCACGTACTCGAAGTTCATCTCCTTGATCCGCTCGTCCCACATGGACTGCTTGGCGCGCGAAAAGGCCGGGGCGTAGCCGGATGAGTGGAGCGCAGGGCGGAACTTGGCGGTTGTCTTCGTAAAGTCCGCCGTGACGTCCGCCGAGGCGGCAAGCGCGGCCGCGCACGCGGCGCAGCAGAGAATCTTGGTCATGTTCATGGTCAATCCTTTCTCGTTTTCCCTTGGCTATGCATTTTACCAAAACCCCGCCGCCGACACCAGCGGAAATTTTGAGACGCTACCTTCAGGTCAGATCTTGGCGGCAAGCGAACGGCCCGGCATTCCAAAGGAATCAAGCGGCGTGACACTGACGCTCGACGCCCCTTTCGGCAAGGAGTCAAGCGGGATTGTCGCCTCGACGCCCTTCGCAAACTTTTCGTGCTTCCTCGGGTAGCACCCGCCAACCGCGCAGATGCGCGTGTCGTACCTCGATCCGCCTGTGCCGACGGCGGAAATCTCGTATTCCGCCACCTGCCCTCCGACCGTCGCGGCCGGGAACGCAAGCTTCAGCGCCGGTTTCTTCTTCGGCGGCACATTCTGCTCTCCGCCCTTAAAACCGCGCGTCTTCGCCTTCGTGCGCACTACCTTCAGCACGGCGCCGGACGGGAACTCGGCAGGACGCGACGAAGCCGCCCGGGCGGCAAAGCTCAAAGGCTTGGCCGGGCGCTCTATGACCCAGTCTTCGCCAAGCGAAAGCCCGCTTACGAACTCGCGTTTCTCGAACACAATGCGGTCGTCGTAGACGCTCACTATCTGCCCGACCCTGATGTCCGGGCGGGAGGTTTCCTTCGGCATCATCTTGGGGGCGTCGTACTTGGCGGAATACTTTGGCCTGTCCCCGCGCTTGACGCCCGGCAGGTAGTAGTTGCAGCGTCCGTTCTCGTAGCCGGCGGTGCGGGCAAAGCTCCATACCACGGACGCCGAAAGATACCTAAGCGAGCCCGTGGCGACAGACGTGAACGCACCACGCCAGATGGCTTTCTCGTTCGTCAGCGGTTCATGCGAGTGCCCCGAAAAGGCGACGGCCTGCGGGAAACGCGAAAGGAGCCGCGTCGCCGTTCCGTCGTCGACTCCCCAGGCGCATTTCTCGTACACGGTGTCGCGCGGATGGGGGTGCTGCACGTAGAAAAACGGCTTCGAGGGATCGCTCTTCGCCATCAGTGCCCCGAATGCGTCGGCGCACCCGCTGCAACCCGTCTCCGCAATGCCGTTGCACCATATCCCAGGCTGCCAATGCGAGCAGAAGAAGTCGAATCCATTGACGCTCTTCACGAAATACGGCTTCCACTCCTCGTGGAAGCAATAGTCCCATGCGCGGCGAGGATCGGCTTCGATGGCCTCGCGGCGGACCACGGCCTCGTCGTCGAAGATGCGGCTCCCGTTCTTAAGCCCGAAGGAGTCGTGGTTACCGAAGACGAACAGCCTCTCGACCTTGCGCCCGTCAGGGGCCTTGTCGCCGGGAAAGACCTTGAACCAAGCGTCGGCGACGGCCTTCAGCTCGCCGACGACGCCGCTGTCGGCCATGTCGCCCGCTATCATCACGGCGTCAACGCCGCAGTCGCGGAAGTAGGCGAAGGTCTTCTCGAGAGTCTCCGTGTCATAGCCGGACGCAAGCGCCTCGCCGCCTTTCGCAAGGCGCACGTGCACGTCGCTCACGACGCCGAACCTAAGAAGCGGCCTCTCCCCGCCAGCCAAAAAAACCGCCTTGCAGCCCGCGACGGCCCCGAACGCCGCCATGCCTCCAAGAAACCCGCGCCTCGAAAGCCATTCACCTCCTATGAGCTCCATTTTCCCCTCCATTCCTTGTTTTTGTTTTCGCTTCTCTCCGCCGCCGCAACACCGATCACACCCTGAGGAATATTTTCTTCCTGTAGAGATATAGCAGAAGCAGCCAGCCAAGTGCAATCAGTCCGGCCTGCGAGACGAACTCCGCGACCTCCGGCGAGAGGAACCTCGCCAGCCCGCCGAAAAAGTATTCCTTCTCGTATTCATACGGCAGCACCGTACGCACGAGGACGTATATCGTTATGGCGTTCATGCCGATCACCTTGAAGAAGAACCCCCAGCGCCGCCAGCCCTTCACATCGACGATCCAGAAGAAAAGCGCGAGGAGAGCGGCGGAAATGGCGCCTGCGAAAAGCGCGAAGGAGCTCGACCATATGCTTTTCACCACAGGCAAGGCAAGGCCAAACGGCGCGAGCGCCACTACGGCCCCGCATGCGGAAAGGATTCCCGAAAACGCTATGAGCCGCACTGTCTTGCGCTCCGGCGACAGCTCCGCATCGCGCAGGATCTCGCCTGCGTGAACGCCAAAGAGCGCAGTCGCCACCATCGCAATCGTGGAGACGCCGCCTTCCGGCCGGTGCGCGGTCGTGAGGAAGTTCGCGTCGAACCAGCGGCTCCACATCCACTGGCGCTCAAGAAGCGGATCGACCCCCTCCGGCGCCCCAGGCGCGACCGCGAAGCGGATGAGCGCCCACATCCCGACGAGGATTGCGCCTGCGATCCACAAGCGGGCCTTGCGCCCGAACCAGAGGTAGAGGAACGCCGCGGCGCCCCATGCAAGGCCAATGCGCCCGATGACGCTCCACACGCGGAAGCTTTCCCACCGGAACTGGAGGATGCCGTATTCCTGCACTCCGTCGATCTTCGTCTGCACCATCGCACCCAGCAGGAAAAGCAGCGCGGCACGACGGAGTATCTTGAGCGAAATCGCCGCGCTTGATGCGCCGCGCGAGCGCTGCGATTCGCACGAGAACGGCCACGTCACCCCGGAAATGAACAGGAATAGCGGAAAGATGCAGTCGTAGAAATGAAGCCCCGCCCACGACACGTGGTCAAACTGCGCCGCAAGTGCGCTGTCACCAAGCCCGATCATGGCGAGAAAGACGAACACTACGCACGGCGCCGGGTCCGGCAGGAAGATGAAGAACATGTCGAATCCGCGAAGGATGTCGAGCGATTCAAGCCTTTTTACCTGTCCCATTTCGTCCCCTTGTACATGCCCGGCACGTTGACTATCGGCGCGTCCAGTCCGTCGGGATAGGGATCGTCTCCAGTGTCGTCTTCCGGAAATATCCGCCGCCTCAACGCTACAGCCGCGTCCTGGGCGGCCGAGACGATCTTGAGAGTATCGAGCGAGAACATGCACTGGTTGCGGGCCTCGTATCCGCCGGCCGCCATCAGGTTCGCCGGCACGATGTAGCCGTAGTAGCCGGTCGCAAGATACGCGATGAACGTGCGCGCAAAGGGGCTGTTCCATTTTATCTCGAGCCCGAGTTCGTTCACGACCTCGCCCGGCACGCCGATGAAGCAGACGTCGCCGACCGCGAGCGCCTGGACGTCAAACGTCTGCGTGGCGTTGCCGGAGATGTCGCGCCACTTCTTGCGCAGGCGCATGTCGAACGAGCGTATCTCCGCCCCGACGCGCGGCTTCTTGAGGACGAAGCGGTCGTGGCAGCGCGCGATGGAGATTATACCGAATATCGACTGCATTGCGACAGCCTCGCCGACCCGCTTCGCCGCCGCAAGGCCGTATTCGTCGTCCTTGGTTACGAGGTCGCCGGCCGCGCCCTGCACGAACATCGCCTTCGCGCCGGTCTCGCTCTCGATGTAGCGCCGGTAGAAGCCGGGGAAGTCGGAGGATATCCTGAGTCCGCCCAGCCCCGGGGAGTGCGCCGTGAGCGCATGCGCCGACCAGTTGCCGACGACGTACTTCGGCTTGTTGTCCGCGTCGAGGAGCACGACCGTGCCGACTTCGGGGTCGGCCACGCCCGTCGTGACGGCGTGCAGTACAGGGCGGTGCGCGTTGAAAGAGGCGTGGTTGTCGGGCGTGGTGTACCTGCGGTTGCGGTTCTCGCGGCAGACCGAGGAATGGAAGCCTACCTCGTATTCCCCCCACTCGCGCGCCGCCATTTCGCGCGCGGCCTCCTCCACCCGCGTGAACAGGAAGCCGAGGTAGCCGCCATCGACTGCGTCCGCGACATGGTCAAGGGCGTTCTTGACGCTGGAGCCGTAAGCGCGCGAATGCGGGCCCTCGTGGTTGTGCGTGCACGAGATCATTATCGCCTTCTCCTCCGCGCCGACCACCGCCGAGAGGCGCTTTCTTAGCGCCTTTATCTCAGGATAGTCCATGCCTATGAGGTCGAGCGAGATGAGCAACACGCGGTTCGATCCGTCGTCAAGGCAGAGGCCGCTCGCGTAAAGCGTGTCGTGCCTTGCCACAGACACGTCGTTCACGCCGTAGCCCGCGAGTTTCGCGCCGACCGGCGGCGTTATGTCGGCCTCGAACCACTTGGCCCGAATCGTGTTTTCCCCGGCGGCGCATGCCGCCGCCAGGACTGCCGCCAACATGGCAGACGCGAGTGTTTTCATCGTGGTATCCTTCCCGCACGTTGCGAAATTGTCATGGCATTATACCATAACCGTTCTGCAAAAGGCAAGCAGGCCCGGACAAGACAAAACAACGCGCGCCGGAATGGCGCGCATTGCTCTTTAAGTGGTGGATCCGGCGGGACTTGAACCCACGACCCGGCATTTTTGGGAGGCACCCCGCCGTCGTGATTTCTTGTTGCGGGTTAGCCACAAAGATCAGGAGATGCAGGAGTATTTCTCTACCGATGAGTGCGGGTCGGACGTTGACATGCGAGCGGCAATAGAAGCTACCAGATGCCTAACTTGAGGTAGGGAAGTATCTGCTTCTCAAGCGTGACGTCGAGGTCAAAAAGCGCATTTCCGGCAAAGCCGAACTTGCGTGTCATCGAGATCTGGTCTATCACCTGGCGCGCGTCGAGACGCGACTCGTTTGCCGTGACCCCGATGCCTACGATTGTCCTGCGGGCGTATGACTTTCCAATTGACTGCAGGGCCAGTAGCTCCGCGAACTTCATGCTTGAATCGGTGTAGTCCATGGGAACTGCATAGTCGATGAAGTTCATGTCGAGCCACGAAAACCAGTCCTGCCCGACAGAGGCGACGCAGGCCGGATACTTGCCGTAAACAGCCGCCGTAAGCCATTTCGGCCTTGCGACGATCCGCCGCGCGTCGGCCACGAACTTCGAGACCGCGTTCTCAGCGCCCTTCGGCCGAACGGTGCCTTCGCCCCACCTGACGAAATCGAGATGCACGCCATCGACCCCGCTCTTCGCCTGAAGCTCGGCGACGGCCCTGAGGACGTAGTCGCGCACCTCCTTGTTAGACGGATCGAGATATTCCGTAAGCTTCCCGGACTTGAGCTTGAGCCTCCAGCCCTTCTTCGCAAAGTCCGCGAGGACGCCAGGCGTCCCGCGCGTCGCGCTGAAGGAGATTAGCCACGCATGTATCCTTATGCCTGATCCGGCGGCGGCCTTGACGCAGGCTGCAAGCTGGTCGCCCTCCTGCGAAAACGTCTTCGAGCGCGGCAGCACGCCGCTCGCGTAGTGCGCGAAGCCGGCTCCCGCGACATTCACGAAAAGATCAGTGATGCGCGCCTCCTTGAGAACCCTTATCGTCCGCGGCCAGTTCCCCGGATAGAGCCCGCAACCGGAGTGGTCCCATGTAGCGTGGATCTCGCCCTTGCGCGGAACCTGTTTGAGCGCATATGCCCTCATGGACGAGGCGCGAGCCGATTCGCGGGCGTTGTGCGCGGAAAGGCTCCACGCCTTCGGATCGATGAAACCGACGATTGCGCCGAGGAAGCGAGCCTTTAAATCCTCGTCGCCGTCCGCAAGCAGCACGTGAGTCATCCAGAAGCCGGCGCCCGTCGCTATCCACGCGGGCTCGTTCGACTGCTTGCCGGACCGGTCGGCCCAATATGCAATCACGCGGCCCTTGCCCTGCACGGGAGCCGCCCTCTGCAGGACTGTCGAGGTCTGCGCTATAGACGAGGGAAGACCGTCAGGGAACTTTGCTGAGAACACCATGCGGCTCCACGCCCCCGGATACGGCGCAGAGGCATAGCCTAGCGGCTTCACGCCCATAAGCTCGCCCAATGCGGCGGAGGCGGAATGAAAGACGACGAGCTTCCCGCCGCGCGCGCGAAATTCCCTGAGAGTCGCCATCTCTGCCGCCGTGGGCGACTCGAACCCGACGAGAAACGCAAGCTTCTCGCTCTGCAAGGCGCTCTTCATCTGCGAAGCCGGAACCACCGACGCGGCGACGTTCTCGCCCTTGAGCCAGCGCTGTATGTGGTTCGCGAGCGAAGTGTAGTAGCCCGGCTCGTGGGCGACGATCGACACGGCTATTAGAAGGCTCTTCAGCATTGTTCGCGGTCTTTGGAGCCTGCGGCCTGGACAAGGTCGGGGCGCAGAGCCGCCGTGGCGCGGAGAGCCTCGGCCCTTCTCCACGCCTCTATGCGGCGATGGTCGCCTGAAAGAAGCACGTCAGGGACCTTCATGCCCCTGAACTCCGGGGGATGCGTGTATTGCGGCGGCTCGAGGAGTCCGTCCCTCCCGAAGCTCTCGTTCGCTGTTGCCGCGGGGCCGCCGCCGAGCACGCCAGGAAGAAGCCTTACAATGGCGTCGGTCATGGCGGCGGCCGCAAGCTCGCCGCCGGTCATCACGAAGTCGCCGATGGAAAAGCGGTCGGTGGCGAGAGTTTCAATGCGCGCGTCGAAGCCCTCGTAGTGGCCGCACATGAAGACGATGCGCTGCTCGTGCGGAGGCTCGGCGAGCGCGGCAAAAGATTCGGCGTCGCGCTGGGTGAAGACGCGCCCCTTCGGATCAGTCATCACGACGCGCGCCCCGCCGCCGTCTCCGGCAAGGCAGCTTTCGACAGCCGCAAACCACGGCCCGCACTTCATTAGCATCCCCGGCCCGCCGCCATACGGCTTGTCGTCGAGCTTGCGCCAGCGCCCTTCCCCGAACTCCCTTAGATCGACGACACGGACGCTGCATGCGCCCTTCGCAACGGCGCGCGCGACAATCGACTCGCGCAGGAAGCCCTCGAACATGGCGGGCTGCGCACTGATTATGTCAACTAACAGCATACAATGCGATTCCCCGGGAGAAAGCGGACAAATCCCTTGATGCGCAACGCCATTGCGATTGAAGACACCTTTTCAACGGGAAGCTTGGTGAGCCCTACAAGGTCGTCGATAGATATGCCGTCGGAATCCACATGGGTCATCACCAGCGCCTCCTCCACGCTGTATTTCGGGCTCTCCGGATCCTTGCTCGGCGGAGCCGCCCGCCGTCCCTCCGCTGGAATGGAGACGATGCCGGGGAACTCGCCAATCGGCCCTACGGCCTCTATTACGTCATCGACGTTTCTAACGAGAACCGCTCCGTCGCGTATCAGCTTAAGGCACCCTGCGGACATACGCGCGTCGATGCGCGAGGGAACCGCCATGACGGTGCGCCCCAGGTCGGCGGCGATGGAAGTCGTTATCATCGTCCCCGACCTAAGGGGCGACTCCACGGCGACGACGCCCCTCGCGAGCGCGGCAACGACATGGTTGCGTATCGGGAATGTCGTCGTGTCGGCGGGGCGGCCGAACGGAAACTCGCTGACCACAGCGCCACGGCCACGCACGATCTCCCTCGCAAGCTCAAGGTTCTCCTCTGGATAGAACCTGTCGAGACCGGATCCTATCACGCCGACAGTCACTCCGCCTGCGGCAAGCGCCCCGCGATGGCTCTCTGCGTCTATCCCGACTGCAAGGCCCGAGACTATCGACCATCCGGCGGTCGCAAGGTCGTAGGAAAGGCGGTTTGCGATTCCAAGCCCGTAAGTCGTCGCGCGGCGAGTCCCGACCATTGCAATCGCAGGCCTCGAAAGCGCCGAGACGTCGCCCTTCACGTAGAGGACGAGCGGAGCTCCCGGCGCGCCAAGGAGGATTTCAGGGTAAGCGGCGTCGGCCATGGTGACGATCTCCACGCCGTGCTTGCGGGCAAGCTCCTCCTCGCGCTCCCAGTCCACCTCTCCGCCGGAGCGGGCGACCTTGCGCGGGTAGGATTCCCACGCTGCCGCAACCGAGCCGTCCGTGTTCTTCACGAGCTCCGAAAGAGTCGCGGGGCCGACGCGCTCCGTAAGATTGAACGCAATGTAGGCTTGACGCTCGGTCATCTCTTTGATATACTACTCAAGTTTTTGCGACATGGCCCCATCGTCTATCGGCTAGGACACGAGCTTTTCATGCTTGGTAGAGGAGTTCGACTCTCCTTGGGGCTGCCACCCCTCCCCCGCCTTCACTTTGCGCTCTTCATGGCCTGGCTGACGGCGAGCATCCTCTCGGAGAGGTCCTCGAAGCCAACGTCGGTGGAATACACGTCCTTATAGTATTGGTATGCCTTCTCAAGGTCTCCGGCCTCTTCTGCGCACAGGCCGAGCTGGTATACGACCTTCTTCTTGAGCTCGTCCATCGTCGGCAGCGCGTCGCGAGCAGTCTCAAGCTGCATGACGCCCATGTCGGTCTGACCCTGGCTGAGGAAGCACATCGCAAGGTAGTAAAGGGCCCAGAGCCTGTCCTTCGGGCTCTTCTGCGCAAGCTGGAGATGGGTGAGGGCGTCGTCGTAGTAGCCGTTCTCGAAATAGACCTTGCCAAGCTCGAAGCGCAGGTGGAGGTCGTTCGGATAGCGCTCTACGCGGCTTGCGAGATCGTCGAAGACGAACTGGTTGCGGTCGCTCTCCATCTGCAGCGCCTCTTCTTCGCGGTTCTCGGCCCTGAGGGCCTCGATCTGCTGGTCGTAGTACTGCACCGTCGTCTGGGAAAGCATCCTGTCGAGCTCTGGGTCCATCGTGCCGGAGACCTCTATCGCCTGCTGCAAGACCTCTATCGCCTCGTAGTAGCGCTTGCCCTGCACGTAGATTCGCGCGAGCGCACGGCGGGCGTTCATGTTCTTTGGCTCCGCCTCGATCTGCGCGAGCTTCTCCTTGATGAGCAGCTCTGCGTCGTCGCCGGTGACGACCGCCTTGTTCGCCGCGTCAAGCTTCGCCGCCTGCTCCTTGTTGGCGATGAGGTTCTGGAAGCCGCCCTTCTTTCCGGCCGTCTCCACCCAGCCGGAGTTCATCGTCGCCTGGGCCTCTGCGTTCTTCAGGAACTGCATCACCCTCTGGTCGCCTGGCCTCAACTCGGAAAGCTTAAGGTAGGCGTCGCGCGCCTTGTCCCAGCGCTTGGCTATCGTGTAATACGTGGCGACGCGCTCGAGAAGCGAAGGGTCGCGGTTTGAGCATTCATAGGCCGCCTCGACGGATATCGCTGCGCAATCAGGCTTGCCCGCCGCTTCGGCTGCCTTCACAGCCGCCTCTATGTTGTCGGGATCAAGCGGGTTCTGGCAAAGAAGCTTCTCTGCCTCCGCCATAGCCTCCGCGCCCTTGCCCTTCTTCACAAGGCCCATGACCTTCTGACGGGCCATCATGTAGCCGAGCTTTGCGCCAAAGCCGGACTTGCCGTTCCTGCGGAAGTTCGCAATCTGGGCCGCGCGCAGAAGCTTGCGCGTCTCCAGGACGTCTGGCGCCGCGGAAACGGCCTCCATCAGCATGTCCACGGCAAGTTCGTACTTGCCGGTTTCAAGGGCCTGCCGCCCCCTGTTCGTGAAATTCTGCGCCTTCTGGGCCAAGTCAACAGCCATCTTACGAAACCTCCAACCTGTCTTCGCGTATCTGCCCGGCGACGCCGCCGGATTTGTAGGTCTTGAGCATGAAATGGGTGGCGGTAGAAAGCACCCCGTCAATCGTCGATATGTCCTGAGCGACGAACTGGGCGACATCCTGGAGGGAATCGCCCTTTACAAAGAGGAGCAGGTCGTATCCCCCGCTCATGAGGAAGCACGCCTCGACCTGCTCGAAGCGGGAGACCTTCTCCGCTATGCGCCCGAACCCGCAGTCCCTCTGCGGCGTGATCTTGAGCTCTATCGCTGCATGTACTTCGTTCACGTGAATCCTCCAGTTCACCACTTTAGGTTCAATACGTCGTCAACGACCTGCGCCGCAAGGTTCTCCGCGACCCTGCCGGCCGCATCCCTCTGGGCCGTGCTGATGTCCTGTATCGCCGCAAAGCTCGCGGTCGCGGAATAGGGGCGGTTGTCGACAAGGACCTTGCCGTTCCTCTTGTCGATCACGGACACGACGACCTTCGCCACCATCTCGTGCGACGTCACGCGCATGCCGCTACGGCGGTCATAGGCCGCGATTCCGGACTCTGCGCTCTTCACCACGCCCTGTATTTCAAGCGCCGAGTCGCCTTCCCTGCGCAACTTGAAGGTGCCCTCGCGCTGGAATTCCCGGGCCAGCTGGCCGGACATGAGGGGACCTATCTCCTGCACGTCCGATTCATTCCGGAAAGTCGGCACCGCGACGGTGCGCATGTCGTCCGGGACGGTCGGCCGCCACGAGTAATCGCTCGCGCATCCCTGCACAAAAGCCGCAAGAAACGCGGGTAACAGACATCCGACAACAAAGGAAGCCCTCATTTTCCTTCTCCCTCCAGTTCTGCAAGGCGCGACCTCGCCTCCTCTGCCCGGGCGCCGTCCGGGAATTCCAAGAGGAAGCGCCTGTATGCGTTTATGGCTGAGCTGCGCGTACGCATCTTGCCGTCGTAGAATTTCGCCGAGCGGTAGGCCTCGTCCTCGAACACGGCCCTGGCCTCCGCGAGATACTCGCCAAGAGTCTCCGCGCCCTCGCCCTTATACGCCTTCACCGCCGATTCAAGGAAGGAAATTGTGTCGAGGCAACGCTCCTTGTTGTAGCTGTGCTCGCGCAGAAGCCTCATGCGCACAACGGCCTCGCGGAAACAGGCTACCTCGCTTTCGGGAGTGCCGTGGTAGATGTTGCGCAGATTCTCATAGACCTTCACCGCCTCGGCGTCCAGACCCTCCTCTTCCCGCAGGTCGGCTATCGTCAGCATCGCCTCCGGAACCCACGCCGCGCCTGGCGCCCTGAGGACAGCCGCCTCGAACGCGCGCCGAACGTCAACGGTGTTCTTAAAGCGGAAGAAAAACACCGTCTTCCCCTCTTCGCGCATCTTTCCCGCAAGCTCGTACAGTTTCGCCGAAATGGCTTTGTAGTCGCACTGCACGGTAAAGAAGTCGAGTAGATACCTGTATTGGTAAAAGGCCGCTTCGTAGTCGCGGTCCTCGGCCTCCAGGATCTCGGCAAGCCGCAGTTGCGCGGCAGGGGCCTCGACCGAAGTCGGCCATTCGCGTACGAGCGCATCGTACTGCCTGGCCGCCTTGGAGAAGTTCCCCTCGGCCTCCAGGGAACGGCAATGCTCCATCTGCGACACAACGTCTTCGCGGTCCGGCCCCATGATGAACGAGAACCACCTCGGCGCCTTGCGCTCAGGCGCAAACGATTCGCCTTCGGTGTCGAATCCCGGGAATGCGTCGGTAATGGCGCGCACGCCATTTGCAGCGCCTATCGGGCGCACCTCCTGGGCGAACGCGGCCGCGCAGGCGCACATGACACATGCAATAACTGGTTTTGCCAATCTCATGAGGTTTGTATTATATCATTTTTTCCGCTTCAGTGCCTTAATTTGATCGCGAAGATATGCAGCGCGCTCGAACTCGAGGTTGTCGGCGGCCTTGAGCATGTCTCGCGTGAGTTCCTCGAGAAGCTCCGCCCCGTCCGCAGGTCCGGCGCCTCCCGCGCCCTTGTGCGCCGCCTCCGGCTTGCCGGCGCTGAAGACATATGCCGACTCGTTGACCGCCCTTTTCACCGTGTGAGGAACGACGCCGTGCTCGCGGTTGTAGGCCTCCTGGCGCTCCCGGTGGGACTTCGTGATCGCGATAAACTCCCGCATGGCGTCGGTCTCGTGGTCGGCGTAGAGGATCACGCGGCCTTTTTCATGGCGCGCGGCACGGCCAGCCGTCTGAAGGAGCGACGTAGTAGAGCGCAGAAAGCCCTCCTTGTCGGCATCGAGGATCGCGACAAGGGCGACCTCCGGGAGGTCCAGCCCTTCCCTGAGGAGGTTTATGCCGACGAGGACGTCGAACTCGCCTTCCCTTAGGCGGCGGAGTATCCCGACGCGCTCTATGGCGTCTATGTCGGAGTGGAGATACTCGACTCGTATCCCCGCGTCGTGGAGATACCCGGCGAGGTCCTCGGCGCTTCGCTTCGTGAGCGTGGTGACGAGCGCACGGTCGCCGCCAAGGGTCGATATCTCGCGGATGAGGTCGTCTATCTGGCCGGAAAGCGGAC
>Ga0310690_10005239_pt1 | contig 17742 bp, 14 predicted proteins | sample AusTroGonzalo_MG_2_FD_207661 | JGI IMG/M metagenome (GOLD analysis project Ga0310690, IMG submission 207661) | Bovine rumen microbial communities from tropical cattle in Woodstock, Queensland, Australia - Gonzalo_04 (v2) (version 2) | ecosystem: Host-associated > Mammals > Digestive system >...
GCATCAATTACCGTTCCTCTTCCAGAATAGGAAAATCGGCAAAAAGGCACTTGGTAGATCCTTCTCTCTGCTGCGCATGCCTGAATCTCTCTGTATCTAAATTGATGAACGATCATGAAACTTTCGGTTTGTTGTTTGAATCTCTCGTCGAAAGAGATCTCAGAATATATGCAGATTATTTAGGAGCTCGCTTATATCATTTCCGCGACAATGTTTCAGGCGACGAAGTAGACGCAATTATTGAATTTAAAGACGGAACTTATGCTGCATTTGAGATAAAACTGAGCGACAACAGCATTGCTGAAGCAATAGAAAGTCTTTCGGTTTTTTACAAACATGTTGAAAAAAAACCGATATTTATGTGTGTTCTGGTCGGACATCTGGAAGCTGTTATGCAGGATCCGGAAACTAAAATCTATGTTGTTCCGATAACATCGTTAAAACCTTAAGACAGTTCATTTTTTATTTTGAAAGAATATATGACAAATGAAAATTCTTGAAGAAGTTACTGACAGGGGAAATAGCCGATCGACTCAGATTTTCGTCTTGATCCATTTTTTCTGTCTGTATAAAATGCAGAAGATTCCGTTTGTAAGAAGCATGGTGAGTGCTATTGTGAGCCAGACTCCGTTTGCTCCAAGTCCGAGTTTGACCGCAAGAAACCAGGAAAGCGGGATTCTCGCGAAAGTTATCGGAAGTGCGACGTAAAAAGAGGGTTTCGTGTAGCCCGAGCCTGCGAATGTGCCGTTTTCAAAGACGATTCCGCCGCACTGGATTATTTCAGCCGGCATTACGAACCAGAGGTAGCGCATTCCGTGGTGGAGAAGATCGGGGTCTGCGTTGAAAAACGAGACGAATTCTTTCGCGAAAACGATTGAAACAAGTGAGAAAAGTGCAGTTATGAGGCAGACGCTCTTGAATGCAAAAACAGAAGCTTCGATGGTTCTTTCCTCCTGCTTGGCTCCTAAATTTCTCCCGACAAAAGTCGAAAGTCCGGCCGCGAATTCGTGTGCGATGAAGTATGTGACAGCTTCGATCTTGTGTCCTATTCCCATCGCTCCGATCGCACCCGAGCCGAAATTAGCGGTAACTTTGGCAATGAAAAAGTATATGAACGAGAAGAACATGCTCGAAAGTGCTACCGGGCAGCCCAGCGTTATGTAGCGGGTAAATTTTATCTCGTCTCCCGTCCTTGCAAGGCGTATCCACTTGTTTTTAATGATTATTACGAGGTAAAGCAGAGATGCGATGGCATAGCTTGCGACTGTGGCTATTGCGGCACCGCGCGTCTCCATTCTCGGGAAAATCCACCAGCCGAACATGAGAACGGGACTTGCCGCGATATTGAAAATAAAAGTAACGATTTCAACGACTACCGGCGTTTTTGTGTCGCCCCACGCAATCAAAATCGAGTGAAGAGATGACATTATGAACGATATTACGCAGGTCGCCATCATTATCTGAAGGTATTCGATTCCCGCCGTGCGTGTCTGAGGCTCGAGTTTTATCATGTCGACAAGCGGATTTATGAGAGGAAAGAGAACGATCGTGCATGCCGCGCCGAGGAGAAACGTGAGTTCAAGCGCCCTCATGCAGTTGCTTTTCGCCGTCTCGATACGGCCTTCGCCGATATTTCTCGAAACTCCGGCGATTATTCCGACTGTCGCAAGCGCGGTGAGACCGTTCACTGCCCAGACCATGAAAACCGAAGCGCTGACGCCGGCGAGAAACTCCTTTCCGAGACGCCCGAGCCAGAACATATCGACGATGTTGAAGCCGCCTTTTAAGATGTTGAGGAGAATTATCGGGATCGAGAGCGAAAGGATCGCCTGAGATGGCTTGTCTTTAAGCAAATCGACCGCTTTTTTTGTCATAAACTCTCCAAAAGTGCGGGATAAACAGAAGAATGGTGGAGCAAACCGGATTCGGACCGGCGACCTCGTACATGCGAAGCACGCGCTCTCCCAGCTGAGCTATTGCCCCACGCGGCGGCTAATATAAGAGAAATTTTCCGTTTTGCAAGTTATTTTTTACAGCAGTTCTTTCAGCTGTTCCAGCTTTTCGACGAAAACTTTCTCGAACATTTTGTAAGGCGCGATGTCGGTCATGTCGACGCCTGCGTCCTTGAGGATCTCGATAGGCGGTTTCGAGGTTCCGGCTTTGAGGAATCCGTTGATATACTGTTCCGCCGGGATCTTGCCGCTTCTGACGCCTTCAGCGAGCGAAAGAGCGCCGATAAAGCCGACGACATACTTGTAAACGTAGTAGTTGTAGTAGAAATGAGGAACGAAAGCCCACTCGTTCTTGTAGAGCTCGTCGATCTTCATAAGGCCGTATTCTTCGCCGTAGTATCTGCTCAGAGTCTGACCGTAAATGCCGTTGAGGAATTCGGGAGTGAGAACTTCGCCCGCTTCGACTTTTTTGTAGATCGCGTCTTCAAACTCAGCGAACTGCATCTGTCTGAAAACGGTCGCACGTGCCATTTCGATGAAGTGGTTGAGGAGGAATTTCTTCTCTTCCTTGTCAGTAGTCGTGTCGATAAGGCGGTTGATGAGCATTATCTCGTTGAAGGTACTTGCGACTTCGGCTACAAAAATCGTGTACTGCGACTTTTCGTAAGGCTGGAACTTGTTGGAATAGTATGAATGGATCGCGTGACCCATCTCGTGAGCCAGAGTAGACGCCGAATTGTAGTCATCGATGTGGTTGAGGAGAACGTAGGGATGGGTGTCATAAGCCATGCCTTCCATGTATGCGCCGCTCACCTTTCCTTCGTTCGGATAGATGTCGACCCAGCCGTTTGCGGGATCCATCGCCTCGGCGATAGCTTTTCTGTATTCGTCGGTCATGCAGGACATCGCTTCGTTTACGAGTTTGACGGAATCTTCGTAGGTGTAGACTCTGCTGTTTCCGCCTTTTACCATCGTTGCGTAAATATCGTGGTAGCCCTGATCGGGAATATTGAGGACTTCCTTTTTGAGTGCCAGATATTCGTGAAGTGCCGGCAGGATGGCGCGGACATTGTCACGCAGAGTGTAAAAGAAATTCGACGGAAGCTCGTTTTCCTTCATCTCCTTGTCGAGAGCGTCGGAATATTTTCTGATTTTCGCGACGGTTGCGTAGTATTTTGTCTGGTAGTGGAGCATCTTCGCAAGCGAATTTTTGTAGCTGTCGTAGGTCTTCCAGAAAACGTCGAAGATCTTCTTTCTCGTTTCGCGGTTGTCGCTCTGGCGGAATCTTGCGTAAGTCTGGATGTTAGCTTCCATCTTTTCGCCTTCAAGTTCGATCTCGGGGAACTTCATGTCAGCCGACGAAAAAGTCGAATAGGTTTCGTATTCGCCGAGAGCGAGTCCGCCGAACTCAGCCATGATCTTCTCTTCCGGTTCGGAGAGAGTGTGCGGCTTGTTCAGAAGAATAGCGTCGAAATATCTTGAAAAATCACTGAAATCGGGGTCGTTTTTGAATCCGAGCAGCTTTTCTTCGCTGTAGGAAAGGAGTTCCGGCTCCATGAAAGAGCTTGCAGCCGCCATTTTTGTCATGGCCGCCGCCGCCATGCCCGAAAGTTCCTGCCATTTGCCGACGCTCATATCGACATCGCGGTTCCTGTCTGCATAGCACTGAAGTTTAGCGCCTCTTCTCATAGCATCGCTTGAAATTCTGAGAGCTTTGAGAAGAGTTTCCTTTTCACCGAGTTTTCCGGCGAATTTCACGATTTCGGCAGTGTCTTTTTCGATGCACTGGAATTCGTTCGCGACTTCCTCTTCGTTTTTGTAAAGGTGGCTCGTCTGCCAGCAGTTTTTCGGGTCGACTTCGTTTCTTTTCTGCATTTTTTCCTCCAAAAAGTGTCAATAAACCTATAAATTTTCCAAAAGACTTTCAAATTTTGAATCGCCGCTTCCCTTTCGTGCGATTTTCGCGGCGTATTTTCCTAAAATATCGAATTCCAGATTGACGGAAGAGCCTGTTTTCAGATTTTTTGCGAAAGAAGTTCTTGCCAAAGTTTCCGGAATAAGTGAAATTTTCACAGTGTTTTCAGTGAGTTCAGCAATAGTCAGGCTGATGCCGTTGACAGTGATCGAACCCCGCGGAACAACAAAATCGGAAAAATTTCTGTCGAAAGCGATTTTTATTTCAGTTCCGGAACCTATTTTTTTCACTTCTGTGATTTTTCCGCACGAATCGACATGCCCGAGCACGATATGCCCGTCGAATCTGCCGTTCGCAGCCATCGCCCGTTCCAAATTCACCGGCGTTCCGGCAGAATAATTCGACGCTATCGTCTTTTCGAGCGTCGATTTTGAAACGAAAAACGTCATTTTATCGTCAGAAAAACTTTCGACTGTAAGGCACACCCCGTCGACCGCAACCGAATCGCCGGTTTTGATCTCTCTGCCGAACCTGTTTTTCAAAGTGAGGCGGCACTCCTCCCCTGCCCTTTCGATTTTCAAAATTTCCGAAACATTTTCGACTATTCCCGTAAACATTTTTCCTCAAAAAACGAACATTGAATAAAAGTGCAGTCAATTTATTGAATGATAATTTTTTGTCAAATTTGCCGTTTGCACTTTCTTTGTTTTTGTGCTATTTTGCCGCGGTTTTTGTTGATGGAGATTGTGATGAAAAAAAATTTCGGAATCATTTTTTGTTCGCTTGTCCTTTTTGTTCTTTTTCTGGCCGTTTCATGCGGCGACTCGGAGAAAAAGCCTGATCCGCTTGAAATCACTCACAAAATTCTGCTTGAAACAAGTGAAGGAAACATCACTCTGGGGCTTTACGGCAACGGGATGCCTGGCACGGTAGCGAATTTCGTCGGCTATGTCGAGCGCGGTTTCTACAACGGTCTTATTTTCCACAGGGTCGTCAAAGGTTTCGTGATCCAGGGCGGCGGACTTGACGAAAATCTGAACGAAAAGGAAACTCTTTCTCCGATAAAACTTGAAATGCCGCCGAGTGTCGAAGTAAAGGACGAAAGCGGCAAAGTCACGGGCAGAAAACTTCTGATCTCTCATGACAAATACACTCTGGCCATGGCAAGAAGACGCGATCCAGACAGCGCTGCAAGCCAGTTTTACATCACTCTTGAGGCCACCCACAACCTCGACCCGAACCCCAACACGGCTCAGCCCAACGGCTACGCTCCTTTCGGAAAGGTTCTCGAAGGTTTTGAAGTCGTAGACAAAATCGGCGCGAAACCTGTCACAACAAAAAATATGTATCAGGGCGTTCCCGTTGAAAACGTGAAGATCCTGAAAATGAGCGTTGTTGCAAAACCTCAGCCGAAAGAGGAGAAAAAATAATGAAACTGGAAGTTTACCGCGAAGTTCAGTTTTCTTCGGCGCACAGGCTTAGAAACTACCACGGAAAATGCGAAAATCTGCACGGTCACAACTGGAGAGTCCGTCTTTTCGTTACGAGAGCGGAACTTGATGCGACCGGCTTTGTCATGGATTTCAAGGTCCTTAACACGGTCTTGAATGAAATCATGGATCTTCTTGATCACAAGGACCTGAATTCATTGAAAGAATTTGAAACTGTCAATCCTACGGCGGAAAATATAGCGATCCTTGTCTTCAGACTTGCGGAAGAAAAAATTTCCGCAATAGACAGCGCAGTCAAAGTTTCAAAAGTCTGCGTATGGGAAAGTGATAAATCGTGTGCAATAGTCGAGGCGTAAAGTGAATTTAAGACAGAATGCCGCTGCAGTGATCGAGAACAGCAAGGGGCTGATCCTCGCATGCGAAAGGCGCAATATCAAAGGGGCGTGGCAGCTTCCCCAGGGCGGGATCGACGAGGGCGAAAGCGCGGAAGATGCGGTCTTGCGCGAAGTCAGGGAAGAGACCGGAATAGAGAGTAAATTTCTCAAAATCGTGGCAAAATCGTCGAAAGTTTCCTATCTTTTCCCCCACACGGTGAGCTGGCAGTCGAACAAAGGGAAATACGACGGCCAGGAACAGGTATATTTCCGCATAAAAATAGCTGATTCAGGCTGGAAACTTGCCGAAAATACCGAAGAATTCGTCTCTTTCGAATGGATCACGAAAAAGGAGATGATAAAAAGAATAGTTCCTTTTAAAAAAGAATGTTATGTGAAGGCTTTCAAAGAGCTTTTCGGAGAAAATTATGAAAACTGAAAAAATAGAGAAACTTCTTGAAGTCATGCGGACTCTCCGCGGCGAGAACGGATGTCCTTGGGATAAGGAGCAGACGATACAGTCGCTCAGACCCTACATTATCGAAGAGGCTTTCGAAACGGTCGAAGCTCTCGACGATTTCGATAGATCGAACCCCGACACGCTCGCGGAACTCAAAAAAGAGCTCGGAGACCTCCTTCTTCAGGTCGTTTTCGTCTCGCAGATCGCAAGCGAGGAAGGACTTTTCAATTTTGAAGATGTAGCCGAAGCGATCACGGCGAAACTCATAACGCGCCATCCCCACGTTTTCGGCGACGCGAAGGTTAAGGACAGCGCGGAAGTTCTCACAAACTGGAATTTAATTAAGAAAAACAAGGAAAGCCGCAAGCATCTGCTTGACGGGATTCCGAAATCGATGCCTTCCGTCCTTATTTCGCAAAGATACACCTCGCGTGCCGCGTCAGTCGGATTTGACTGGAATAACGCCGAAGACACCATGAAAAAAGTGGAAGAAGAGAAAGCGGAACTTGCCGAAGCCGTTGCGGAAGGAAACCGCGACCACATCGAGGAAGAGTTCGGCGACCTGATGTTTGCCCTTGTCAATTACGGCAGAAAGCTCGGCTTAGACAGCGAAAAGGCTCTCAAAAGGTGCGCAGCCAAGTTCAAAGCGCGTTTCGACGAAATGGAAAACATCGATCCGGCATTCGTCGAAGGCGGGAAACCGCTTGACGAACTTGAGGAACTCTGGCAGAAAGCAAAGAAGAATCTTGACGATTGATCCGATATATAATGACAGGCTTCTAGAGACATTTGCTGAAATGTCTCTGTAATTTGATAAAGGAGAAAAAAATGAAGTTTTCAAAATTGATCGTAGCTATCAATGTGATTTTTTTGGTGATCCTGCTTGTCACCGGAGTGCTGGCTGTAAAATCGTGGAGAGACAAGGTTGGGTTTGAGGATTCTCTGTCGCAGGCGCAGCTCAGGATAAACGACCTTGAAGAAAAAATGCGCCATTCGGAGCATGCAACGCTTCATTTCGGAAAACTCCACAATATTCTGGAACTCGGGCTGGTCAATGTCGAGATCTCAGGGACGAAATTCATCAAAGAGCCGCTTCAGGAGAGCATTCAGAAAACATTTTTTCCGTGGAGCGACAATTACCGCGATTACTATGTCGAAGTCGCTACATACTCGTTCGAAGCCACATACAGCGTCGATCTGAAGGATGTTTTTATCAAGGAAGACCCTGAAAAAGTTGTTGTTTACGGTCTCAAAGTCATAGGACCGAAGCGGACGAACGAGAAGTGGAAAACTGAATACACCACGATAATCCGCTATCCCGCCAAAAAAATCAGAGATGCAAGGGGCAGAAAAATAGAAGTTCTCGATGAATCGAAGTATGAGGATGTGAAGGCGAAATACCGCAAAGAAGGCTACGAGCAGTTTACGCAGCTCAGCAACAAGGCGAAAGAGGATTTCTTCAACAACTGCGACCACGGACATGAAGTAGGCTATGTCAGCAAAATCGTGCTCGAAAACGCTGAAGGTTTCTTCAAAAGTCTATTTGCCCTCCCGGATTCAAAGAAAAAAGTCGAGTTCGATTACGGCAACAAACCTGATTCAAGTGCTATAAATTTCAAAGAATTGAAGATCCAGTTAGGGAAGTAGAGACGCCATGGTATTACGTCTCTACAGGATGCGGGGCCGGTGAGGTCATAAACAAAGATTTTTTCCCATTTTCATTTGAAACCTGACGCCGTTTGTGCTATTTTGCCGCGGTTTTGCGTTGTTCGCGATAGTTGAGGCGGTTTCGTGCGTAAATATATTCTCTTTTTTCTTTGTTTCATCTTTGTTTCGGCTCTGCAGGCCGACATTTCGAAAGAGTTTGATTTCCTGCACAGCGCATCATTTTCGTTCAGGAACAGCATTCCTTACATCCGCGTTCTTGTGAAAAGTTACGAAAACGGCACAACTATTGAAAATATCAAGAGTTTTGAGTGCGGAGAGAAGGAAATAAACGCAAGATCGCTGACTTTTTCGGTAACGGATTTCACTCCGGCTATCATTAAATACAGGATCGCTTTTCAGGAACTTGCACAGAACGAACTTAAGACCCATGCCGAAAAATCGAAATTATGGAGCCTGAAAACCGGAATGGAAACCGAGGTTTTTGTCCACGGCGCCATTTTTTCGATAAACAGATCCACCATCGACAACCGCGAATACTTCATCGTTTCGAAAGAGCTTTTCGACAAGGACAAAAGCGAGAAACTGCTAAGTAAATTCAGGGAAATGTTCCCGGATTACAGCATCGTTTCGATTCCCGTTCATGAAGCTAACGCAAAATCTAAAATAAAGGTCGAAACCGATGACGGCAAAAAATATAACTGCCCTGATTTATTGCTGATCCATCCTAAATCCGGTTTTATGGCAAATGGCGACGTCTATCCCGACGGCAGAAATTATTATCTCGCTCCTTCCGCGGCATCGAAAGCGGAACTTGTGATCGAAGATTCAGTCGAAAATATCCTGCAGCGCATACTTCCAGGCGAAATGTTCCTTTCGGCTCCGCTTGAAACCCTCAAAGCGCAGGCGGTTGCGGCGAGGACCGATATTTTCATGCAGCTCGGCAAGCGTCATGTCTCCGAAATATGGCACATCTGCAGCGAAGTCCACTGCCAGAAAGTGATCTGGAACGGAAAAATCGACAAAAAATTCGTGCAGGCGGTCAAAGAGACCGAAGGCGAAGTTCTCCTTTTCAACGGCTCGCATGTGGCGAGAGCGCCTTACTGTTCAAGTGCGGGCGGCAGGACGGAAGACATCAGAAACGTCTGGTTCACCGCAGAAAAACCTTATCTGACCGGCGTCTGGGACGGCGACGAACCGCTTAGGCTTGACCTTTCCAAAGAAGCAGATCTCAAAAAATTCCTTGAAAGCGACTACGGCGAGGACAATATAAAAATGAACAAACGCCATCGCTGGAAAATAGAATTCACTCAGGAAAAAATCGACGAGCTTTTAAATTCACACAAAAAAATCGGAAAACTCAGGGAAATCAAGGCTCTGCAGCGCGGAGTTTCGGGCAGGATATACAAAGCTGAATTTGTCGGCACACTATCTTCACTTGTTGTTTACGGCGAACTCAACATCAGGAAATTATTGGATAATTTATACAGTTCCGCTTTCCTTGTGCACAAAGAAGACAGAAACTGGATCTTTGAAGGAGCGGGCTGGGGACACGGAGTCGGAATGAGCCAGATGGGAGCCGTTTCACTCGGTAAAAAAGGACGCGACTTCCGATTTATTCTGAAGAGATACTATCCTAAAACTGATATATCAAAAATTTATTAGAGGTGAATGATGGAAAACAAAAAAGTTATGCTCATGATCCTTGACGGGTTCGGGATCAGGGAAAGCAGTGATTTCAATGCGGTTAAAACGGCGAAAACGCCGAATATCGACAAGCTTCTTGCTTCTTCGCCGAAGTGTCAGCTCTCCGCGAGCGGACTTGACGTCGGGCTTCCGAAAGGACAGATGGGAAACAGCGAAGTAGGGCATACGAATATCGGTGCCGGAAGAGTCGTTTATCAGGATCTCACCAGGATCGACAAAGCGATAGAAGACGGCAGTTTTTTTGAAAATCCCGTCCTGAAGGAGACTGTCAAAGAACTCAAGATCCACGGCGGAACGCTTCACCTAATGGGTCTCGTTTCTCCCGGCGGAGTCCACAGCTCGATGGATCACCTTTACGCTCTGCTTGAATTCGGCAAGAGAAACAAACTTGAAGTCGTCGTTCACTGCTTCCTTGACGGCCGCGACACACCGCCTCAGAGCGCGATAAACTATGTCAGAGAGCTCGACGAGAAGATGAAAAAGGAAAATCTTGGCGAGATCGCGACAGTCATGGGGAGATTCTACGCAATGGACCGCGACAACCGCTGGGAAAGAGTGGAACAGGCTTATGACGCACTAACGCTGGGATTGGGACTGCGCGCCGAAACACCCGTTGACGCAATACTTAATTCCTATGCGAGAGGCGAATACGACGAATTCGTCCGTCCTACGATAATAATGAACGACTGCGGCTTTCCGAAAGGTGTTATGCGTGACGAAGACGCTGTCATTTTCTTCAATTTCAGAGCCGACAGAGCCCGCGAGATCTCGATGGCGCTCAACTTCGACGAGTTCAACGGATTTATGAGAAAGCAGAGAGTCACTTTCAGCCAGTATGCGACGATGACGCAGTATCGCGCCGATTTCCCGTTCCCGGTCCTTTTTGAGCATGAAGAACTTAAAAACATTCTCGGCGAAGTCGTTTCAAAGGCTAAAAAGACGCAGCTCAGGATCGCCGAAACCGAGAAATACGCCCACGTCACATTCTTTTTCAACGGCGGAAAAGAGACCGTTTTTGACGGAGAGGAGAGGATCCTCGTTCCTTCGCCGAAAGTTCAGACTTATGACCTCAAACCTGAGATGAGCGCGTATGAAGTTACAGATCAACTTCTTGAAAATATTGAAAAATTTGATCTGGTAATCCTCAATTTCGCAAATCCCGACATGGTCGGTCACACCGGTGTAATGGAAGCGGCGGTAAAAGCGATAGAAACGATCGACGAGTGTGTCGGAAAGATCATGGCGAAAGTCGAAAAAGAGGGGAGAGTGCTCATTCTCACTGCAGATCACGGCAACAGCGAGCAGATGTTCGATGAAACGACGAAAGCTCCGCACACCGCGCACACCACAAACCCCGTTCCGTTCGCGATCTACAACTATAAAAATGTCGAACTGCACAACGGGATCCTTGCCGACATCGCGCCGACGATACTCAAGATCATGGGACTTGAAATTCCTGCCGAAATGACAGGAAAGGAACTTTTTTAAAATCAGATTTTTTCTCTCAGCACTACACACCGGCAACGGCAGTAAGTTTGAATTCGTATTCAGACGTAACCGAATCGTCAATCGGGTCGGTGATTGTAACGGTCGCCTCTTTAGAGCCGGAGCCGCCCTGATCGAAGTTGTAATCAATGTAGGCAGAGTCGCCGTTCCAGTAGGCTTCACCGGAGAGCGTGATATTGTCTTTGTCAATCGTTTCGCCTTCCGGATCGACAACGTCAGACAGATTGAACAGCAGCCAGCTGCCGGACTGCGCGCCTGTTGACGTGTCAACCGTCTTGGTTCCGACATAGTTGCTGATTACCGGAGCCTGATTGAACTCTATCGTTCCAGTCAGGTTTTCGATGGTAATACTGTCCGCTTCGGTCAAACCGGCGTCAGCACCTCTGTCCGTAACCTTGTAGCCGAAAGAATCGCCTGTGATATCTTCAGGAATGCCATCATTTACGCGGTAGGTAATGCCGTTTCCGGTAGTGAACGTATCGCCGACTGCCAGCATCTCACCGTCTTTGTAAAGATTTCCGTACGCCGGAACTGTAGTAAGCGTATAAGTCAGATCGGCTGTCGGCGTTTCAATGTCTTCAACGCTAAAGCTGACCTGAATATTCGATTTTTTGCCACCCATGCCCTTGGCACCAACCTGAACTTCAGGCGAGTCGTTAACCGGATTGACGGTAATCGTCCATTCGACGGTCTCCGTTCCGCCTTCTGCAGATGTAACAGTTACCTCAAAGGTCTGAGTGCCCCAAACATGTTCGATCGGTGTGTAGGTAAAGGTAATAATGCCGGTTTCGGTATCGAGATCGAACGAGTAGTCGGTAATCAGATTGTCTTCATCATTCGAGGCGTTAATGTGCGCGTCAATGTTCGCGGACTCAGCTGAAACGCCGGCCAAACTTTCCGCGCCTGACGGCATGGAAGCCGTACCGATTTGAATGGTCATCTGTTCCGTGCCGCTGGCGATTTCGTCGGTGGAAGCGTTTTCAAGCTCAACAGTCGGAATTGTTCCAACTGGGTTTGCAATGATGATAACGTTGGACGCCGTCGTCTTGGCGGTTTCACCAGAAACAAGTTCGAATCCAGCGTCTGTCAAGTCGTCCAAACGGTCTGTAACGGTGTACGGAATGGTCGTTTCACCGTTGCAGTACTGATTCGGCTTGAAGTAAACCGTATCGTTCGCATTGAAGGAAATGACACCGTCAACGGCCGGAAGAGCGTTTCCGTCGTTTCCGACCAGAGTTCCGTTGACAACGCCTGCTTCATTGATTTCAATCTTCAAATCTCCGGCGGCGGTTTCACGGTCGGCAACTGCATCGGCGAAGTTCAGCGAAACCGTGTCGTCGCCCGACTGGGATTCGTCCATTACAATGTTGACAACGGCAGCAGTCGGAGCGGCGTTAATCGCCTTGACGAGAATCGCAACAGTTAAAGTCGCCGTTTCAGTCGGATCGTTATCGTTGACAATAGTGTAGGTGAACGTAAACGTTCCGCGGTAATCAGCCGCCTGGGTGTATTTTACAACGCCGTCGACAATGGCAACCGAGCCGGCGGATTCATTGCTCAGAGCGGAAACTTCTGTCAGCGTAAACGTCTTGCCTTCCTGTTCCCAGTTCGGTCTGTCGTTTGCCAGAACGTCAATCGTCCGGACAGTGTCTTGAGCCTGTTCGTTGTAAGCTGCGTCGCATACCGTAAAAGCGACCGTTCCGGTTCCGTCAGCCGTCAATTCGCCCGATGTCGAATTGTCGTTGACGGTATACGCCAGCGCGAGGGAGTGTTTGTCCAGAACCGTCAGATCAACGCCGTCAGGAGCGGCAAGAGTGAGCGTCTTGGCAGTGGGATCGTAAACTGCCTGCAGGTCAATGTTGTTGACTGTAACAGTAGTTTGAGTTCCTTCGACATCAACAGCGATTTCGCCCAGCACCAAGGCTGTAATCATCCAGTCGTCGTTGTCAATGTCTGAAACAACGGTATTGAAGTCAAATGACGGCGACCGGAGCAGCGAGCTGATTGAAACGTTCCAGTCAACATAGCCTGCAACCGGCGCGTCATTAACCGGTTCAACGGCATCTTCATCACCGTCTGAGACTTCCGCATCGGTCAAATCTTCGTCACAAGCGGCATCTTCATCACCGTCTGAGACTTCGGTATCGGTCGAATCTTCATCACAAGCGGTATCCTCATCGCCCCCTGCGGCTTCTGTATCAGTCGAATCTTCGTCAGGTGTCGTATCGTTCTCATCAGGCCTTGAATCACCGGAATCTGTGATCTCCGAATCATCAACAGTGTCCGAATCATCTGTTGTTGTTTCGGTTGAATCATCATCGTTAGTCGACACGGTGTCGCCGTCATTGCCGGTATTTTCCGCCGCTTTTGCACCGGAACCCTTGCTGTCGCAGGAAACGGCAAAAAACAGAACCGTTAAAACAGCCAAACAGAAACAAATCTTTCTCATGTCAAACTCCTTAATAAAAAAACGCAGTATTTTAGGGAATTTCAAGAAAAATGCAAAATATTGCGGGCGAGCCGCCCGCGTTTCGACATTATCTCCTCTTCATGATCGCAACGACTACGAAAACGAGGCAGGTGAGGACTACGATGATGACGGGGATTACCATTGACATTCCCGATGAGGAGACTTTCACTTCGTCCCACATGTTGTTGAGGCGGAGCATCTGCTCGTCGTCGAAGTGCTTCATGATCGCGCAGCGTGCAACAATGTCTTCTGTCGGATACTGGGTCGAGCACTGTCTGCCGATAACGTCGGTGATGACTGTGAAATCGGTCTTTTCTTCAGCCGCGTCTGTGGTTTTGTTCGCAAAGAAGTAGTTGAGGTCGTTCTTGTAAAGGGTTACGTTCTCTTCTTTGTGCATTCCGGTTACGTTGTCGTCCTTGTCGTAGTCGGGGTAGAGGAAGTTGTAGGTACCGTCAGCGTTTTTGAATTTGTTGAGTTCCTCTTCACTGAGTTCTCCTACATATTTGTCGCAGTAGTATTTGCCGCTTTCTTTGTCGAGGAAGGGTTTTGCTTCTTCTTCCTCTTCTTCGCCTTCGGCTTTTTCTGCTGCTTCGCCTTCTTTAGGAGCTTCGCATTCGACCATGACGTAGGTTCCGTAGTTGTCTACGCAGTTTTCAAACATCTCGTTGCCTGCGATTACGCTGGTGTAGCCGATGAAATCCATGTTGGCTTTTGCGTTTTCCGGCTGCGAGAGGAAGTTGAGGAACTCCTGTGCAAGGGGAACGTTAGCGCCTTTGGGCATTACCCAGCCGTCAAACCAGATGTTGCTGCCTTCTTCGGGAACTGCGTAGTAAAGTTCCGCGCCGTTTTCGTCTTCGTCAGCGGTGTCAAGCGTGTAGACAGCGTCTCCGCTCCATGCGAAGTTGATCGCGATTTTGCCGGTAGCCATGTCCTTTTTGCCGCTGTCGACTTCGAATCCGTAGATGTTTTCCTTGAGGACTGAAAGCGCTTCTTCGACTTTCTTTACCGATTCTGCGTCTGCTCTGTTGAAGATTTCGACAAGTTTGTCGGCATACTGCGCTTTGGATATTGAGCCTGACTCAAACGATTTTCTGAGTGCGGTGAGTTCGTCAGCATAGACGTATCCGAGTGCGAGAGCGTAAGTGTCGCGGATCGAATCCTTGATCGTGCCGAGGTTCTTCGCGTATTCTTTCCAGATAAAGCTCCAGTGCAACTCATCGCCTTCGGTGTAGCCGGGGAGTTTTGTGATGACTTCCGGATTATAGACAAAACCCATGGTTCCCCACATGTAGCCGGTAGCATAGTCCTGCCAGCCGAATTTTTTGAAGAGATCGACGATGAACTTCGACGCGTTGTCGTAGTAACCGTTGATGTAGCCGAGTTTGCCTTCTTCTATGGTGTAGTCGTATTTTTCGACCATTCCTTCAAGAATCATCTTCTGGAGCATGTAGTCGGACGGGCAGACAAGGTCGTAAGCGTAGGTGTAGGAGCCGTCTTCTGCCTGGGTTCTTGTGAGCATGAGCTCGTTGTACATATTTTCAAGCGTTCCGAAAGTGGAGTATTTGACTTTGACGTTGAGATTGAACTTTTCTTTGCAGTGCTGTTCAAATTTCTTAATCAAATCAACGCTTTCGCCGCTGCCGTCATCGATAGAAATGTAATCTTCCCAGTTATAGACCTTGAGCTCTATAACTTCGCCTTCGCCGTAGAGCGAAAAAAGGCTGAATAAAAGTGAAAAAGAAGCAAAAAGTTTGAAAAATCTTTTCATCTAGATCCCTCCCGTTTAGATTTTCTGTTTTGTATAAACGAATAAATGACCACATAAGCGATCATTACGACAAAAATTATAGCGAAAAGAGCCCTGAGCGCGGGGACGGACGAGCTTTTGCCGCCCTTTGCGTAGGCATCGTAAACATAAGTCGAAATTGTCTTGAAAGTCGAAGGTTTCGTGAAACTCGTGATGATGTAGTCGTCAAGCGAAATGTTTATCGCGAGCAGGAAACCCGAAATGATTCCGGGGAGAATTTCCGGAATAACGATGAGGAAAATCGCCTTCGTCGGCGTTGCTCCGAGGTCAAGAACTGCTTCGTAAAGGTTGTTGTCCATCTGTTTGAGTTTCGGTATTACCGAAAGGACGACAAACGGGATCGTGAGAACAACATGCCCGATGAGAAGGGAAGCGTAGGATCTTCCGAAACCGAACATCGTGCAGATGAGAGCTATAGATATGGCCGTGACGACTTCCGCGTTTATCATCGGGATTTTAGTAAGCTCGTTCATCGTTTTGTTCACACGCCGGCTTGAGTAGTAAATGCCGATTGCGCCCATTGTTCCGAGAACTGTCGCAATAAATCCTGCAACGAATGCGAGAACGAGCGTGTTGATGACTGTTTCCATAAGGTCTGCATTGTTCCAGAGCTTGACATAAAGGTCAAAACCCCATTCGGGCGACCAGATTCCGATTTCGCGCGACATGTTGAAACTGTAGACAAAAAGCAGGAGGATCGGCGCGTAGAGAAGGAAAAGCACCAGAGTTATGTAGCTTCCGCTGAGTATTTTCTTTACCATAAGTTAGCCCTCCCTGCGCTTTCGTCCTTTTCCTCGGTGAATTTGCCGCTAAGGAACATCGAAAGGAAAATTATTACGAGGAGAACAAGCGCGATAGTGCTTCCCGCATGCCAGTTATGCATTGTGAGGAACTGCGTCTCGATAAGTTTTCCGACGATCGTGACGTTGCCGTTGCCGAGCGTATCGCTGATGACATAGCTTGTCGTTGTCGGAAGAAGTACCATCGAAACCGCACTGACAATGCCGGGCATCGAAAGAGGAAGGGTGACCGAAACAAAGGTCTTCCACGGTTTCGCGCCGAGATCAGCACTTGCTTCGGCATAGCTTTTGTCGATTTTCAGAATGACTGAGTAAAGCGGCATGATGACAAACGGAAGATAGTCGTAAACCATGCCGATAAGCGTGTTGACGAAGCTGAAGCTGTTCGACTTGTACATTCCGATGAAGTAAAGCAGTTCTTTCATCGCAGCCGTCCTCAGAACGAAGTTGATCCAGAGCGGGAGAATGAAGAGAATAAGGAGCACTCCGCCTTTGTTGAATTTCGATTTTGCGAGGATGTATGCGACCGGATATGCGATGAGAAGACTTATTACAGTCGTGATTATCGCGAGACCGAAACTTACGAAAAGGACTCTGATATTCGCCTGTTTCGAGAAGAAATCAGAGAAATTGGAAACCGCAAACGAAACCGGCTCACCGGCAATCGTGAAAGTTTCGCTCCCTGCCGGAACTTTTTTTGTGAATGCATACAAAATTATAAGCAGAAGGGGAACTACGACGAACGCGAGAAGAAAAACCGCGTAGGGGATGCCCAGCTGCTTTCTTGAAAATTTAAGTCCGCTCATTTCTTTTCCACCGCCTTCAAAGTAAGTTTGATCTTATCTTTCGGGATCTTGACGCTGACACGGTCGTTTTCGTTCCAAAGGTATTCGGTGTCGCAGACGATCTCTTCCTCCTCTTCATCGGTGCAGATTATGATCTGGTAGTGGTCGCCTTTGTAAACTATTGAAATTATTGAACCTCTTGCATCACCATCAACATCGTTGTCGATGATTTCGATATCTTTGAGGCCGACTTCGACTTTGACTTCGACGTTGGTGAGGTCGAGTTTTTCGCCTGTCGCTGTGATGACGTAACCTTCGGAATCAAGGTGAGAACCGGGGTAGAGCTGGGTGACATCGCACTCGAAAGCGCCTTCGGCGAAGTGGACTTTGTTGATTTTGTCGATATAGCCGTCGTAAACGTTCGAAACGAAGTCGCGTTTCATGATGTGGATATTGTCCGGGCTTACGCGGATCCCGATCGTGTCGCCGATTTTTGCCTCTTTTGTCGACTGGATCATGACTTCGCTTTTGCCGACCATCATAATCATTTCGTAGTGGACTCCTTTGAAAATAGAGGAGACTACCTGCCCGGAAACGATTCCCTGCTCAGGCGGAACAACTTCGACATCCTCAGGTCTGACGACGACATCGACTTTCGCGTTGATTTCAAAATCGTCAACGCAGTCAAAAACCTTGTTGATGAATTTGACCTTTCTGTCGCCTACGATCGTGCCGTTGTAGATGTTGCTCTCGCCGATAAAGTCGGCTACGAAAGCGTTCGCGGGCTCGTTGTAGATATCCTGCGGAGTTCCGACCTGCTGGATCTCGCCGTCCTTCATAACGACGATCC
>Ga0310690_10005240_pt1 | contig 17735 bp, 11 predicted proteins | sample AusTroGonzalo_MG_2_FD_207661 | JGI IMG/M metagenome (GOLD analysis project Ga0310690, IMG submission 207661) | Bovine rumen microbial communities from tropical cattle in Woodstock, Queensland, Australia - Gonzalo_04 (v2) (version 2) | ecosystem: Host-associated > Mammals > Digestive system >...
AAGATCGTCATCGCCCCGCAGGTCATGCAGCGCCTCCGCACGGAGGACAGCGAGATACTCGCCCAGCTGCAGAAGGAGTTCGACACAAGGCTTACTTTCGTCTCGGAGCTATACCGCCACCCCGAGGCGTTCTCGATACTGGACGCGGCAACCTCGCAAGTGCTCTACTCTCAGTCATGACTACCAACATCGTACTAACCGCAATAGCGTCGCAGGTGCTCACGTTCACGGCCGACAGGGTCGCCGTGGACCCCGTCACGAAGGCCGCCGTCGCGACGGGGAACGTCGTCGCGGTCCGCTCGCCGTACACGCTTCGCTCCGAAGGCCTGTCGAAGACGGCCGAGGGGAAGTACCTCTTCTCCTATCCGACGTACGCCACCACGTGCACGAACGAGCTCGGGCACACGCACTGGAACTTCACCGGCGAGATAGAGTACGGCGAGTACGACTACGTGCTGCTCAGGAACGCGTGGCTCCGCTTCTGCGAGGTCCCCGTCTTCTGGCTGCCGTACATGTACTACCCGCTCGGCTCCGACTGCGGCTTCAGCTGGATAGCGGGATACACCGGGCGCTGGGGCGCGTACCTAATGACGAAGTACAGGTACCACCTCCTCGGCGACAGGAAGTACGAGGACGACACCTGGTGGCTTGTCGGCGACACAAGGTTCGACATGCGGTACAAGAACGGGCTTGCCGTCGGCGAGGACCTCAAGTGGAACCTCGGCGACTTCGGCTACGGCAAGTTCGGCTACTACCAGGCGTGGGACATGGATGCGGAAAGTCGCTATGGCGGCGCGTGGGGCTCTCGCATGTCGAACTGGGGCAGCGACGTCTCGAAAGACAGGCACATCGCCACGCTGGAGCACAGGTGGGAGGCCACCGAGCGCGACATAGTGCGGCTGAGGGGTACGCATCTAACGGATTCGTACGTTGGCGTGGACTTTCAGCGGAACATGCTGCTCAGCCTGAAGGACAGCATACCGACGTATCCGAACAGCGGAGTCTTCTGGGAGCATCTGGAGGATTCCTTCTCGGGCGGCATCGAGGCGTCCGGGCGTCTCAACAAGTTCTTCGGGCTGACAGGCCGCCTGCCAGAGGCGTACTTCGACGTCAACCCGATGCCGGTAGGCTCCCTGCCCGTCAACTACGAGTCCGAGAACCGCATCGGATGGCTGCGGCGCGACTACGCCGAATACGGGGCCGGGGTTGCGTCCGTGTACGGGACCAGCCCGGGCCCGTGGGCCGAATATGACGCGTTCCGCATCGACACGTACCATCGCCTGACGGCTCCGTTCCGCACGTTCGACGACGTTTTGTCCGTCGTCCCCCGCGTCGGCTACCGCGGCACGTACTGGGACGAGACCGGCTTGACGGACACGACCGGGGCGGGCGCTGCGGTCAATTCCGGCTCGGCGTTCCGCTCCATAGGCGAGATGGGCGCGACCTTCGCCGCGCGCGGCGCCGCGCAGGTGGACGAGTCCTGGAGGCACGTCGTCGAGCCGTACCTCGACTTCCTGGCGCAGGAGGCGTGGTTCTCCGGACTGGACGGCAACGCCCGTCCGTACGTATTCGACAACATCGACTCGTCGCTTACGTGGGAAGACCAGTTCGCCGGCCGTTCGCGCGGACTGCCGTATTCGTATTACGGAATCACCCCCGGGCTTCGCAATGCCTGGTCTGTCGACGACGGACGGGGCGGTTTCCGCCAGGCTGTGGACTTCGACGCCTATGTCGCCGCGCAGTTCAACACGGCGTCGTATACCGACGGAAGCGACTTGCGGAAGCTGTCCGACCCGCGCCGCCCCAACTACGGCGACGGTACATGCGAATTCGTCCCCGGGGCGCGCCTGCGCTGGGCGCCGGACGACGACACTATGCTCGGCCTGAGGTCTGAGTACGACAGCGACAAGAACCGCATTGCATACGCGTCCGCCAGCTGGCTGCAGAAAGTGTCGCCCGACTGGAGGTACAACGTCGTGTACAACATGCGTCGCCACCGGTACTGGGATTTTTCGTCCTTCCCCGTCGAGCAGTACGGCGAAGCTAGCTTCCACATAATCGAGATCGGCGCCGAGCAGACCATATGCGAATGGCTCGCGTGGGGGCCGACTCTGCGCTGGGACCTGCGGGAGAACGAACTCGACAGCGTAGGCGCGTGGATAGACTACCTGACCGACTGCCTCGGGTTCCGTTTCACCGTTCAGTTCGAGAACTCCTTTACCATGTTCGACGGCTACGAATACGAGAAGGACTGGTCGTTCGGGTTCTACGTGTACCTGAGGTGCTTCGGCGCCGACGCAGGCAACCTCTTCAGCCGCGACTGACGGACATGCGCAAGGCAAGGCAGAGCGGATTCGAGCGGATCGAGACCTATCTCGTGAAGCTCATACAGGAGAAGGACGCCGACCGCGACCAGCCGGGCTCGATCCGCGTCCTCCTTGCCTGTCTCAAGGCGCTCAGCCTCGTGTTCGCGGCCGTCGTCGGCGCGAGGTACCTCCTCTACCGCATTGGCATCCTGCGCCGCTTCCCCCTCGGCGTGCAGGTCATCTCGATCGGCAACGTCACGGCCGGAGGCACTGGAAAGACGCCGGTGACCGAGATCTTCGCCAGGACGCTCGCCGCGGAGGGTCGCAAGGTCGCAATCCTGTCGCGCGGCTACCGCCGCAAGGAGGCCCCCTGGTGGATGCGCATGTTCGCCCAGGTGGTGACGCCTCCGCTCGTCGTCTCGGACGGACGGCGCGTGCTGCGCGACTCTGCAGAGGGCGGAGACGAGCCGTACATGCTCGCGTCGAACCTCCCGGGAGTGGCGGTCGTAGTCGACCGCGACCGCGTGAAGGCCGGACGGTACGCGGTCAAGCGGCTAGGATGCGACACCATAATCCTCGACGACGGCTTCCAGTACCAGCGTCTCAAGCATTCAATAGAGGTGGTTCTAGTCGACGCGACGAACCCGTTCGGAAACGGCAACATGCTGCCGCGCGGCATACTTCGCGAGCCGGCCCGCAACCTTGGCCGCGCCGACATCATATTCCTCACGAAGTGCCGCGGCGACGTGTCGGCGGTGCGCGAGGAGATCCGCAGGTACAACCAGACCGCCGAAATCGTCGAGTGCACCCACGCGCCAAAGTCGCTGAAGGACGTCTGGAGCCGCGAGGAGTTCCCTCTCTCGTGGCTCGAGGGGAAGACCGTGTGCACCCTCTCCGGCATCGCGTCGCCCAAGGGCTTCGAGAACTCGCTGAGGCGGCTTGGCGCGAAGGTCGTCTGGTGCGAGCGCTACGCAGACCACCACCGCTACGACTCGAGCGAGGTCCTCTACGCGCTCAACCGCACCGCCGACATGGGCGCGGACGCCCTGGTGACGACGGAGAAGGACGCAGTGCGCTTCCCGCGCTTCGAGACAGTTCCGGTGAAGTGCCTCTACCTGCGCATAGCGATCGAGATACTTTCCGGGGCCGAGAGCTTCGACCAGGTCATCAACCGCATCTGCTTCCGCCGGAGGTAGCGTGCGCGCAACATTTCAGGAGAAGGCATCAATGAACAAGGTCAGGACGATAAAGGGCGGGGTCTGCACCGCCAGGGGATTCCGCGCGGCAGGCGTTGCGGCGGAGATCAAGTACAAGGGGCGCAACGACGTCGCGCTCATCGTGGCGGACGCGCCGTGCGCCGCAGCGGCGGTATTTACGACGAACAAGGTCGCCGCGGCGCCGGTCCTCCTTGACCGCGAGGTCGTGAAGGGCGGGCGCGTACAGGCGATTCTCGCGAACTCCGGCTGCGCCAACGCATGCACGGGCGAGCGCGGGCTCAAGGACGCGCGCCTCTCCGCCCTGGTGACGGCGGGCGAGCTCGGCGTCAAGCCGGAGCACGTCCTCGTAGCGTCGACTGGCGTAATCGGCCGCCCACTGCCGATGGACAGGCTTCTCGCCGGGATGAAGGCGGCAAAGGCCGCCCTCGGGCGTACGTACGAACACGGCCTCGCGGCGGAAAAAGCCGTCATGACGACCGACACGAAGCCCAAGCAGGCATGCGTCAAGACTGTAATCGGCGGCAAGAAGGTCGTCGTCGGCGGTATGAGCAAGGGCTCCGGCATGATCGAGCCGAACATGGCGACGATGCTTGGCTTCATCACGACGGACGCGGCGATCACCCCCGCGATGCTTCGCCGCGCCCTGTCGCTAGCGATAGCGAAGAGCTTCAACCGCCTCGTCGTCGACGGCGACGAATCGACGAACGACTCGGTGTTTCTCATGGCGAGCGGACTCGCCGGCAATGCGACGATCTCGCGCGGCGGTGCCGACTTCGACGCGTTCCGCGCGGCGCTCGAGGCAGTCTGCATTTCGCTCGCGAAGCAGATGGCGACAGACGGCGAGGGCGCGACGAAATTTGTTACCGTGACCGTGCGCGGCGCAAGGAGCGATAAGGACGCCGCCCGCGCCGCCCGCGCGGTGGCGAAGAGCCCGCTTGCGAAGACGAGCTGGTTCGGGCGCGACCCGAACTGGGGGCGCGTCCTCGCCGCCGTCGGATATTCCGGCGCGGACGTCGTCGACATGAAGGCCGAGGTGTTCTACGACCGCGTCTGGGCGTTTCGCCGCGGCAAGGTCGCAGACGAACGCCAGCTTGAGAAGCTCGCCAAGGTCCTCAAGAAGCCGTCCTTCGAGGTCGTCGTCGACCTGCACCTCGGCACGGGCGAAAGCTCCGTCTACACCTGCGACTTCTCCCTCGACTACGTGCACATCAACGCAGACTATACGACATGACGAAGGTGGACGAGATAGGCGGAGTCGCGATAGAGGCCCTGGCGGCATACGTTCCGCCGCGCTCTGTCGCGAACGACGAGAACGTCGCGAAGGCGACCGGCATCGCCGCGCGTCGCGTCGCAGAAGACGGCGAGACGGCGCTCGACCTTTCGCTTCGTGCCGCCGAGAGGCTTTTTGCCGAGACGGGAGCGTGCCGCGACGACTTCGGCGCCGTAGTCTCCGTCTCGTTCACGCAGCATGACCGAATGCCGTGCAGCGCCTGCCAGGCGCAGTCGCGACTTGGGCTTCCGAAGGGCGTTGTCGCATTCGACGTGATGCAGGCGTGCGCCGGCTACGGCTACGGGCTCTACCTCTCCGCGCTGCTCGCGCGCCAGACGGGCAGGAAGGTGCTGCTCCTCGACGGCGACAGGCAGAGCGAGTTCCTCGACAGCTCCGACGCGGCGACGAGCCCGCTCCTCGGCGACGCCGGAACGGCGACGATTGTCGCGCCAGCCTCCGGCGCGGCGGCGTGGAAGTTCGCCTTCGCGAGCGACGGGGAGAAGGGCGCCGCGCTGAGGCTCGAGAACGGCGGCACGATCCGCATGGACGGATTTGGAGTCTTCCGCTTTGTGGCGACGGACGTCGTCGCGTACCTCAAGTCGTTCCTTTCCTCCGTCGCGCCGAGCGACGACTTCCTTTTCGCCCCGCACCAGGCGAACGTCTACATGGTGAGGCAGCTTGCGAAGTCGGTCGGAATATCAGACGAGAGGCTTCTCGTCTCAGCAGACCGCTTCGGCAACCTCTCTTCGGCGTCGATCCCCGTCACGCTCGCCGCGCATGCAGAGGCCGTGCGCGGCAGGAACGTCCTTCTCGCTGGCTTCGGCGGCGGGCTTTCCGTTGCGCTTGGTCTAGTCAACATCCCCGCCGACTGCGCAATCTTCCTCGACGCCTGATGGCCGTGCGGCGGCAGGCGCTCGCCGTGCTTTGACTTCGCGCGCCGATTATGGGATAATACGCGCATGGTCAGCGAGCGCGATTTTCTGGACTTCGCGGCGGGCGTCTTCGGCGTCTCGCCGGGTGGATTGTCGCTGGAGACGACGCTTGGCTCGATCCCCGAATGGGACTCGATGGCGCACCTGCGCCTTGTGATGTCGGTGCAGTCCGAATACGGGGTCGAGATCCCGTTCGCTGACGTGACGAACGTGACGAGCCTATGGGAGTTCTACCGACGCGTCAACGGTCTCTCTCCGAAGAAGGTCGTCGCAGTCGACCTCGACGGAACGCTCTGGGACGGAGTCGCAGGCGAGGACGGCGTTGATGCGGTGCGCCCAAATGCCGCGTTCCAATCCAAGCTGAAGGAACTCAAGGACCGCGGCGTGCTGCTCGTAGCGCTTTCAAAGAACAACTTCGGGGACGTGCGCGAACTGGTGGAGGCGTTTGGCGATTTCGTCGCGTGGCGCATCGACTGGAAGGGCAAGGCGGAGAACCTTGCGGACGTCGCAGCGGAACTGAACCTCGGCGTCGACTCGTTCGTGTTCGTCGACGACAACCCCGCAGAGCGCATCGAGATGAAGGCGCGCCTTCCCGCCGTCACGGTCGCGTCGTTCCCGCCGAACCTGGACGCGTACTTCCCGACGGGTGTCGTGACGGAAGAGGACCGCGCCAAGACGGAGGAATACCGCGCCGAGGCGAAGCGCAGGGAATGGGCGGCGAGCTTGGGCGACCTCGGCAAGGTCGACGTCTGGAAGGAGCTCGGCGCGTGGGTCGACGTACACGAGCTTCGCGAGGACGAAGTGCCGCGCGTCGCGCAGCTCAGCCAGAAGGCGAACCAGTTCAGCGTCTGCACGAACCGCTATGCGGAGAGTGACGTGCGCGGGTGGATCGGCGGCATCGGGCGCGCCTTCGTAGCGCGCGCGGGCGACAAGTTCGGCGAGCAGGGGCTTGTCCTCTTCGTCCGCGTAGTGCTAATAGATGGCGGATTCGAGATCGTCGACTGGACCATGAGTTGCCGCGTCGCCGGGCGTGGCCTCGAGGAGCGAGTCTGGGCCGAAATCGCCGCGCGGCTTGGTTCCTGCAAGGTCGCGGCGACATGGCGGCGCACGGAGAGGAACGCGCCGGTATCTGATCTGTTCGAGCGGCTTGGCTTTGCCGTCGTGTCGGAAACTGAAGGGGAGAAGAAGTATGGGCAGTCCATTGGATAGCGGCGCGTCCGCAGGCGCGGCAAAAAAGCTTTTCGTCATTGACCTCATGCCGTTCCTCTACAGGGGGCATTTCGTGTTCCTGCGCAACCCGCGCATGACGGCAAGCGGCATAAACACGTCCGCACTCCTGGGGCTCGCGAACGGATTGATGGGCATACTCCGAAAGGAGAAGCCTACGCACGCCGTACTTGCCATGGACCCTGGCGGGCCGACCTTCCGCCACGAGGCGTATCCGCCGTACAAGGCGCAGCGCCAGAAGATGCCAGACGACCTCGCGGCGTCGATACCGTACGCCTTCGAGCTTGCCGAGGCGCTGAGGATTCCCGTCGTGCGCGCCGAGGGCTTCGAGGCCGACGACGTAATGGGCACGATCGCCGTGAAGGGCGCGGCGGCTGGCTTCGACGTGTATCTCGCGACGCCCGACAAGGACGCTGCGCAGCTCGTGCGACCTGGAGTCAAGCTCTACCGTCCGTCGCACGCAGGCGACGCGGCGGAGATATACGACGAGGCGGGCGTCTGCGAGCACTGGCACCTTCGCGAGCCTGTGCAGATGATCGACTACCTCGCTCTCGCGGGCGACTCGTCGGACAACATCCCCGGCATACGCGGGGTAGGCGAGAAGACTGCGGCCGACCTGCTCGCCAAGTACGGCGACATCGAGGGCGTCATCGAGAACCAGCCGAAGATAAAGGGCAAGCTGTCCGAGAAGATATTCGCAGGGCGCGAGGACGCGAGGATGTCGAAGTTCCTGACGACTATTCGCACCGACGTCCCGATCGAGCCCGACTGGGATGCATACAGGCTGGACGGTGTCGACCGCGAGAAGCTTGCGGCCGTCTGCAACAAGTTCGAGCTAATCCGCCTTGCGCGCGAGTTGCTGGGCGACGATGCCGCAGAAGCGGCGAAGGGAGCCGACGGAGCGGTCGCCGGAAGCCTTAAGTCCATCGCGGACACGCCGCATGAGTACGTACACGTCACGACGGAGGCGGCGGCGCAGGAACTGCTCGGCCTTCTCATGAAGGCGCCGCGCGTCGCATTCGACACCGAGACTACCGCGCGCGAGCCCGGCATGTCTGCGACGGACGCCTCGACGTGCAGGCTTCTCGGCTTTTCGTTTTCCACCGAGAAGGGCAAGGCGTGGTACGTCGACGGCGGATTGGTGGACGTGTTCCGTCCGCTTTTCGCCGACCCGACGAAGACGCTGGTCGGCCACAACGTCAAGTTCGACAGGACGGTGCTGCACCGCTACGGCGTCGGCTTCGCCTCCACTCCGCACGACACACTGCTTGCGCACTACTGCCTGGACGCCGCGGCGCGCCATGGCCTCAAGGACCTCTCCGAGCAGCTTCTCGGCTACCGCATGATACGCTTCGAGGACGTCGCCGGTCTGCCCGAGCGCGGCAAGGGCGAGCCGACTCTGGAGGGAAAGGACCCTGCGAAGGTCTGCGACTACGCGGCGGAAGACGCCGACATGACGCTGCAGCTCGATGACGTGCTGCGCCCGAAGGTCGCCGAGGCGGGGCTTCTTCCCGCGCTCGAGGGCGAGGAGGCGCTCGTCAAGGTGCTTTGCGACATGGAGCGCGCGGGCGTTCGCATCGACACCGAGGCGCTCAAGGCGTACGGGCGCGAGCTCGACCGGGAGATCCTTGGCTACAGGCAGGACATCCTCAAGTACGCCGACCCGGGCTTCAATCCCGACTCGCCGAAGCAGCTGGGTTCGCTCCTCTTCGACAGGCTGGGGCTCGAAGGCTCGAAGAAGACGTCTAGCGGGCAGTGGTCGACCGATGAGAAGACGATATCGAAGCTTGCGGACGCGCATCCGATAGTCCAGTCGATTCTGGAGTACCGCGCGTGCACAAAGCTCAAGTCTACGTACGTCGAGAAGCTGCCTACGCTGATCGACGCCGACTCGCGCGTCCACACCACGTTCTCGCAGGCGTTCACCGAGACGGGGCGGCTCTCTTCCGCCGACCCGAACCTGCAGAACATACCGATCCGCACCGAGCGCGGCAAGATGATCCGCAAGGCGTTCGTCGCGCGCGACGAGAAACACGTTCTCGTCTCGGCGGACTATTCGCAGATAGAGCTACGCCTCATGGCGGCGATGTCGGGCGACGAGGCGATGCTCGCGGCGTTCAGGCGCGGCGAGGACATCCACCGCGACACGGCCTCACGCGTCTACGACGTGATGCCGGCCTTCGTCACGCCCGAGCAGCGCTCTAAGTGCAAGATGGTCAACTTCGGCATCATCTACGGCATATCGGCCTTCGGCCTCTCGCAGCGGCTCAAGGTGCCGCGCCGCGAGGCGGCGGACCTCATCGAGACGTACTTCCGCCTATACCCGAAGGTTCGCGACTACATGGCCGCATCGGTCGAGAAGGCGCGGAAGACCGGCTACGCCGAGACGGTGCTCGGCCGCAGGCGCACGCTGCGCGACATCAACTCTCGCAACGCGACTTCGCGCCAGGCGGCGGAGCGCGACGCGATGAACACGCCGATACAGGGCAGTGCGGCGGACCTCATAAAGATCGCTATGGTCAAGGTCGCCCGTGCGCTGAAGGAGGCGGGCCTCCGCGCCGAGATGGTTCTGCAGATACACGACGAGCTCCTCTTCGACGTGCCCTTAAGCGAGGTCGAGGCCGTGAAGGAGATTGCTCGCCGCGAGATGACGACCGCATACGACTTCGGCGTTCCGCTAGAGGTCGGCATAGGTGTTGGCCCCAACTGGCTTGACGCGCACTGATGAAGGCGAAGGGCGACATAGAGATACTTCTCGCGGACGACGAGCGCGCGTTCCGCAGCGGCATGAAGGCGCTCTTGGAGTCGGAGGGGTTCGCCGTCCGCACGGCGCGCGACGGCGAGGCTGCGGTGCGCAAGTTCGCGGAGAGGGTCCCCGACGTCGTGATACTAGACGTCATGATGCCTAGGATGAACGGCTTCCGCGCGTGCGAGGAGATTCGAAAGACCGACCGTCGCGTCCCTGTCGTGTTCCTTACGGCGAAGGACGGCGAGGTCGACCAGGTGAGGGCGCTCGGGCTCGGGGCGGACGACTACGTCTCGAAGTCCGCGCCGGAGGCGCTGCTAGTCGCGCGCATCCGCCGCGCAGTCGAGCGCTCGAGGGAGCTTGTCGCTGGGCGTGCCGCAGACGCGGACGGCTGCATGCACCTCGGGCAGACGACCGTCGACATGACGTCGCTGGAGGTGACCGTCGGCGGGGAGAGCGCAGGGCGGCTCACGAAGACCGAGGCCGACATACTGCGCATACTCGCCGGCCGACGCGGTCAGCACTTCTCCACGGACGAGCTGATCGCGGCCTTGCGCGGCGACGGCTTCGCCTGCGAGGACACGATGCTCTACGTCCACGTCTCGAATCTGCGCCGCAAGCTCGGCCCCGCCGCCGCTCTCTTAAGCACCTCCCGCAACGCCGGCTACTCCCTCTCCCGCTGACCCGCCTTTCTCGCCGTCGCCTATCTTTTGGCGGGGGATTTTGATATAATTTGCGTCATGAAAACGAAGTACATGGACGCCGACTTTCTTCTGGACACCGCTGCCGCGCGCGAGCTTTATCACCGCCACGCGGCGAAGATGCCGATTATCGACTACCACTGCCACCTGCCGCCGGCGGAGATCGCCCGCGACCAGCGCTGGACGGACATCGCCCAGGTGTGGCTCGGCGGCGACCACTACAAGTGGCGCCAGATGCGCTCGAACGGAGTGGAGGAGCGCTACTGCACGGGCGACGCGCCGTGGCACGACAAGTTCGTCAAGTTCGCCGAGACGATGGAGCGCCTCGTCAAGAACCCTCTCTTCGACTGGTCGCACCTCGAGCTCTCGCGCTACTTCGGCGTGAACGAGCGCCTCTGCGGCGCGTCAGCCGAGCGCATCTGGAAGAAGTGCAACGCCAAGCTCGCGCAGAAGGGCTTCTCGGCGCAGGGCCTCATGAAGAAGTCGAACGTCAAGGTCGTTTGCACGACCGATGACCCGGTCGACTCGCTCGAGTACCACCTCGCAATCGCGAAGAAGCCGTTCGGCGTTCAGATACGCCCTGCGTGGCGCTCCGACAAGGCGTCGAAGATCGAGAACGCAAAGGCGTGGAACAAGTGGATGGACGCCCTGTCCGCCGCGGCGAAGACGCCCGTGAGGACGATTGACGACTTCCGCGAGGCGATGGCGAAGCGCCATGCGTTCTTCGCGAAGGCGGGCTGCGTCGTCTCCGACTACGGCATCACCGAGGTCTTCTCGGAGCCCTACACCGAGGCGGAGGTCGCGCGGATATTCCGCAAGGCGCGCGCGGGCAAGGCCGTGACGCCGGAGGAGGCGCGCAAGTTCAAGAGCGCGTGGCTCTTCGAGGGGCTCAGGGCCGACAGGAAGGCGAACTGGACGGCGCAGCTGCACGTCTGCTGCTTGAGGGACAACAACTCGGCGATGTTCGAGAAGATCGGTCCTGACACGGGCTTCGACTGCATCGGCGACTGGCCGATGGCGGAGTCGCTCTCGCGGCTTCTCGACCGCCTCGAGCGCGAGGATGCGTTGCCGCGCACGATCCTCTACTCGCTCAACCCGAAGGACAACGAGCTTTTCGCGACGCTGATGGGATGCTTCCAGAAGGCTCCCGACGTCGGCAAGCTGCAGCTCGGCTCGGGCTGGTGGTTCCTAGACCAGAAGGACGGGATGAAGAAGCAGCTGGAGGCGCTCGCGGCGCTCGGCTGCCTTGGCAACTTCGTCGGCATGCTCACCGACTCGCGCAGCTTCCTCAGCTACACGCGCCACGAGTACTTCCGCCGCATCCTCTGCCAGAAGCTCGGCCAGGAAGTCGAGAAAGGCGAGATCCCGAACGACCTCAAGTGGCTTGGGCAGATTGTCGAGGACATCTCGTTCAACAACGCGAACCGCTACTTCGGCTTCAAGGCGTAGGGAGGCACGTGCAATGGGAAAGGTGATTGCGATTGACGGACCGAGCGGGGCGGGGAAGAGCTCCGTCTCGAAGATCGTCGGGAAGCGGCTTGGCTTCCTGCACGTCGACTCCGGCGCGCTGTACCGCATAATGACGTGGCAGTGCCTCGAGAACGGCGTCGACACTTCCGATCCTGCCGCGGTCGCGGCGTTTGCGGACAAGGTCGACATCGAATGCCGCGCTGAGGGCGGCGCAGTCGCATACTACGTGAAGGGCGAGGCCCCTGGCGACCGCATCCGCACGCCCGAGATCAACGCGCACGCCTCGCCCGTCGCTACCGTCCCCGAGGTGCGCAAGCGCATCACCGACCTGCTGCGCGGGCTCGTCAAGTACGGCGACCTCGTCGTGGAGGGCCGCGACATCACGACGGCCGTCTTCCCCGACTCCCCGGCAAGGTTCTACCTGACTGCGTCCGCCGAGGCGCGCGCCCGCCGCCGCCAGAAGGAGGAGGTCGAGAAGGGCATTGCGAACCAGACGGAGGACGCGGTCAAGGCGTCGCTCCTCGCGCGCGACAAGATCGACTCCACTCGCAAGTGCGCGCCGCTCAGGAAGGCCGATGGCGCGGTGGAAATAGACTCTTCCGACATGACGCTTGAGCAGGTCGTCGAGACCGTCCTCGCGTCGCTTCCGGAAGGCTGGGCAAATCAATAGTTCAATCATGAGTTCCGATCTATCAAAAGTACGCAACATCGGCATCGTCGCCCATATCGACGCGGGCAAGACCACGACGACCGAGCGCATCCTCTTCTACTCCGGCAAGATACACAAGCTCGGCGACGTCCACGACGGCAACACGACGACCGACTTCATGGTGCAGGAGCGCGAGCGCGGTATCACGATCCAGTCCGCCGCGATCTCCTGCGAGTGGAACGGCTGCGCGATCAACATAATCGACACCCCCGGACACGTCGACTTCACGATGGAGGTCGAGCGCTCTCTGCGCGTCCTCGACGGCGCTGTGTGCGTCTTCTGCGCCGTGGGCGGCGTGCAGCCGCAGAGCGAGACGGTCTGGCGCCAGGCCGACCGCTACAACGTGCCGCGCCTCGCGTTCGTCAACAAGATGGATCGCATGGGCGCCGACTTCGACCGCGTCGTCGGAGAGCTGCGAGACAAGCTGAAGGCGCCCGCCTGCCCGATAGAGCTGCCGATAGGCCGCTCCGAGACCTTCGCCGGCGTCGTCGACCTCGTGCGCATGAAGGGCATTGTTTACGACGAGGCCAGCGAGGGCGTAAAGTTCACCGAGGTGGAGATCCCCGCCGACATGAAGGACGCGGCGGAACTCGCCCGCGCCGAGCTGGTGGAGAAGGTCGCCGACCTCGACGAGGGCGTGATGGAGGCGTTCCTCGAAAACGGCGACCTCACCGCCGACGAGCTTGTCCCCGCGATACGCCGCCAGACCGTCGCCGGAAGGTTCGTGCCCGTCCTCTGCGGAACGGCGTTCCGCGACAAGGGCGTCCAGCCGCTTCTTGACGCGGTGTGCGCGTACCTGCCCTCGCCGCTCGACCGTCCGCCGGTCGTCGGCACCGACCTCAAGACCGAGGCCAAGGTGGAGCGCAAGACGGACGACCCGCTTCTCACCTCTCTCATCTTCAAGATAACTACCGACCCGTTCGGCAAGCTCTTCTTCGTTCGCGTCTACTCGGGAACGCTCAAGAAGGGCATGAACGTCTACAACCCGCGCACCAAGAAGCGCGAGCGCATCATGAAGATGGTGCGGCTCTTCGCCGACGACCGCCAGGAGGTGGACGAGCTAGGGGCGGGCGACATCGGCGCTCTCGTGAACCTCAAGGACTGCACGACGGGCGACACGCTCTGCGCCGAGATGAAGCCGTGCTACCTCGAGCGAATCGTCGCTCCGCAGCCAGTCATGTTCATGGCCATTGAGCCCAAGAGCTCAGCCGACAAGGACAAGCTTGTGGAGTCAATGAAGGCGCTCGCCTCCGAAGACCCGACGTGCCAGTTCCGCGAGGACGAGGAGACCGGCCAGACGATCCTATCCGGCATGGGCGAGCTGCACCTCGAGATCCTCGTCGACCGCCTCAAGCGCGAGTTCAGGTGCGCTGCGAACGTCGGAAAGCCGATGGTCAGCTACTGCGAGACGGTGACAGCCCCCGCGATCAAGGAGTTCTCGTTCGACCGCGAGCTTGGCGGCAAGCGCCACGCCGTGACGCTCAAGATCGAGGTCAAGCCGCTCGAGCGCGGCAAGGGGCGCAAGGTGTCGCTTTCGCGCGACGTGCAGAACGTCGTTCCCGACAGGCACCTGCAGGAGTGCATCGTGCAGGGGCTGGAGGACGGCGTCGCGACTGGCGTCCTCGCGCGCTATCCGATGACGGACCTTGAGGTGACGTGCGTCTCGGCGACCATCGTCGACCCGGAGGTTTCCGACGAGGTCGCGTTCCGCTCCGCCGCGATGATGGGCTTCCGCGAGGCTGCCGAGGCCGCATCTCCCGCCTTCCTCGAACCGATCATGCGCCTTGAGATAACGACTCCGCCCGAATGCGTGGGCGAGGTGCTGGGCGACCTCAACGGACGCCGCGGCACCGTTCTCGACATGGCCGTGAAGGGCGACTTCCAGGTCGTCCACGCGCGTGTTCCGCTTGCGCAGATGTTCGGCTACTCGACGGCGATCCGCTCGCTCACGAAGGGGCGCGCGTCGTATTCGATGGAGACGGACCAGTTCGAGCTTGCGCCTAAGAACGTGCGCGACGCGATCCTCGCAATGTGAAGAGAAGAAGACAATGAAAATACTTGTATGCATCAAGCAGGTGCCGGGCACCACGCAGGTCGAGATAGACGAGACGACGGGGACGCTCAAGCGCGACGGCGTGCCGGCGAAGATGAACCCGTTCGACCTCTACGCCCTCGAGACAGCGCTCAGGATCAAGGCCGAGGCGGGGGAGGGCGCGGAGGTGACGGCGCTCACGATGGGCCCGCCGCAGTGCGAGCGCGTCGTGAGGGAGGCGTTCATGATGGGCGTCGACAGGGGCGTAATACTCTCCGACCGCGCGTTTGGCGGTGCGGACGTCCTGATGACGAGCTTCACGCTTGCGAAGGGCATTGCGAAGACGGGGCCGTACGACCTCGTCGTGTGCGGCAAGCAGACGACGGACGGCGACACGGCGCAGGTCGGCGCCGAGATAGCCGAGTGGATGGGGATTCCGCATGTCGTGAATGTGAAGTCGATAGACTCTGTCGGCGGCGATTCGATCTCCGTCACGGTCGACTTGCCCGACTGCACGCTTGCCGAGCGCATTCCGTATCCGTGCCTGATGACCGTCGAGAAGGGTATCTTCGAGCCTCGGCTGCCGTCGTACAGGCTCATGAAGGCGACGTCCGACCGTGAGATAGCGTGGCTGGGGCTAAAGGACCTCGACGACACCGACCCGAAGCACTACGGGCTTAACGGCTCGCCGACGCAGGTGAAGCGCATCTTCCCGCCGGAAGCGCACGTCGAGCACGTCATGATCGAGGGCGACGACACTGCGAAGGCCGTGCAGCTTGCCGACCTCCTCGAGTCGCGCAAGTTCCTCCAGTAGGGCGGCTGTATTTGGGAACAATCATGAACGCAGGTCGGACAATTGCATTTGTGGCGACGCTGCTTGCGGCTGTGTCCGCATGCGCGGCGCGGCTTCCGGCGTCAGTGGAGAAGTGGGACGCGAACCCAGTAGCCTGGTCGTTCCAAGGCGGCGCTGTCGAATGTTCTTCGGCTGGCGGTTTCGCCGTGTGCCTCGACGCGCCGCGTGCCGCGCGGGTGGAGGTTTCCGCAACGCTGACGCCGGCAGCGGCCGGCACGAACGGCTGGGCCACGCTCGGCGTAGCGCTTTTCGACGACGAGCGCAACTTCTGGCACCTTGCCCTGGTGCAGGCTCCGCCAAGCGCCGACGGGAAGCCGGGAGCTCACTTTTTCGAGCTTTGCGAGTCGCGCAACGGAACGTGGCTTGCGCAGTACGGCGACAAGCTGAAGATGGAGCATTCCGAGCGGCATGGCTCGTGGAGCTACGGTCAGTCCTATGCCTTCGTTCTCGCAACTGACGGAAAGGGCATACGGGGCGAGGTGCACGACTCTGCCGGACGGCTTGTCTTCGCCCAGCGCTTTGCCTTCCCCGCTCCGTCCGCCGACGGCTCTGTCGCCGCCGTGACGTGCGGCCGGCCCGCGCTCCACGCCAACGGCAGCTTCCGCGGGCGCTTTTCAGAGCTAGCTGCATCGTGGGACGATCTTCGCCCGCACGACGGGAAGGTGTCGTTCCCGCCGTATGCGTCTGACAGCTTCATCCCCGGCATAACCGAGAAGGCCACGGGGTTCTTCCGCGTCGTGCAGCGGCCCGACGGGTGTTGGTGGGCGATAGACCCGCTCGGACGCGGCATGGTGCTGACGGGTGTCGACCACGTGCGCTACGCCGGCCATTGGAGCCAGCGCACGAAGCGGAGTGTCCACCACGAGGTCAACAAGCGGAAGTTCCCCGACAGGCGCGACTGGGAGGCGGACACGCTTCGTCGCCTTAAGACCTGGGGCTTCAACCTCCTCGGCGCGGGCTGCGAACCGGAGCTCGAGCGCCGCGGGCTCGTCCACACCCGATTCCTCTCGATGGGCGACTCCCTCTGCAAGGACGAACTTGACGATTCCCTGTGGATATGCCCCAACGAGCACCGTCCGTGCAGCGCGTTTCCGAACGTGTTCGACCCTGTATTCCCCATGTATTGCGACTATGTCGCATGCCATCGCTGCGCGCCCAACAAGGACGACCCCTGGCTCTTCGGGTACTTCATCGACAACGAACTCGCCTGGTGGGGACGCGGCGCGCGCGACACGGGGCTTTTCGACGCGGTCATGAAAAAGCCCGAGACCCATTCCGCCAAGATCGCTCTCCGGGCTTTTCTAAAGGAGCGCGGCGTGACGGGCGAGCCGTCCGCAGAAGTCAAACTCGACTTCCTGCGCCTCGCCGCCGAACGCTACTTCGGCATTGCCTCCGCCGCCATTCGCCGCCACGACCCGAACCACCTCGTCATGGGCGCGCGCTTTGCGGGCATCGGCGGCGCGCACGACGTCGTGTGGGAGGTCGCCGGGAAATACTGCGACCTGGTGACGTTCAACATCTATCCCTGGGCGGACATCGACCGCAATGTCGTGTTCCTGAGCAGTAGCGCGAAGGCCAAGCGCGTGTCGGACGCCTTTGCGGAGCGCTATGCGATCGTGAAGCGCCCGATGCTCGTCACCGAGTGGAGCTTCCCGGCGCTCGACAGCGGCCTTCCCTGCACGGGCGGCGCGGGCCAGCGCTTCCGCACGCAGTGCGAGCGCACCGCCGCGACGGAGCTTTTCGCGAAGACGATGCTGGCGACGCCGAGCATCCTTGGCTACGACTATTTCATGTGGGTGGACGAGCCGGAGGAAGGCATAAGCGACGCATTCCCGGAGGACTCGAACTACGGGCTTATAAACCTGCAGGGCGATGCGTATCCCGAAATAACGGCCATGTTCACGGCATTGCAGAACGACATAGGGCGCTGGCGTAGCGCGCCGTTGCCGACAGAGCGCCCGGCGCCGCCGGCGTCTGGCAAGACGGCAGGCGCGTTCGCCGCCACTCTGCAGGTGCCGTCCTCGCCGGGCGGCGTGACCTTTGTGCGAGACGGCGACGCGTATACACTTACGACGCGTGCCGGGCTTGCGCTGTCCGGGCGAGTCGGGGGCGGTCGCGTCTTCTCCCGCGTTGCGCTGAACGGAACCGAACTTGGCAGCTATAACACGATGGTCTGCTATAAGGACGGCGGACTGTGCTGGCGTGACATTGCGAAAGTGACGGACGTCGCATTTTCAGAGAAGAAGGGGTGGGGCATGCTGAAAATGCGACG
>Ga0310690_10005241_pt1 | contig 17731 bp, 17 predicted proteins | sample AusTroGonzalo_MG_2_FD_207661 | JGI IMG/M metagenome (GOLD analysis project Ga0310690, IMG submission 207661) | Bovine rumen microbial communities from tropical cattle in Woodstock, Queensland, Australia - Gonzalo_04 (v2) (version 2) | ecosystem: Host-associated > Mammals > Digestive system >...
CTGCTTTTTCGAAGGCTAAGACCTTTACACCCACAATCCCCGCCACTTTACCCCTCAATCCCCGTCACTTTACCCCTCAATCCCCGTCACTTTATCCTCTAAGATGACGTCCGAACAACCACACTCAAGGGTCTACCTCGAGGTGTTTATATCATTAATAATATGAAGGTTTTTGTGAGATAGAGCGTTACGCGTTATAGTGTTACAGCTGAAAGACATTATCAGAAAAAAAGAGACCTCAGAAAATTCTGGGGCCTCTTTGTTATTGTTATAAAAGGTGTGGCTACTTACTTCACCACCTTCTTGCCGTCCTGGATACGGAGACCCTTGGCGGTCTTGGTGACCTTGCGACCCTGCAGGTCGTAGTAGTTACCATCGGCGGTCTTGCCCTGAGTGGCAGTGGTGATGGCGGTCACCTCGGCCAGGCTGGCAGCGTGGATAATCTGGAGGTCGGTGGCAGAAGCATTCTGCTGATCCCATGTGAAGCCGCAGCGTGTGGGCAGGAAGGTCTTGTCGGCGTTGGTACGTACGAGAATGGCCTCCAGCGGAGTGACGTTCTGCTTGGCGGGGATGCCATAGCGTCCTACTTTCTCAATGCTCTCCCATCCACTACCGAAGGTGATGGTGTTGCCGTTGTTGTCGCTCATGCGTACAGCCTTGAGTTCGCTGTCAAAGCGGAAGGCTTCGGTGTTCTTCACCCGCAGATACTGTGATTTGGGTGAGTAGATGAGGTAGGGCACACCAGCCTCAATGCCGTCTGCAGTGCAGTCTACAAAGTAGAGGTTCAGCGTCTGTCCTTCCTGCTGAATGCCAGCGAGTCGCTCCACCTTAAGGTCTTTGGCGGCAGCTGCCATCTGGTCGGCTGTGAGTGAGAAGGGCAGGCAAAGGGTGTTGTAGCCAGCAAAGAAATAGCGGTTCAGCTGTACGGCCTGGTCGCTGTTCTGCATCAGCTCCATGTCGAGTTTGGCAGAGCTGGCGTAGATGTTCTTTACTCTGTTCTGGGCAACGGCTGTTGTGCTCAGTGCTGTTGCCATCATCATTGCAAGTACTAAATGTTTCATACGCAAAAAGTTTTAAGAGTTTAGTCTGGGTGCAAAGATACAAAATAGTTTTGATAAATGCCAAGTTTTTTAATATTATTTTGTACCTTTGTCGCGCAAATTGAGAAAAATATGTACGACGTTCTGAAAATACGTGAGGATTTCCCTATCTTACAGCGGGAAATATATGGACGGCCGCTGGTGTATCTGGATAATGCGGCCACCACACAGAAACCCCTGTGTGTACTTGATGCCATGCGCGAGGAGTATCTGAATGTTAATGCCAATGTGCATCGTGGTGTGCACTACCTCAGTCAGCAGGCTACCGACCTGCACGAGGCTGCACGTGAGACCGTGCGGGCCTTTATCAATGCCAAGAAGACGGAAGAGATTGTCTTTACACGTGGTACCACTGAGGCTATCAACCTGGTGGCAAGCACGTTTTGTGAGAGTCAGATGCAGGAGGGCGATGAGGTGTTGGTCACCGATATGGAGCACCACTCGAATATCGTGCCCTGGCAGTTGCAGGCCGAAAAAAGGGGTATTGTGGTGAAGCATGCATCTATTGATGACGAGGGTTATCTTGACATCTCAAATCTCAAATCTCAAATCTCAGATCGTACCAAGCTGCTGAGCATTGCCCATGTGAGTAATGTACTGGGCACCATCAATCCTGTGAAGCAATTGGTGAAGATGGCCCATGAACGGGGCATTCCCGTGTTGGTGGACGGTGCGCAGAGTACACCCCACATGAAGGTGGATGTGCAGGACCTGGATTGCGACTTCTTTGCATTCAGTGGACATAAGATGTACGGTCCTACGGGCATTGGCGTGCTTTATGGCAAGGAAGAATGGCTGGAAAAGCTGCCGCCTTATCAGGGTGGGGGCGAGATGATTGATAAGGTGTCGTGGGAGAAAACCACCTTTGAGCGTCTGCCGTTTAAGTTTGAGGCTGGCACCCCAGACTATGTGGCCACCCACGGATTAGCCACCGCCATCAAATATCTCAATAGGGTGGGCCTCGATTCTGTCGAAGCCTATGAAAAGGAGCTTACCCGCTACTGCATGGAGCAGATGGAGTCTATTGCTGATATCCGCATCTTCGGGCCTCGCCTCTCATCTCTCGGTTCTGAGTTCTCGGTTCACAAGGATGCTGTGGTTAGCTTCCTTGTGGGCGATATTCACCATCTGGACATGGGAACCCTGCTCGACCGCCTTGGCATAGCCGTGCGTACTGGTCATCATTGCGCTCACCCCCTGATGGACCGTCTGGGTGTTACTGGTACTGTGCGTGCTTCGTTTGCTCTTTATAATACAAAAGAAGAGGTGGACACCCTCGTTGAAGGCATCCACCGTGTTTCAAAAATGTTCTAAGGGGTTTAGTTGAACTTGATGGAGTTCAGAATGCGGTCGCGGATGTCGCCACCGATCTTGTCGGCGTGCTTCTGCGTGTAAGATACTGTAGCATTGGCCTCCAGGTTGCCCTTGAAGATGACGCGATGATATTCGTTGATGGTCTCACTCTCAACGGCATAATAGTATTCCTTCTTCTCCAGGTCAAGTTTCTTGTCGGTAGCATCATCGGGAATGCCATTGAACTCTTCCTGAATCTTCTCGTCGGTATAGTCGCCGTAGAAGCTCTCATATACACCCACGCTCATAGATGCATAAATGGCGAAGTCGGTGGGGTCGTCCTCAGGAATGAAACTCCAGATGGCTCCGTTGTCCATCACTGGGTCGTCGGTACGGCGCATGCCCTGGGGTACATCAATAGATACGTTGTACTTCTCAACGTTGTACACATCGTAAGCCACCTCTACAGAAGCCTCGTCAGCGGCTTCGCTTTCGGCATTGGCATTAGCATTGGCACTCTTGTTTCCACATGAAGCTAAGGCCAGCATCATGGCCAACGCAGCAAAACTCATCACAAGCTTTTTCATTGTCTTCTTGTTTTTTTAGGTTAATATTAAGTTGATATTGAGCAGCATAACGGCTGCATTTTCAAGTCGCAAAGATAGAGATTATTTCCTAAACGTCCAAATAATTATACATTTATGAAAGTTTTTGAGACTAAGTTTGCGAGAATACAATGTTTTTTAGTACTTTTGTGTCCGAAATAACGATAAGAAACGATGTTGCTGAACCATTATTACGACGGACTGATAGAGGCCGGATGCGATGAGGCTGGACGAGGATGTCTGGCGGGTAGCGTATATGCCGCTGCTGTGATTCTGCCCGATGGCTATGAGAACGAACTGCTGAATGACTCGAAACAGTTGACGGAGAAGAAACGCTACTTGCTGCGTGATATCATCGAACGCGATGCGGTGGCGTGGGCTGTCGGTATTGTCACACCCGAAGAGATTGATAGAATCAATATCCTCAACGCCTCGATACTCGCCATGCACAGGGCTTTAGATCAACTGAAGGTGCGTCCGCAGGCTGTCATCGTTGATGGCAACCGCTTCAAGAAGTATGGTGACTTACCCCATACTACCATCGTGAAAGGCGACGGCAAGTATCTCAGTATTGCTGCAGCAAGCATCCTGGCTAAGACCTATCGTGACGACTATATGAACGGTTTGGCAGAGGAGTATCCGCAGTACGACTGGCGCTCGAACAAGGGTTACCCCACGAAGAAGCATCGCGAGGCCATCCGCCTGTATGGCACCACACCTTATCATCGCCTGTCATATAACTTGCTGGGCGATGGTCAGTTGTCGTTTGATTTCGGGGAATAAATACTAAGAGATATGTCGCAGGTATTTCCTGACTTCCTTACGGGCAATACCCAACCGATATTCCGTTGACTTATAGTCACTGTTCAGCTCACGAGAGATGTCGCTCACCTTCATGCCTTTGTAGATGTGTAGTCGGTAGATATGGCGGCAGGGCTCAGACACACGGGTCAGTCCGCGCTCAAGCAGTTCCGTCATCTCATGGACCGACAACAGATGTTCTGCCTCGCGCTCACCCGTCATCGGGTTGGTGCTTAGCGTCTGTGAAAATGCCAGCTGGTAGTGAAGACGGCGGTAGTAATCGTTAATCAGGTGGCGTGCAATGGTGAGCGCCAGTGCAGGCAACGTACACTCCATGATGGGTTGCGGGTTGCACAACAGTTTAAGGAAGACATCCTGTACGATATCTTCAGCCAAGACGCTGTTGCCTAGTCTGGAACCTGTGTAGGTCAGCAGTTCTTTCTGATGGTCACGATAATACGCCTCAATAATCTCCCTGTTGTTCATCTGAGAGCATTAGGTTTTTATTCAGGCTGCAAAATTAGCGCATTTTTCCCGAACTTCCATCCTCTTTTGTTTCAGAATGCCATGACAAATGTTTCATTATCGGTAAAAAACGCCCTTTTACCGGGTTTCTGGTTTCATTCGGTTTCAAATATGTCTCATAAGCACACAATAAATCAGCCTTTTCTACGTTTTATATTAAGTGAATTGCCTGTAATGCGAATAACATAACAACAAATAATAATCAATTTAAAAGACAAGCAAATGAAAAAGATCTTTATCTCTATGACAGCAGCCGTCATGATGTTGTGCGGTTGCGGAACAAACAGTTCCTTGGATTCTGTAGGCTCAGCAGTGCTCACCGATGTGCTGACAGGTGGCCAGAATGCTAACGGCACTGGTGCTGCCACCAATACGGGTGCAGCAGTAGGTAATATCCTGCAGAGTGTGCTGGGTGGAACTTCTAAGGTGACCCAGAAGGCGCTTATCGGTACTTGGACCTATAGCAAGCCGGGATGTGCTTTCACCAGTGAGCAGCTGTTGGCTCAGGCTGGTGGTGAGATTGTGGCTTCTGAAATCAAAACCAAGCTGCAACCCACTTATCAGAAAGTAGGTATTTCATCGAGTAATACGCAGGTGACCTTCAATCAGGATGGCACCTTTACCGCTAAGGTGGCAGGTAAGAACTGGAACGGCAGATACACCTTTGATGAGGCTCAGAGCAAGATTACCATGAGTGGTATCCTGATCAATGTGAACTGCTACGCCAAGAGAAACGCCGATGGAATCGGCTTGCTGTTCGAGTCATCGAAGCTGCTGTCGCTAATCCAGACTATGTCGGCCTTGAGTGGCAACCAGACCCTTCAGACAATCGGTGAACTGTCGAAGAGCTATGACGGTTTGCGCATGGGCTTTGACATGAAGTAAGGCGTTTTAACTCCCTTTAACTCGATATTTTCCTTATAACTCCCTAAAAATGTGTAACTTTGCAGTCCAAAAGCAAGAGTTACACATTTTTTATATACATTTTTCAAGAAGAACTATGGCAAAGAAAGCACTTTTGATGATTCTCGATGGATGGGGAATCGGACAGCATGGTAAGGGTGACGTGATCTACAATACGCCTACGCCTTATTTGGATTATCTGACAGCAGTATCAGCTCATTCTCAGCTGCAGGCCTCGGGTGAAGACGTGGGTCTGCCTGACGGACAGATGGGTAACTCTGAGGTGGGTCACCTGAACATTGGTGCTGGCCGCATTGTCTATCAGGACCTTGTGAAGATTAACCGCGCCTGCAAGGACGGCTCTATCGTGGAGAATCCTCAGGTGAAGGCTGCCTATACCTACGCCAAGGAGAACAATAAGAAGTTGCACCTGATGGGTCTCTGCTCTGACGGTGGTGTGCACTCAAGCCTGGATCACCTCTTTAAGTTGATTGAGGTAGGCAAGCACTACGGACTGAAGAACCAGACCTTTGTTCATTGCTTCATGGACGGTCGTGATACCGACCCCAAGAGCGGTAAGGGCTTTATTGAGCAGGTGACTGATGTCTGCGCTAAGAACGACGCAGCCATCGCCAGCATCGTAGGTCGTTTCTATGCTATGGACCGCGATAAACGTTGGGAGCGTGTGAAGGAAGGCTACGACCTCATCGTCAACGGTACTGGTAAGCAGGCTACAGACATGGTGAAGGCCATGCAGGAAAGCTATGACGAGGGTGTTACCGACGAGTTTGTCAAGCCTATCCACAATAGCAGCGTCAATGGCTGTATCGAGGAGGGTGACGTGGTGATCTTCATTAACTTCCGTAACGACCGCGCCAAGGAGCTCACCATTGTGCTCACCCAGCAGGATATGCCTGAGCAGGGCATGAAGACCATCCCTGGTCTGCAGTACTACTGCATGACACCGTATGATGCAAACTTCACAGGTGTCAACATCCTCTTCCCCAAGGAGAACGTAGAGAACACCTTGGGCGAGTATCTGTCACAGCAGGGTAAGAAGCAGCTGCATACCGCCGAGACGGAGAAATATGCTCACGTGACCTTCTTCTTCAATGGTGGTCGTGAGGCTCCATACGCTAATGAGGACCGCATCCTCGTGGCTTCACCCAAGGTGGCTACTTATGACCTGAAGCCTGAGATGAGTGCCTATGAGGTGAAGGACAAGCTGGTGGCTGCCATCGGCACCCAGCAGTACGACTTCATCGTGGTGAACTTCGCCAATGGTGATATGGTGGGTCACACAGGTATCTACAATGCTATTGCCAAGGCTGTACATGCTGTTGACAACTGTGTGAAGGATGTCATTGAGGCTGCCAAGAAGAACGACTATGAGGCTATCATCATTGCCGACCATGGTAATGCAGATAACGCCATCAACGCCGACGGCACACCCAATACCGCCCACTCACTAAATCCCGTACCTTTCATCTATGTCACCGACAATAACTCGGCTACAGTGAAGGACGGTCGTCTGGCCGATGTGGCTCCCTCTATCCTCCATATCATGGGACTGGAGCAGCCCAAGGATATGACTGGCGAAAACTTGATCTGTGACTAATGACCCAGCAGGATTTTCAGACTATTGTTGACAAGCATAAGCTTGATTTAGAAGAAGTTAGGGATCGTGCCTATATGCTGCACGAAAGCGTGAACCAGCGTTACGACAAGAAGCATCCCTATGGCTTTCACCTCGACATGGTGGCAGACTCGGTGTTCAAGTACGGACACCTGGTCTGCCAACAGGAGGCTGATATCCTGCCCATCTTTTTCGCTGCCTACTATCATGACAGTATCGAGGATGCCCGCATGACCTATAACGATGTGACAAGGGCCGCCCGTCTGTTTATGAATGATGATCAGGCCTATATGGCTGCCGAGATGGTCTATGCGCTGACCAACGACAAAGGCCGTACACGTGCCGAAAGGGCCGGCGAACACTATTATCAGGGCATTCGCGAGACACCTTATGCCCCCTTCCTGAAATTGGCCGACCGACTGGCCAATATCACCTATTCCTTTACGCATAGCAACCCCTCTAATCATCACATGAAGGATGTCTATCGTGAGGAGTTACCCCATTTCCTGGAGGCCATCAACGCCCATAGTGACGATCCTCATTTTGCCCTGCCGCAGGAAATGATAGATAGGATAAACGAATTGTTATGAACGTACAGATAGAGGAGTCGTGGAAACGACATTTGCAGAGCGAGTTTGAGAAACCCTATTTCGCCGGGCTGACAGAGAAGGTGAGACAGGAATATACTGCTGGCATGTGTTATCCTCCAGGACGCTTTATCTTCAATGCCTTCAACCTGTGTCCGTTTGATCAGGTGAAGGTGGTCATCATCGGACAAGACCCTTATCATGAGCCGGGACAGGCCCACGGTCTGAGCTTCTCTGTACAGGACGGTGTGATGTTCCCGCCCTCGCTGCAGAATATTTTCAAAGAAATTGAACAGGACCTCGGCACCCCAATGCCACAGAGTGGTGACCTGACGCGCTGGGCTAAGCAGGGTGTGCTACTGCTCAACGCTACATTGACTGTCAGGGCCCATCAGGCCAACAGTCATGCCACATTGGGTTGGCAGACCTTTACCGACGCCGCCATCAAGGCGCTGGCTACAGAGCGCGAACATCTAGTGTATATGTTGTGGGGCGGCTTTGCGCGTTCAAAGGCTTATATGATTGACAAACAGAAGAACCTGGTGCTGGAGTCGGTGCACCCCTCACCACTGAGTGCCAATCGTGGTGGCTGGTTTGGACAGCATCAGTTCTCGCGTTGTAATCAGTATCTTTCTGAACAGGGAAAGGAGCCCATTCAATGGTAAATGCTTTGCCACCGATATTAGAGGTCGGTGGGATATTAATCTCATCAGACATCCTCACAGAACGCTTCTGCTGTGACTTGGAAGTGTGCAAGGGTGCTTGCTGTATAGAAGGTGATGCTGGTGCTCCGGTGACGCTCGACGAGGTGATGGAAATAGAAAACTGCGTTGATGACGTATGGGGCGACCTATCTGCCTCGGCGCAGGCTGTCATAGATAAGCAGGGCGTGGCTTATACCGATGAGGAGGGCGATCTCGTAACCAGTATTGTCAATGGTAAGGATTGTGTGTTTACCTGTTATGACGGTCTGGAACTTACCGGACAGCCCAACCCTACTGTCATTCAGAACTGTTGCCTCTGTGCTTTGGAAAAAGCGGCCAGGAAAAACAACTCTCATTTTGTAAAACCAATTAGCTGTGCGCTCTATCCCATCCGCGAAAAGACATTCTCTGATGGTACAGTAGCGCTGAACTATCACCGCTGGGATATCTGTAAGTGCGGACGTGATAAAGGTCAGGCCCTCAACCTGCCCGTCTATCAGTTCCTGAAAGTCCCTTTGATACGTCGTTTTGGCGAGGCATGGTATCAGGAACTCTGCGATGTGGCCAGCGAACTGCAGCAGATGGGTTACCTTAAGTAACCCTATTTATAGCCCTGAAACACATTTTAGCACAAAAAATATGGCGGTTTCAAGATAAATCGCTAATTTTGCACCTTAATATATTAGCAGGTTATGAAAATTCAAGTAGTGAACAAAGGTCACCAGCCCCTGCCAGCCTATGCCACAGTGCAGAGCGCGGGCATGGATTTGCGTGCCAATATAAAAGAACCTATCGTGTTGAAACCTTTGGAGCGCCGTCTCATTCCAACGGGACTGCATATCGCCCTGCCTGCAGGTTATGAGGCACAGGTGCGTCCTCGTAGCGGACTGGCTCTGAAGAAAGGTATAACCGTGTTGAACTCGCCTGGCACCATCGATGCCGACTATCGTGGTGAGGTGGGCGTGCTACTCATCAACCTGTCGCAGGAGGATTTCGTGGTCAATGATGGTGAGCGTATTGCCCAGATGGTCATTGCCCGTCATGAGCAGGCGGAATTTGTCGAGGTGGAAATGCTCGACGAGACCGAGCGTGGCGAAGGTGGATACGGACACACTGGGGTGAAGTGAGTTGAGGTTTAAGATTTAAGGTTTGAGAGTTGAGGTTTATGAATAGACTTTTCGTTTTGCTAGTGATGATGTTAGGGAGCCTGGGCATTTATGCACAGGAAGACCTCTCTAGCCTCCAAGCTCCAGCCTCAGACCTCAATAGAACCTATGAGATGCTGTTTCATGAGGCCATGCTGCAAAGGCAGAAGGGTCGTCATGATGCGACCTTCGACCTGTTGACGCGCTGTCTGGAACTGAAACCCAATGCCTCTGAGACCTGTTTCTTCCTGGCACAGTATTATGCTCAGATGAAGCAGACTGACAAGGCCGTGGAGCTTTTCAAGCGAGCTTCCGACCTGAGTCCGGATAACATCACCTATATGGAGACACTGGGCCGTTCGTATATTGGCAAAGAACAATATGCTGATGCCATCCCGGTGTTCGAGAAGATGTATGCCCAGGACAAGAGTCGCGAGGAACTGCTGGAAACCATCTATCGGCTGTATATCCAAGAAAAGGACTTCGAGAAAGCAATCGATGTGCTTGACAGGATGGAGACCATCGATGGGAAAAGCGAGCGAATCTCGTTGGCTAAGAGTGCGTTGTATGTGCAGATGGGCGACCATCAGAGTGCTGTAGAGGCCGTCAAGTCACTGTCGGAGGAACATCCTTACGATATGAACTACCGCACCCTTTATGCTAATACCCTGATGGGTAATGGTCAGTCAGAAGCTGCCTATGAGGTGCTGATGTCAGTACTCAGCGAAGAGCCAGACAATGCCAAGGCACAGCAGTCGCTTAGAACCTATTTCATTCAGATGGAAGATGAGGTTGCTGTGGACTCTATCACGCAGCGCATCCTGATGAACCGTGCTACCGATACGGATGATAAAATCTATATGCTGCGTCAGTTGATTGGCGAGAACGAACGGAGCGGTGGCGACAGCACCAGCGTGCTGAGCATCTTCAGCCAGATGCTATCACAGCCCGACCCTGCTGTGGAGGTGGCCATGCTCAAGGCTGCCTATATGGATTTGAAACAGATGCCTCGTGATAGTATCGCAACTGCGTTGGAATTGGTACTGCAGATGGCTCCCGACTATGCACCGGCACGTCTTCAGCTGGTGCAGTTCGCATGGGAAGCTGACGACGATGCCCGTATCATCAGCCTGTGTCAGGCTGCCCGTCAGTATAACCCTGAAGAGATGGCTTTCTATTATTATCAGGGTATGGCCTACTACCGCAGCGAGGATAAGGATCATGCCTTGGAGGCTTTCCAGAATGGCATCAGCGTCATCACCGACGAGAGTTCACCGGAGATTGTCTCTGACTTCTATGCCGTCATGGGCGATATCCTCTTCCAGAAGGACCGCCAACGTGAGGCTTTTGCTGCTTATGACTCCTGTCTGCAATGGAAGCCAGACAATATCGGTTGCATGAACAATTACGCCTACTACCTCAGTCTGAAGGGTGAGAACTTGGACAAGGCCGAGGAGATGAGCTTCAAGACGATCAAGGCCGAGCCGAAGAATGCCACATATCTGGATACCTACGCCTGGATTCTCTTTATGCAGGGTCGTTATGCAGAGGCCCGCATCTATATCGACCAGGCTCTGCAGAACGATTCTACCGTCGGGGCCGTGGTCACCGATCATGCTGGTGATATCTATGCCATGGCCGGCGATATGGAAGGTGCCATCAACCTGTGGCAGCAAGCGTTGGCACAGGATCCTGGTAATAAACTTATAGCACGAAAAATTAAACGGAAAAAATATATCAAACAATGAAGAGCTTAAACATACTGAAAGTGATTGCACTGGCAATACCCCTGCTGGTGATGTCTTGTCATACTCACACAAAGGTTGTCAAGGATCAGCCTTTGACACCAGAACAAACACAGCAGGCCCTGCAAGCCATTCAAGAAGCTGAGCAGCAGGCTGCCTTCTTGGATAAGGTCAGCACGAGTGTTGCTAAGACGTCGAAGACGCAGTTTGTTACGTCGAAGTTGAAGTTCTCGATAGAATACGGACCACAGCAGGTGACGCTGACGGGTAACTTGAAGATGAAACGCGATGACGTGATTCAGTTACAGCTGATGGCCTTCGGTTTTGTGGAGGCAGGACGCCTGGAGTTCACCAAGGACTATGTGCTGATTATCGACCGTATCAACAAGCAGTTCATCAAGGTGCCATATAACTATGTGGACTTCCTGCGTAACAGCGGCATCAATTTCTATACTTTACAGGCCCTGTTCTGGAATGAGATGTTCATGCCAGGCAAACAGACGGTGGATAAGACGATGTACGGCAAGTTCACGACCAGCGCCAGCGATAATGATATCATCATCAGTCTTGATGAGGGTAAGATGAACTATAGCTGGCTGGCCAACAACCAGTCGGGTCGTATTAAGATGGCCAACATCTCCTATCGTGACGTGCTCAAGGGTAATACCCAGCTGAACTGGGACTATAACGCCTTCTCGAAGTTAGGCTCTATCTTGTTCCCGAGTGATATGGGTGTCACGCTGACCATGCCTGAGAAGGAAATCAAACTGGGCATCAAGTTGAATTACCTGGGCAACGAAAGTGACTGGGAGACTCGTACCAAGGTGTCTGACAAATATCGTGAGGTTGACGTAGACCAGATCCTGCGTCGTTTCATGGCTCTATAATATATAATAAGGTATGCGGAAACTCATTGTCCTGCTTCTGACATTCGCATTTTTCATGGCTGCTCCGGCTCAAAAGTCGAAGAGCAGCAGTCAGACGCGCAAAAAGACGACGCAGGTGCAACAGAAAAAGACGCAGCCGGCGAAGAAACAGACCACCAAAAAACAGCAGACTACCAAGAAGCAACAGCCAAAGAAACAGTCTAAACCCCTGAGTGAGCGGGAGAAGATGCAGGCCTCTCAGAAGCAGTTGCGACAGGATATTGAGAATAAGAAAAAGAAGAATGCCGAGTTAGACCGTCAGGTGAAGCAGCAGATGCAGGACGTGTTGGTGCTGGGCAATGAGATTGACGATAAGAAACGACTCATCGATACGATTAAGACGGATATCGCCTCTTTGGACAGTTGTTTGATTCTCCTGAATGCCCAGATGGATACCTTGCAGCACGAGTTGAAAGACTGTCAGGAGCGTTATGCCAACTCCGTCAGATATCTGTATCGCAACCGCAAGTCGTATAACAAGGCGATGTTTGTGTTCAGTGCCGATAATGTCAATCAGATGTACCGTCGTTCGCGCTTTATGAAGGAGTATGCTACCTATCAGAAGGTACAGGGCGAGACGGTGAAACAGAAACAGGCACAGGTGTCAGCCAAACAGCATGAGATTGAAAGCAACCGCCACGAAAAAAGAAACCTTCTGCAAAAGGGACAGCGTGAACAGCAGAACCTGGAACAGAAGCAGGCACAGCAGAAGAAGATGGTGGCACAGCTTCAGAAAGAGCAACGTACCGTGCAGGAGCTTATCAAGAAAGAGCAGCAGCAGGAGGCTGAGCTGAATGCGAAGATTGAAAAGCTGATAGCCGAGGAGATTGCCCGTGAAAAGGCACGTATCGAAGCGGAGAAGAAACGTAAGGCAGAGGAACTGGCCCGTAAGGAACGTGAGCGCAAGGAGCGTGAACGTAGGCTGGCTGAGGCCAAGGCCAAGGAGGAGGAAGCCAAAGCAAAGGCTCGTGCTGCCAAGACTGAGCGTGAGAAGGCTGATGCAGCCCGTCGTGCCAAGGATGCCGAGGCAGCCCGAAAGTCTGCTGAGCGTGATGTGGCTGAGAAACAGAAGGAAATCAAACAATATACGAGTGCTGATCCCGACAAGCGCTTGACGGGATCGTTTGCCAGCAACAAGGGTAAGCTCCCCATGCCTATCACGGGGCCTTATCAGATTGTCCGTGGCTTCGGCTCAAATGTCGTTGAGGGTCTGGGTAATGTGCATCTGAGCAGTAAGGGCCTCTACCTCAAGGGACAGGCAGGCGCGATGGCCCGTTGTGTGTTCGACGGTGAGGTGAGCAAGGTTTTCTATACCGGCTCCTCCTATATTGTGATGGTACGACATGGAAAATATATTTCCGTCTATTGTGACCTGGCTTCCGTCAGCGTGACGGTAGGTCAAAAGGTCACTACCAACCAAACACTGGGCAAATTGGGACCGACAAACGTGATGCAGTTCCAGTTGCGTAACTGGACTAATCTGCTCAATCCGCGTCCTTGGCTCAGGGGATAATCTTCAGATAAGTTTCGAGGGCATATTCCAACTCGCTGATGCAGATAAACTCATCGGCGCTGTGACTGCGTGATGATTCGCCAGGGCCTAACTTAAATGACAGGAATGGCATCAGGGCCTGATCCGACAGGGTGGGGGAACCGTAGGCTTTCAGTCCCAGATCTGTACAGCGTTTCACCAATGGATGGTCTGCGGGAATGCTCGAGGAGTGCAGGCGGAATGAACGGACTTTCAACTCGCAACGCTTCATCTGTTTCTGAAGGAAAGCAAACACAAACTCATTCTGATAATATTCATTAGTGCGCACGTCAATCACGAAGTGCAGCACATCGGGAATCACGTTATGCTGTGTGCCGCTCTCTACCTGTGTCACTGTCATCTTTGTGGCACCCAGCAGCGGACTCTCCTTGCGGAACTTGTATTCGCGCAGCCATACCAAGTCGTCTAACGCTTCATAGATGGCATTCACACCTTCGTCTCTTGCGGCATGTCCACTCACACCTTTGGCATAGCCGTCAATCACCATCAGTCCTTTCTCGGCAATGGCGGGCTGCATGCCTGTAGGCTCGCCCACGATGGCAACGTCAATCTTCGGCAATAGGGGTAATGCACGTTCTATGCCGTTCTTGCCCGACACCTCTTCCTCGGCCGATGCCAGAAAAACCAGGTTGTACTGACGCTCGCTGTCTTTCAGGATGCGGAATACCTGCATCAAAGTGACCAGTCCACCGCCACAGTCATTAGAGCCCAGACCGTAAAGACGGTCGCCCTCTATCATCGGCTGGTGTGGATTTCGCGTCCAGGTCTGCACAGGTTTCACCGTGTCTATATGGGCGTTGAGCAACAGGGTGGGCTTCGCTTCATCGTAGTTCTCAGCCACCGCCCACAGGTTGTTGGCCTCACGTTTGGGGTTCAGTCCCCAGTTGGTCATCCGCTCCTCAATCAGGTCAGCGGCCATGGTCTCGTTTCGGCTGATGCGTGGTATGGCAATCAGCGCTTTCAGCAGTTCCACTGCATCGTTCAGGTAAGTGTTGTTGTTCATCTGTGCAATCTGTGATTGTTGTTGAGTTATTGAAATAGCTCTCTCAGTATGGGCAGCGACCGTAGCTCTGGAAACTGCGGCAGATGCAGACGGTAGTAGAGCTCGATAATCTCTAAAGTGCGGTTGCGGTCGGCTCTTGACAGTCGGTAGACGTGCATCGTGGGATAGTCCATGCGCATCATTAGACTAATGCGACTGGCTTCCTGTGGCATCAGGAAATCACGGTGCAGAGGCGGTGCTGCGCAGAAGGTGGCCGAACGCAAATCGAAATAGCTCTCCTCCTTCAACTTTCCACCTTCCTCTAAATTCGGATAAAAACCTAAGAAGCGGCTTAGGTGCATCAGGAATACTAGATGGAAGTTGGCATAGCGGTCAGGACATTGGTCGAGCCATTCCAGACTGGAACGGATATAGTCGAACAGGTACTCATCCTGCTGCTCGTCCCTGAGGGCATGGTACAAGAACTCCGCCACAAACAGGGCAATGGCCAGCTTCGTGGGGTCTGTCAGCAGGGTGGCATAAGGCGACAGCAGCACGGCATCATCCATTTTCTGCAGGTGAGCCTGTGGACGTATGTCGCACTCAATAGCCAACAGGGTGAGGGGCTGGAAGTACTGTTTCTTGAGCTTCGACTTTGTACTGTGCGGCATGGGTACCACAAACGATAACCGTCCGTGGGTTCTGGTGTAGGTATCGACTATCAGTTTCGCCTCACCATACTTAAGTGAATGTAGCACAATGGCTTCCGTTTTAACCTTCACGGCTGCGAAATTAGCAAAAAAAATACAAAAACAAGCATTTTCCTTTAAGAAAATTTGGCAGAATGGAGAAAAAGCAGTACTTTTGCACCCGCTTTTTAGCTATTATGCATTATGCATTAAGAATTAAGCATTGAAAATGGTCCCTTCGTCTATCGGTTAGGACGAGAGATTTTCATTCTCTAAAGAGGAGTTCGACTCTCCTAGGGACTACAACTTAAATCCGCCATCTGCGCAGCGATGCGCTACTTTTGTTTAAAGAGGACAACGGTGGTGGAGGGCTCTGAAAAGAGTCTGCCCAGGGCTTCCTTTTAAGGTGCAAGACCCCTAAGCTTTAATTAATCATTACAATTCAAACTAAAAAATTAAAATGGCAAACCACAAATCATCGGTGAAGAGAATTCGCCAGGACAAGAAAAAGGCACTGCACAACAAGTACTATGCCAAGACCATGCGTAACGCTGTTCGCAAGCTGCGCGCAATGACCAACAAAGAAGAGGCTACTGCCCTCTATCCCAAAGTTCAGAAGATGCTGGACAAGCTGGCTAAGACCAATATTATTCATAAGAACAAGGCTGCAAACCTGAAGTCAAGCCTCGCTCTGCACGTGAATAAGCTGGCTTAATAGGCCATCGAGAATAAAATTATGCCGCACAAGTAGCTTGTGCGGTTTTTTTATTGTTTTTTGGCACGAAAAAATTCGTTTATCTCGCTTTTTATTTGTACCTTTGCACCAAATTAGGACATTAAACAAAATGGCAGAAGAACTGAATCAAACAGAGCAGAATTATTCCGCGAGTAATATTCAGGTGCTCGAGGGATTGGAGGCCGTGCGCAAGCGTCCGGCAATGTATATTGGCGACATCAGTGAGAAGGGTTTGCATCACCTGGTTAACGAGACTGTCGACAACTCTATCGATGAGGCTATGGCGGGCTATTGCACGCACATTGAAGTAACAATTAACGAAGACAACTCCATCACTGTTCAGGACAACGGACGTGGTATCCCTGTCGATGAGCATGAGAAGATGCACAAGTCGGCTTTGGAGGTCGTTATGACGGTGCTCCATGCCGGTGGTAAGTTCGACAAGGGCTCCTATAAGGTGTCTGGTGGTCTGCATGGTGTGGGTGTCAGTTGTGTTAATGCACTTAGTACACACATGCTCTCACAGGTATTCCGTGATGGCAAGATATATCAGCAGGAATATGAGAAGGGTAAGCCTCTCTATCCCGTTAAGGTGGTGGGCGAGACCGAGCTGCGTGGTACGCGCCAGCAGTTCTGGCCCGATGGTACCATCTTCACCACGACAGAATACAAATACGACATCATCGCCAAGCGCATGCGTGAGCTGGCCTACCTGAATGCTGGTATCACTATCACGCTGAAGGATATGCGTCCCGACGAGGAAGGCAACCTGAAGCAGGAGGTATTCCATGCCAAGGAGGGTCTGAAGGAGTTTGTGCGTTACGTGGATCGTCACCGTACCCACCTCTTCGATGATGTCATCTATCTGAAGACCGAGAAGCAGGGCGTGCCCATCGAGGTGGCTGTGATGTACAACACTGACTATAGTGAGAACATCCACTCTTATGTTAATAATATCAACACCATCGAGGGTGGTACCCATTTGCAGGGCTTCCGTATGGCATTGACTCGTACGCTGAAGAAATATGCCGATGACGACCCACAGATCTCCAAGCAAATCGAGAAGGCTAAGATCGAGATTGCCGGTGAGGACTTCCGCGAGGGTCTGACAGCTGTCATCTCTATCAAGGTGGCTGAGCCTCAGTTTGAGGGCCAGACCAAGACCAAGCTGGGTAACAGCGAGGTGGCAGGTGCTGTGCAGCAGGCTGTGGGCGAGGCGCTCACCAACTATCTGGAGGAACATCCGAAGGAGGCTAAGCTCATCTGCGACAAGGTGGTGCTGGCTGCTACAGCTCGTATTGCCGCCCGCAAAGCCCGTGAAAGCGTTCAGCGCAAGAACCCCATGAGTGGTGGTGGTCTGCCTGGTAAGCTGGCCGACTGTTCTAACAAAGACCCGAAGACCTGTGAGATCTTCCTCGTCGAGGGTGACTCGGCAGGTGGTTCTGCCAAGCAAGGTCGTGACCGTCATTTCCAGGCTATCCTGCCTCTGCGTGGTAAGATCCTGAATGTGGAGAAGGTACAGTGGCACCGTGTGTTTGAGGCTGAGTCTGTGATGAACATCATCCAGAGTATCGGCGTGCGCTTCGGTGTTGAAGGCGAAGGCGACCGTGAGGCCAATATCGACAAGCTGCGTTACGATAAGATTATCATCATGACCGATGCCGACGTCGATGGCTCGCACATCGACACGCTGATTATGACGCTCTTCTATCGTTTCATGCCGCAGGTTATTCAAGGTGGACACCTCTATATCGCTACGCCACCGCTCTATAAGTGCACCTATAAGAAGTTCTCTGAGTACT